>Ga0209501_10006426_pt1 | contig 10568 bp, 5 predicted proteins | sample ArcticOcean_MG_C_4_FD_187434 | JGI IMG/M metagenome (GOLD analysis project Ga0209501, IMG submission 187434) | Marine microbial communities from western Arctic Ocean - ArcticOcean_MG_CB4_134 (SPAdes) (version 2) | ecosystem: Environmental > Aquatic > Marine > Oceanic | place: Arctic Ocean...
CATGGAGAACCGCGCTTAGAGCGGGCCGGCTGTCTGCTGATGCGGTGAGCGATCTCCGCTCATTTAACACCATGTCCACGCCTACGCGTGGCATTGCCGATAGGCTTGCTAGATTCAAGCAGTTCAAAGCCCAGGGATTTGAACCGAGATCATCCGCAAACATGGCCGGTAGATCGCCCTTCCAGCAAGCGAGGTTCAAGCCGCTATTGGATTATCGGAGAGAGGTCGCGGGATTAAAGCGTGGAAATAAGGCGCTCATGCGTAGGCACAATATAACGCCGACCCGCAAGGACCCCAATAGCCCGTGGATGATTGAATACCTCGGCCCCCGAGCAGGGGCCAACTCCCTAACTCTTGGCGGCAACTTCCGTTCGCCGCTCCTTAAGGCCCAAAGAGGCGGAGCCCCCGCCGAAGATCTCGCAATGCAGCTCAGGAGAACTACAAACGCAGATCCCTGGGCCCGGGTCCCACGCACAGCTAAAGCTAGCAACGACCAGTTTGCCAAAAAGCCCCGGTACCCACATATGTACGATGAAAGCACTGCCCAGCTAGACCGTATGGCCAACCCCACGCTCACCCTTCGTCATGAAATTGATGAGGCCCGTGCCGTCCAAAGGATGAGGCGGGCGGGGAACACCGCCGGACCAGGGTTCTACGGTCACTACAGTCCGTCAGTTATTCAGCAAGAGGCCGGGCATTTGAACTTTATGCCTCCCCAAACACAACAATCCTACACCAATATGCGTGTTATGGGCGGGGAGGCTGGGCGTGCGAAGAGAGCACTCACTCAGCGCGGAATGCATGAGGGCGGACAGGTTTGGCAGTACCCATGGGGCCCGCAAAATCAGCTAACTCCCGACCACATGAGACGTGTGTCGGGCACTGTGCGCCGCAGGCTTGAGCGGGACATTAACCTGCCGCTTGCTAGACGCGGGTTAAGCGACGACCCCTCTGCCTGGTACCGCAGGCTGCATCACCCAGACCCGAAGGTGCGAAACGCCATTAACACCATCTTGCAGGGCGGTCCCAAGCCGAAGAACTTCGACAAGTTATTTTTTGGCCAATAACCTATGAACAAACAACAAAAAAAGACCAAACTAGCCAGCCTGCTGAAGCAGTCTGATGCTCGTTGGAGAGCGATGGTTCGCGCCGGCCAACTAAGCAAGGCATCGCTATCCAGGTTGCGGCACTCCAACATCGCTCCGCAAGCCAGAGCGTCCATCCAGGATCGCCTGAAGGGGTATAAGCTCGTCAAGGCTCTTGGCGCATCCCCTCGCGAGGGAGCCCGCGCAGTCAACAGCCCCAAGTTCCAAGGAGCTTGGTCAGGCGCACCCGCCTCCGTAGATGAGCGCCTCTCTGCCTATAAGCAATTAAGGAGTGGCGCCCTGGAACACGCCTCGAACGCCTTACCCGTGCTCTCACCAAGGGACTCCGCTAGGCACGCGCCCACACTGGCCGTGCTTAACAGATTTGCGGAAACAGGTCGCTATCCGCGCCAGGCCCTCCTGGACCCACGAAAGGAAGTAGCCGGCCTTGCGCGTGGCAATAAACAGCTAATGAAGGTGCATGGCATACGCCCATGGGGCCGATTAGCCCCTGGACAAAGGCAACAACAGCAGGCGCTAAAGACCAGGCTGCTGGAGAAGTTCCAGGCAGGCCCCCGACTGCCCGATCAGCAGCAAAAGCAACAGGCACTCAAGACCAGATTGCTAGATAAGTTCATCCACGATCCCCGCGTACATGAGCCGAAATGGAAGACAACGTTCGAGGACGAACGCCGGTTCGAGCATTACCAACGGGTGCTTGGCTTCAAACCGCACCTTTGGGGCACGGAGGCGGCAAGGCGGCGCATGCAGATGACGAAGGCGTATCGCCCGCAGCTTATTCGATCCATCGGAGTCCAGCGCGGCGCAAAAGCGACCGCCTCGTCTGGCAACCGCGTACCCCCCCGGCCCTCCACAGGGCCGTACCCAAGCCAATCCCAACGATCGCTGGAAAGGGCCAGTAATTACTATAGGCCACAATTAACTGGCGGGCGTGAGTACGGGCTGTCAAAGGCGCGTCGCACCCAGCGCAGGCTCTTCGGCCCGGAAAGATTTAGGCGTCATTTTGGCGGATCTGAACGGTCTGCTCGCGGTGGCAGGCTCCCGACAGAACCCTACTATGGGCGCGAGACCACCGCTCTTGGCCGTCGAGGAGACGCAGCCATGACTGCCCGTCACGAGATTGACGAGGCCCTCGATGCCATGAGCCGCTACCGCAAGGGGATGAGCCCGAGAGCCGCGTCAAGGCCTACGTACTACACCCATGGAGATCCCTTGATCCTTCAGAGAGAAGCGGGCCATAGAAACTTCATGCCCAGGGGCACCCAGGCTCGCTTTCTTGAAATGAGAACGAGGCCTCATGGCCTCGGCATTTCTGAGGCCGAGAATATGCTGCAGGCCCCTCACGCCGCTAAGGGCTCGTTCTTCACCCCTGGCGGGAGACCCCGCAACCTTCCTGGCGGACAGCCAAACAGAGCCCAGCAAAGGGAGCTTAGCCGCCTCGGGCTTTCGTTTAATGAAGCCCAACGAATTAATAGAACAGCCCCGGCGCGAGATGTGGAAGAGGCGTATAGGCAGCTACATCACCCGGACCCAAAGACCCGGCTCGCATTAGCCAAGGCAATGCAAAAGCTATATGAAGCACCCTAGAATGCTGACCTCCCGTGGAGCGGGTAAGCTGATGCGGCCCCGTATAATCAGGACATAACCAATGCCCATTTCAAGTACAGAAATTAGCAATATCATCGCAACCCAGGTTGGGATGTTCGGCCAGTCGTCACAGTATGCGCAGGCCGTATCTGCTATGTACGGGTTCCAGGGTGGTGGAGCGAGCGTACAAGACCCCAGATCTTCACAGCATCTGTCTGCTGGAAACATGGGATCCGCAGCAGCCCGAGCACCTGGATTCGCGATGGGTGCTCTCGGTATGGGCGCCATGTTTGGAATGGGCCCAGCGATGCTCGATCCATTCACCAGCACATTCCGAATGGCTACTCAGGGATTCCGTGGAGGCGGTATCGGCGGTGCGATAGGAATGGGTGGCGCGGCGATGGGGGCCTACGCCGGAATGGGGGCCATGGGCAGTTTCGCTACCAATCAAATGGCCACCGGCGCTCAAAATCGCGGCATGCTCATGAATCAAATGGGCGGCATGATGCCCAACGCAGGAGCAGGCGCGCTAGGGTTCATGGCCAACCAGGTAGAACAAGCCGCCCGTGGAGGAGTCGGAGATATCCGCCAGATCACCGGCATGATGCAACAGGGGGTGTCCGGTGGGCAGATTGATACGGGATCAATTTCGGCCTTTACAACTTCATTCCAAAAATTACTCGGTAATGTCCGCCAAGTCGCTCAGGTATTAAATACCTCACTCACCGAAGCCCAACAAGCCATGCAGACCGTCAAGTCCATGGGCGTTGCTTCGGACCAAATAACCCAAACCATATCAACCATGAAAGGCATCGGAGGAGCGATCGGCGCCTCCCCAGCTCAAATGGCACAAGTAGGAGCACGTGGAGCAGCATTCGGAAGAGCGGCAGGAATAGACCCCGGAATGGGGGCCATGGGCGCCATGACCACAGCCGGTGTTTTTGGCATGGCCGGGAAAATGATCCCGTCACTTGGTTTACAACAAGGAGATCAGGGTAGATATACACAAGGAGCGCTTAGGTTCCTGACTTCTGGCCGCGGACGTAACGTTTTGGGCGCTATGTTCGATCCCAAAACCGGTGGGTTGAACGAAGATACCGCCCAAATGATGTCCATGGGGGCATACGATAAGGGCGAAATCTCCCGCATGGCGGCAAAGAATACAGGCGGCCAACAGAGGAATGCCTTCCGAGCCCGACAAGGAGAGCTTGCCGGACAGTTCGTCTCCCAATTTGGCCCCGGTGGCGTCGCCCCAGCTCTGAATGCACAGACGACCGGCCCAAGAGGGGACATCTTACGGCAGACCTTGACCGGCCTTAATCGACGGGACCTTAGCACCCTCGATACTTTGGCAAATCAAGGCCCCGCCCTTCGACAACGACTTGTCGATGAAGCCAGACGAGGATTTACCGAGGGACAAAGCCAGCAGCTTACCCTTGGCGGCGCAATGACTGCAGCCATGGACCAGCTGACCAAGCCACTCAGGGAGAAGTTCCAGAGATTCGGCGCCTCTTTAACCCAAGCGGTGGCCGGGGCAACAGAAGACTTAACAAGTGAGTTCGTTCGCAGACAGGCTGGGTCTGGCGGCGCCAGGGGCATGGCAGACATTAACCAGGCCCTACGGACTGGAGACGTCTCTCGCTACAACCAGCTTCAGGATGTTTACAGCGGTGTTAGCGCAGCTTCTGGTGCCGGAACAACCCAATGGGGCATGCAGCGAGGGTCTGGAATGGCTGGCGCTATCGGCCGATCTGTCCCCATGGGTTTGCGGATTGGCGCCATGTCTCCGGGGACCGGCTTTGGCGAGATGGGCGGCTATGGCATGTCCAATGAGGAATATAACCCGTATATGACTGGCGCTTGGGCGGCCGGCATGGGGGGTGGCTTTGGTGGTGGCCGTAATGCCATTGGCGCAGCTGGTAAGGGATTAATGGGGGCTGGCGGCGGCTGGAATAGAGCCTTCGGCGGACCACAAATGGGTTTTATGGGCCTTGGTGGTTATGGCCCTGTCCAGGGCACCGCGCGCATGGCCGGCGGATTAACCCAGGGAGCGGGTTTGGCTATGCGCGGACTGGGTGGAGCAGCGCGAATGGCCGCCCCATTCATACTGGGCGCCGATCTCATGACCAACATGGGCCCCCAAGCAAGAAGAGCCGCGGGGTACGAGCAGATTCAGTCCGGCATGATTAGCGGCAGGCAGGGAGATCTGCTTAGATTCCTTGACGATGCCAATGTCCTTAGCGCTCCGACGAGAGATCTCGGTGAACTGGGCGGTCAGTCACCAGGAGGAATGCAGCCTATCTCCGGCATGATCCCCGGGGAATCCATGCAAACGGCCGGCGGCATGTCCTTCTCCGGCCCAGGCAAACAACAGTTTATTGATGAGGCAAATCTGGGGCTTGCCAATCAGTTCTTATCTTCAGGCGGGGGCGCTGCCAAACTAAGAGCCCGCCTCGGCCCCGCTGCTGTCGATGCTGTTTTGAAATCATCCGGACAAGGCGGTAACGACGCCGAGAGAATCGAGTTTGTGTCCAAAAGGCTGTCCATCTCAACGCAAGAGGCCGCCAGTCTTATATTCTTCGATCCTAATAACAGTTCAGGACAATGGGGTGGCGGGGCCGGCACCATATTGGGCAGCATCAGAGGGGGTAGACCCGGCGAAGCACGGGCTGCTGCAGAAAAAAAATATAACGAGGACTACAACAAGCTCTTCGGCGCCGCTGACCAGGGGGGCACTGGCTTCACAGGAGCAAGCAACTCGCCCATTGGGGGTGCGGGTAAGTCGCTAAAGGACCTTGGAACGAAAATGGGCCGAGGCCACGCCGACGCAAATATCGCTGCCGCCAGCGCCGCCATAGGAGCCGCTGGCGGTTTCGGCGCGCTCTCCAGCAGCAAGACGTATTCAGCGGGAGGGGCAGTTTATGGGGCTGGCGGCAGCGCCATCACTCCGGCTGCCACGGCAGCTATTAGGCAGTCAGCAACAGCCGGTAGAGCGCTTATTGCGCAAGTTGGCTCTGAGAGAATGAAGCAGTTCGGTACCGAGCTGATGACTCGTGGCGGCGACGCGCAAGAGGAGTTCGCCCGACAATTTTGGCAGCAGGGCAAACAAGGGGTTGAGGATAGTGGCTTTGGCTGGGAAGGGGATATCTCCGTAGAGCAGCTCACAAGAGAGTCCGTTGCTGCCGCAAATGCGCCGTTTGGCGGAGGAAGCCGGCTTACCCTGGGGGACTTTAGCCCAAGCCAGCCCGGCGCTACCGAGATGGGCATTGGTTTTTCCAGGAGGCGTGGTGCCAGGAACGCCCGCCTCAGGTCGGCCTCTAGCCAAACACAGCTAAAAAATATTGCCGCTTCAACGGGTGTGTTGAGTGGCCTTGGTCACGAGGCGTGGTGGGACCCCACTGGCGGGGCAGGGGGCGGCTACTCTCAGAGTAACTTTGTTAGTAGTGGCGGTGGTGGCCGGCAGATGTGGAATAGGGGCGCGGGTATTCTCGGCATGTATGCACAGGGTGAGCAGGAGGTGACTGGCGACGATCCCTCGACATCATCCGTAGAAGGCGCGAGCACAAAGAGGATCGTTGACTTTTCGGAGATCGCCAGACAACAGCTCGGCGCGAGGATGCACGAGAAGGGGAGCGCAGGAACGCTGTCTGCCAAGTCCGCATTTCGCTCAGCTCGCAACCTTGCTGACCAGGGACTCTATGATATGTCGATTACCGCTGCCCGCGTTGGGCAGAACATAAAGAAGGGCATATTTAGCGAGAAGAAGGGATCGCGTAAGTTCTGGGAGGAGTTCGGCGGATTTGATTGGCGTGAACTCGGTCACGGCGAGAAACAGGCCCTCCGACACGGCATTCACTCTCAGGGAGGGAGGTACACGATCGCCCTTGAAGCCCAGATTCGCCAACACTCACGTGGCATGCTCCTCAACTCCGGTATCCGGGAACCGACTCAGGAGCAAGTCGACACTCTTACCAGTAAGATTCAGGATGCTGGACACGCTGACGCTGGTAGTGAAGCGCGTCGGGTTTTGGCCAACGCTGTGTCGTCACTGGCAGTTCCAGGAGCGCCTGGCGGAGGACAACCTGGCGGCATAACTACGCAGGTACAAGAGATTGGCAGCGCGCTGAAGAACTTCAAACGACTACTTGAGGGCGTCACTGGCCAGATGTCTCATCCCAGCGGCGATGGTTAATACTATAACGAGGTAATAATGAGCGCTTATTCAGACACCAAAACCGCGGTCGGTATCCCGGCATCTATCCAGGAGATCTCCGACGCTCTTCTCGGCGCCATCAAGCCATGGGAGAAGAAGCAGGATGAGGACAGCTCCCCCGTCTCCGAATATGGGGGGCTCACTTATTCGAGTTTCGGCCCTGGCCACAATGAGATTGCGATCACGTCAAAGATTGGCAAGGGCGCCCATAACGTGCGGTTACTTAACCGTGTCTCGGCTGATATACTTTTAGTCCACAAGTCCAAGATTGTTGGCTTCCATGCGAAGGTTCGATCTGGTGTGGCGACGATACCCGTTCCACGGTCAATCAAGAATATGCTTGTCAAAGAATCAAAGTTCGTTGATTTTACTAGCGAGTAAAGTAAGGAACAGGAATGATCCCAGTGCGAACATTTGTCTCTATGGTCGAGGAGCTTCTTGAAAAGAAGCCTCGTGCCGAATTGGAGAAGGTGGCACGCCCGGTGAGCGATAGTACGCTTTGGTCAAATGCCGTGGCCCAGGGAACAGCGCCGAGACCATCGGCGATAGTCCCGCCTCCCCCAAATGTTCGCAAAGCCCATGCTCGGGCAGCGCAGAAACTCGTGGGGCAGCAAACGTATAACCTTGCGAACCCACGGCTTACTCGTGCCGTGAAAGATTCGAGAGGCCACACCGCAGCACAGACAGCAGCACTTAACCCGTTAGCAGTTCCCGACCAAAGAACCCTGAACGTGAAAGCGTTACGTGCGGCAGTGCCTTCCTGGAAGCGGGGGCGCACGTTTATGCCGGGGCTTGGCGAGCACGCAGGTGAGCAGTTCCAAGGATCTCCAAAGCTCAATATAGTAGACCCGAACACCAGACAGCAGATCGACTACAGCGCTGGCTCCGGCGTTCCGTACACCGCCCAACAAATACAGCATCAGCTTAAGCGGTCAGGGATGCTCGGGACACCGCTCCCTGAGGCTTTGCGCAGCATTGAAGATCCCGGAGACGCCCTTTTCCGGGAACGTCTTGGCCGCGGCCTCCCGAAAAGGACCCTTGATGATGCTTATATAGGTCACCCGGATGACCCCGCTGCGTATCCAGAGAGCACCCTAACTGGTTCGCAGCAGGCCTTGGGATATGCCGGTCTTTACGGCGGCGGCTCTCTCGCCAAAGGAGCGCTCGGACGCGGGGCCACCAACGTAGGCCTACGCGGAGCGGCCGGTGCTGCCGGCGGGTGGCTCGGGCTTGGGCTTCCGTATATGGCCCAGGAAGGCTTTGCCCTGGTCCCTGGTGGATCGGATGATTACTCCTCGTTCAATCCCGCAAGCCTCGCCAAGCGAACCCAACACGGGAATGTCACCAAACACGAATGGGAGGGCCTGTCCGAGGAGGGCAGAGATGAGCTTAGGAGGGGCCGTCTTGATGTTCTCGGGCTCAAGAACATACGAGACGCCACGCACGGGTTCCCCTCCGGGTCGATGGCATCCCGTGAAGACCTGGACGCCTACCCCGCGATGACCAGTTGGATTGCCGGTCAGGATAAGCCCATGGACATCAATCCACGGAGTATCCATCAGTCTATGCAGGGCCAAGCAGACAAGTGGAACCGGGAAAACGTCTTACCTGACCAGGCCGCTAGAAGGATGCACGCCTTCAAGATGGATAACCTCATGGGCCGGCTTACAGCAGCTGGATCGGGAGTCTCAAAATCTCAGTTTGAGAAGATGATTGGGTCTAAAGACGCCGAGGGCCTCGCTCAACACGGCATTGGCCTAGATCCCGTATCTGGGGATTCAGCCGTTGGCGGCATTAATGAAGAGCGGCTTTGGGGTGCCCAAGGCAAGGACCAGGGAATCAACCCCGGCCATGTCAAAGCAGAGCACACAAATGCCTATAATGGCTGGCTCGGCTCAGAGATGGGACAAAAACTATTAGCCGATTATGGTGGTCCGGGCAAGGACGGGACTTATTCGATCACCCGCCAACAATCGAACAAACTAGGCAAGTCATTCAACGACTCTATGCTGGCTACGCAGGCCGTTAATAGCGATGTTGCGTCGTGGAATGGCACCGCGGAAGATCATGCCCAAAGGGCTATAGAGTCAAACGCGGATGTTTACATCTCCACTAGCGATAAGGGTCAACCAATGATCCAGGTCAGCAAGTGGCTGTTCGGGAAGAGCACCCCGTACCAGACCGTAGATAAGTTTGGCGGCATGGAGGGCGCTCTGAAGGCGGTTAATAATGAAAGGCTCAACGAGCACCGCTCGCTCAAGGAGCAGGGATTCCTCCAGGGACCAGGAGAATCGCACAAGGGCTGGAGTGCAGAGTTTGCCGATAAGCGTTTTAAGGATAACAACGACGGCTATGTCTTGAGGGACCACAAGCAAGACCCTCTCCTTGCGACTGCAGAGCAGCGCTTTGGCCAAACGGGCCTCTTTGGCGTTTTGGGCGACGGCGGCAGGATCGCTGGCAAAGACGGAACACAATACGACATGGACCGCGTCCCCCAGGAGATCGAGAACTACTGGCGCACCGCTTTGAACGAGCCTGGCGGACAAAACACAAAGCGCTTCCGCCGCTTAGCATTGCTAGAGGCATATAGAGGGAACCGCATTACCCCGGCAGGGGAAGTGATTCCAGCTGGAGGAGAGCCCGGCTTTAGCGGAGTGAGCACCCTTCTGCAGTCAAATCGCACCGCCATTGCCAATGCTCTGGGAGCGCCTGAACAGCAATCCGAGGTCCCCCCGTACCCGCAAAACGCTCTCGCAGCCATATTCCGCGGCCCAAGAACAAACAAAGAAATGCAAGACAGGGGCCTTAGCGTAGACCAAAACGACATCATGTACGGGGCCACCGCCAGCGACAGTGGCGGTAATATCAAATGGACCACTCTGATAGAGCCTGGACCCCGACGAGCACCGCAAGCCCCACCACAGCCAGAGGGCGCAATAACCACTAGATAAGGTGATACCTGAATGAGCCCCGAAGAGTATAATCAACAACAAAGAGAACTAGGCAATCTACGAGAAGAGCATATAGTGCAGCTTGTTCTTGCTTGGCAGGAACAGAATGACCTTATTGTTGATGGTTATTGCGGTCCAAAGACACTGGAGACATTAGATCCGGTTTATACAAGCCGTTTGGGCATTACAACTTTGGCCGTTGCCGTCGAGGAGATTGGTAATGGTGAGACGGATGGAAATAATTCTGGGCCACATGTGGCACGGTACAAGGGAATTCCTGATGATGATGATTCTGATGATGATGGTTCTTGGTGTGCTAACTTCATTAGCTATTGCGCGCATATGGCGGCGAGTCGTCTTGGCGTTAACCTCCCATTCAAGAAAAGTGGAGGAGCTAAGAGACTTCTAAAGAACGTCTCAGAAGCCGGGAGCCTCGTTGCCGTCCCCCGTCCTGGAGACCTGGTCTGTTGGGACAGAGGCAAACGCGGCTCCTGGCAAGGGCACATAGGCATTGTGGAGAAGGTGGAGAACGGGATTTTATATACGATCGAAGGGAACGTAGGACGATTCCCGTCAGTGGTTAAGCGCTTTCAGCATGACCTGAGCGATCAGCCCCGCCTGGAGGGCTTCGCCAGGATGCCCAAGGTTTAACCATGAAACTAGACATGAAATTAGTCCTCACTCTCCTCGCCATAGCTTCCACACTAGGGG
>Ga0209501_10006440_pt1 | contig 10556 bp, 8 predicted proteins | sample ArcticOcean_MG_C_4_FD_187434 | JGI IMG/M metagenome (GOLD analysis project Ga0209501, IMG submission 187434) | Marine microbial communities from western Arctic Ocean - ArcticOcean_MG_CB4_134 (SPAdes) (version 2) | ecosystem: Environmental > Aquatic > Marine > Oceanic | place: Arctic Ocean...
GATGGGGACGCTTTCAGGAAGCAGATGGTCACGTAAGTCACGTACTCTTGCACAACCGACCTGTTCCATCACCTGTTGCAGTTGCTTCTTGAGCATTTCAAAAGTGTGATGGCCACCGTACCTGCCCAGGGCACACACGCCAAACATCGGAGTGCGTCCCATGAACGCAAAGTCGGCCCCACACGCCAGGCACGCCGCGATGTCAGCTCCCGAGTACATTCCACCGTCGATCATCATTTTCAACTTGCTACCGAACTCCGGCGCGAGCTTGTACAAAGGAACGACGGTTGATTGTCCTCGATCAAGCTGTCGACCACCGTGATTGGAAACGATCAATCCCTCCAAACCATGTTTGACTGCGATCTCGGCGTCATCTGGATTGACGATTCCTTTTACGATCAAGTTGCCCTGCCACTTTTCACGGATCAGCGCGATCTTGGCTTCTGTTAGTCGCCCCGAAAAGGTCTTGTTCATAAATAAGCCCAGGTGCTTCATGTTCAGACCTTTGGGAATATAGGGTTTCATCGTCTGAAACTCAGGCTTGCCGGCGATGAGTTGCCCCATTGCCCAAGAGGGACTCAAGAACATCTGGACGATGTTGCGAGGCGTCATCCTTGGTGGAATTGATAGACCATTTCGGATTTCTTTTGGGCGATAAGCGAAGGTTGGCGTGTCCGCCAAAATCACCAGCGTGCGGCAACCCGCCTCCCACGCTCTTTCCAGCAGTTTGTCGCGCAGTTCGTCCTCGGCTGGATGGTAGAGTTGAAACCAGAACTTGCCGGCCGTGATCTTCCCGATTTCTTCGATGCTGGCGGTACTGACGGTGGACAACGTGAATGGGATATTGTGATCGACGGCAGCCTGCGCCAGATACTCGCATGCCTTGGGCCACATCAGCCCTTGTAAACCCACGGGCGCGACCCCAAATGGCGCGTCATACGTTTCACCGAACAGTTCGGTCTTTTGATCGGCTCCATCGAAATCGCGCAGATACCAAGGTTTGAGCTGCACTTTGCGAATGTCGCTACTGTTCCGCGCCAAGTTGATCTCCGTAAAACACCCGGCGGTGAGATAGTCGTAGGCGAAACCTGGCATCCGCGACTTGGCTCTTGCTCGAAGGTGTTCGACAGACGGATATTCGGAATTGAAGTGGGATGGCATGGGTCTGACGATACGTTACTAAAGCTATTACACGAAATCACTTACCCACATACTCGCGAGTAAACCTGGCGATGATACGGCGGCAGCCGACACCGGCTCAGTCTTTCTTCACCGGCACTTGCTGGGTCTTGACCAGCGTCATCAGAATCGGCTTCAACTGGGCGTGTTTGCCAGCCGAGGTGCCGTCGGCAGTCACACGGTGCGTCTTCTTGCCGATGACAAAGTGCATGTCGTAAACAAAGTCATCGGCAACCATGGGGTCGCGCAGCTTCGCGGGCATTTTCTTCCAGTCGATGGCGGACACCGCCTTCAAGAGCGCCTTGGTGTCCTTGGCATCGAGCTTGCCTGCGGCTGTGCCTCGTCGGGACTTGCAGACGAACTTGCCATCGGGCGTGATGCGATAGCTGATATTCACCCCGGCGAACCCGCCGGTCTGCTGCACTTCGATGACCTTGAAGGCCGGACGCCTGAGCGCCTCGTCACTCACCGGCTTGAGTAGTTTGAGCATGCCCTTGCCCAGAGTCTCGCCAACGAGCATGTAGGTCTCGGCGTTCTGGTTGTAATGGAAGCCTTGGTTCCTCGGCGAGACTTCTGCCTCACGCCAGAAGCCGCGCGTCTCGACCGTCTTCACGTTGCCTCGGAACTCTGGATACTTGCTCTTGTCGCCGCTGACGGCGAGCTGGGCGTTGGCAACGGTCTTGTGCGGCCCCGACATTTTCCATCCGTCAAATCCGATTGTCGCGATGACAAACGGAACCTTCGGTGCGTCGAACTCCTTCCGCAGCGTCTTGATCAGGTGGACCAGGTTCTGCTCGTAACGGCTGGCGTTCGGCTCCCCGCCATCCTTGTGCCCCTGCCACCAGACGAAGCCGGCGATTTCGTAGCTGCGACCTTTCCAATGTGGGAACTCCGTATCGAAGTTGTCCAGCACCTTGTGGGCCGCTCCAAAGCAGTCATCGTACTGCTTGCCGGCATACCAGTTAATCGGTTTCGGATTCGTGCCCTTTTCCCATCGCGACGGTGACTCCTTGTAGCCGGCGTAAACGAATCCATCGTGCTCGAATTGCTTGCTGCCGGGCGGCAGGAAATCCCAACCCAGCGAGCGGTTGCCCTGCGACGCCTTGAGGATCAGCACCGGCTCATCGTGGAAATCGCCGACGATATGTCCAAAACCGAGTTCAGGGCCGATGTTGTTTTTTCCAGCCCCACAGCCAACACTGAGCCACTTGTTCGCCCCGGCGGTCACCACGCCCTTGTACCAAACGTCCTTCCGCTCAACCCAGTTGCCTTTCTTGTCGACGAGGTGAGGGAACTTGCCGTTTTGCTTCACAACGGTCGCGAGCGTTCCGGGGATGTCAATACGCGCGATCCAGCCGAGCCCGTTGGCCTGATTGGTCAGATAGGTGATCTTGAACGGAACCTTCTTGCCAGCGGTCAGCTTGATGGGCGTGTGAACCGCTTCCTTGCCGGGCTCTTTGCGATAGACCTCCTTGCCATCGACTTCCATGATGTTGTTGGTCGATCCACCGTAGCCAGGTCGAAGTTCGTAAACCCCCTTCGTCTTGATCTGTATGAAGCCGCGCACGATCTGCGTTCCGCCGCCGAGGTAAGGCGTGGGCTTGACGCCACCGAAGCTCTCCAGCTTCAGCGTCTTTGTCGGCGTCATCTTTTCGTAGTCGGCATCCGGGTCGTACTTCCCGGGATACACCGAGAGAACCGGGTCGATGAACTCCGAACCCCAGCGGCTGCCTCCGCCCGTGACCTGGCCAATCCCAACCATGTTGGACTGGCCGGCGAGGATATAGACCTTGACCGGTTTGTCCGCGGCTGAGGCGGGCAGTGCCATCAACGCCAACGTCAGAACAAGAGGGAGTGTGAGAACGGAATAGCTGCGCGTAACTTTCATGGCGATGCCTTTGGGGACAAGCTCGATGAGGATCCGAGTAAAGTCTGATCCAGGCCAGTAACTGTTCGATCCTGAGAAGAATGTCTGGACGGTCACTCTCCGGCGCGGAAAATCAACGCCGGTAGTCCGTCTTTGTTGAACAGGTTGGCCCAGGGCGCGTTCTTGTCCCAGGCGTACTGCACGGCAACCGGCTTCGGCACATCGGCGCTTGAGACGACCACGCGATCGCCGTCGATCACTGCCTGAGCCCAATGGTACTTGCCGTCTTTGCCGGCCACGGCGAATCCCTGCAAGCCATCGCCGTGCTTGGTAGCCAGTCCGCCGCCGACGTGGGTGAACTGCACGCGAACCTTGTCTCCTTCTACCTTATGCGAAGCATAGATGGGACCGTAAATTTCCACATCTTGCTTGTAGGCAAAGCCCCGGGCTGCCAGTGCGGCCCGATGACCATAACCCGACTTGTTCCGCGGGTGAATCCCGGGGCCAAGATCGCGGGCGGTAACCATGGCCGTGCCAGGATGCCGCATGATGCGAACGTGATGCGCGCGGCGTGCGCCCGCGTTGCCCTGCTGAGGCGCTGCCGGCAGCGCGGTGAAATCATTGGCCATCCGGGTGGTGGGATTCGACTTATCCCAGGCACAACCGCCGCCGCTTGGCTTTTGCACATACAGGAAAGGGAACTCACCCTGTCCCCAGACATCGCGCCAGCCCCCGATCAGCGCGCCCATCGTGGTGAATTGGTCGAGGCCCTTGATGGCCGTACCTGATTCACCTTGATCCCACAACACGCCGCGGATGCCGTATGGCGCCACGGGCAGAATATGCTGCTTGTAAAGGTCACCTCCGTTGGCCGCTTTGTATGCCTTGGTCTGCTCGTTACTCGCAAGCATCTCATCGGTAAGCCAGCGGCCCGACGGCGTTCCGCCCACCGCGCCCAGGATGAGCCCGACCGGCACGTCGAGATCCTTTTGTAACCGCTGACCAAACGCGAACAAGATTGCCGAAAACCCGGCGTTCGTTTTCGGGTTGGATTTCTGCCAAGCGCCTCCCCTGCCGCGGCAGAGACGCAACTGCGGATAGGTTCCTGCTGCGAGTTCGGCGAGCACTTCGTCGTTCTTGGCGTATCCACGGACACCGCCGGCCATGTTCGATTGGCCGGAGCCGATCCAAACGTCGCCGACCAGCACGTCCTTCAACTCGATCGTGTTCGCTCCTTTGACGCTGAGCACGTGCGGCCCACCCGCCTTGAGCGGTTTGAGTTTTACACGCCAATCGCCTTTGGCATCCGCCTTGGCGTCATGTGACTGTCCCGCAATGGAAACCACGACTTCTTCACCCGCCTCGGCGGTACCCCACACTGGCGCGGCCATGTCGCGTTGCAGCACCATGTGGTCGCTGAATACGGGCGGCACTTTGACATCGGCCAGGACAGCAGATGTTACAGTCGTGACAACAATCAGTACGGCCGCACGTAACAAATGGCAACGACGCATGGTTGGGTTCTCACTATTGGATCGCGATGGGGGCGAATGACAAGCTGACATTGTAGCCAGCCACACCTTTGATCGCACGCCAGCCCAGTCGCAGTGAAGTGCAGGCCGACGAGCGAGCTGCCGCGATCGTTTCGACGGAAGGCGGCATAGACAAACGCCCCCGATCCGATCACTCGAACCGAGGGCGTCGCGTTACAACAGGTTGACAACCCTGTCGACCGAGGCGAGCGAAAGCGGTGTCGTTCTTCTCACCGAAGACGGCAGTTCATACTTGAAACGAACGGCAAGTGGAAATGCAAATCAGCGCATTCCAAACCTGTGGCGATTCCTCATCTCACGTATCCAGAAAGACCATGCGGATTTCCCGTTTCTGAGTTTCAAGCATCTGCGCAAAACAGCGGCGAGTCTGGTCCGTGAATTTGGTGATGGGGAAATCGCCGCTGTCTTCCTATGCCACGGTCAAGCTGTTCGTTCGGATGATCTGGCAGACGTATACACCAACCGACCGTTCGGGAAGGTTTACGCCACATTGAGGAAGATCGAAGAATTCTTGAAACCGATGTTCGACGAAACACCGGAAGACCCATTCCCAGCGAAACGGAAGAAGGGCGGGCCAAACATCACTCCGGCCCAGAAAAGGAAGATCACCCAGATGGGGAGGGCTGGATTCAAGCGGAAGAAGATTGCGGAAGAGGTCGGTGTGACGACGCAGACCGTTTATCGGCATCTGAAAGGACAGAAGTAGCCATGCGAAGACTGAAACAACACCTGTCGAGCCTTGCTGCTGGAAAAATCACCGACACAGTTGAAGTTGAACGGCTGCTGGCCGCAGTTTGGGATCAACTCACGAGTGACGAATCCGGAATGCACGGTGGCAAACTTCTCGGTCGCATGGAGGACGTTACGTGGAATCCGCCGATTCTGAGTTTTGAGATCGAGCGCCACGGAGGGACGGTCATGGGTTCTACTCGCGCTGAACTTCAACACTGGGAGGTGGACATTCAGAATGCGACATGCTCTCTGGTAAAGACCGGCCATCGGCAACTGTCGCCAATGGCAAAGCGAATTTTGATTAAGCCGTTGGTCGAGGAAATCGTGAACGCACTGCTCTGCCGCAGTGAGGACGAGCGAATCGAATGGACGGACACGGATTCGGCGCTGGTCAAGACATCCAAAATCTTCCCAAAAGGTTCAGCAAATCAGCGAACTCTCGCTGGAAGGCGCACGCGGTTTCGTGATGCTTTTAAGTGTCGTCTTGAAGAAGTGGGTTGGGAATGTCAGCGCGGGCATGGGGTTGAGGTTTGCCACCCCAGCGCGGACTGAGCCGATCAAGATGATGAAAAACCCCGCCACGAAGTTTCGTGGCGGGGTTTTTCCATGTCCTCAGATCGGCCAGATGGGAGGCAGATTGGGCCTATCCGACACCGATTTGAACGCCTTATCCGACAATTTCATGGCCTTATCCGACAAAATACCCCCTCGTTATCCGACACTTTCGCATTTCGGTCCAAATCTGGTCGAAAGAGCAGAAATGAAAACCAGCGTAAGCCCATGAAAAAAGGCCGTTTGCGATGATTCGCAAACGGCCTTCCAGTGGAGGCGGCGGGAATCGAACCCGCGTCCTTATGCATACGTGTAGGGATTTCCGCACCCGACGCATTCCGGGACGCACTTCTCAGCCTCGGCTGATGGATTTTGGAAATCGCAGCTTGAAACCGAATCGATGATTCATCAGAGCGTTCGCCGCCGGGTCTGTGCCCTGCGCTTATTGGTTGATCAGCCGCGGCTTTGAAACAGGAACCGAAGAACGAAAATGATCATCCGAGGCTAGAAAGACTATCTTAAACCCGCATTTCCCAGATGACTTCCTTCGCTTTGGCACGTGATTTACGCTAGACCCCTGCAAAACTAGGGTATTCTGCCAATTCATGCCATGCCGACAGGGGAACCCGATGGGTGACTGCCAAAGCGAGGATTTGCGGGTCGATTTTGACAGCCGCTTGAAGCTGAAGTTCGTCGGCAGCCAGGTCACCAGCGACGCGGGGCTGCTGGCCTATCGAGAACTTGATGAAGCACTCGGGCTAACGGAAATGGGCGCAGATGTGCTGACCGATTCACGCCAGGGCCGCAACAAGCAGCACCAACTCGTGCCGTTGTTGCGGCAGTCGATCTACAGCCGACTGGCAGGCTACGAAGATGTCAACGACGCCGAGCGGTTGTGTGTGGACCCGGCGCTACGCCACGTGGTTGGCGGAAGGGCGAGTCAGCCGGATAAGCAAGCGGCGTCGAGTAGCGAAGTGGGCCGGTTCGAGACGGAGACGCTCAGCACGAAGCGCAATCTCACGGCGCTGATGAATCTTTCGAGCCAGTGGATCGACAAGGCCCATCAACACCGGCCGCTTCGTGAATTGATTCTCGACATGGACAGCTCGGTCAGCGAGACCTACGGAGAGCAAGAGGGCTCGGCTTACAACGGACACTTCAAGTGCCTCTGCTACCATCCGCTGTTTCTGTTTAACCAGTTCGGCGATCTGGAGTACGCGATGCTCCGACGCGGCAACAAGGCGAGTGCGAAATACTGGCGGAAGGTGCTGCTACCGGTGATCGAGCGGTATCGCCATTTGAGCATTCCGAAGTTCTTCCGCGGCGATGCGGCGTTCGCCATTCCAGCGCTGTATCGCGTGCTGGAGAAAGAAGGCTATCGCTACGCCATTCGCCTCAAAGCCAACGCAGTGTTGGAGCGGGAAATCGCGCATTTGCTCACCCGTCCGGTCGGACGGCCTTCCCACAAGCCCAAGGTCTTCTATCACAGCTTTCGGTATCAAGCGAAGTCGTGGCAGCGAGCGCGCCGCGTGGTGGCCAAGATCGAGTGGCACGCAGGCGAGTTATTCCCGCGTGTTGGATTCATCGTGACCAACTTGAGCAAGCACTCGAAGAACGTTGTCAAGTTCTACAATGGTCGAGGCACGGCCGAGCAGTGGATCAAGGAAGGCAAGAACGCCGTCAAATGGACGAAGCTCTCATGCCGTACATTCAAAGATAACCAGACCCGGTTGCAACTGTTCGCGTTGGCCTACAACCTGGGTAACTTCCTACGGCGGTTGGCGTTGTCGCGCGATGTCGAACACTGGTCGCTGACAACGTTACGGGGCAAGCTGATCAAGATTGGGGCCAAGGTGACGCGGCACTCCAAGTACGTCACGTTCCAACTGGCCGAGGTGGCGGTGACACGTAGCCTGTTCGCCGCGATTCTGGATCGTATCGCGCGACTGGCGTGGCCGCCGCCGGTACTCGTGACCGCAAGACCTGCGTAGGAGTCTGGTGCAGACGGACATGGGCGGGACACAGGGAAACTCTGCGCGGTGCCCACTGCTCTGCACTGTATTCGACCGAGCGCCGCTGACGCCGAGCGACCAGTGCACATTGTTGACTTCCTCGCGCCTTTCGGGTAGAATCGCCATTGGTGGGAAACATGGCCCGCCAACGACAATCTGTTTTTGCATCACGAGCGGCGCGAAAGCGCCCAGCAACCTGGTTAGCCGCCAAGGTGCCCCAACGATGTGGTCCGACGAGCGTCGGGCAAAAAAAGGCTGGAATCCCCTCCGCCGCGAGGGGTTTTTCGTGCGCATCGTTGGGCTTCCTCCGCCGCTCGGCAACTCTCAGAAAGGAGGCCTGCACCCATGGCCAACTCACTCTATCCGTGTGGCGCGGTTGTCGACGCACGAAAGCCTGTTGATTACTCCCGATTGAAATGGAGCGATGTCTTCGTCCGATCAAGGAGGTTCTTCGGGACTTACGACGTCGACGGCATGCGGCATTGGCTCGACATTGTCGGTCAAGTGGAATTCCTTGGACTTCCCACCTACGAATATTCAAGCGGTGGTTCACCGGGCGGACACCCCGGTGGAATGGAATACTATTTCGCGCTCCTCGATGGCGGGCTTGCCTGCCATGACTATTGGGGACTTCGGAATGGTTGCCTTGTCATCGGACAAAGCTGCATTCGCTATTTCTGCTACCAGTTGGGTGTGCCGCAGCCGAGAAAATTCCGAGAAGAAGCGACTATCCCCACACTCGAATCGCTTCAGCAGGAAATCAAAGAGCAGCAAGGCGATATTGCGGCGCACGTGGTGTTATCGGACAGAATTGACCGATTCCAGGAACTCTTTCGTGCGTGATTGACGAGCCTTTTCACATTTAAGACTTGAAACACCTGGAGGTGTGACGATGACAAAGCGAAAGAAGATCGACATGAACTTCCGGCCAGACTCGTACTGGGACGAGGATGCGCTTCTCGCGAACGTCAAAGGTGAATTCCGCCGGCGTCAGATCCTGCAGGCGATCAATGATGGCGAAGTCGACGAGATTCCACCACCCATACTCGCGGACTCACTACCAGAACATCTCAGGGACTTCACGGGCAGCATCCATCCGATGCTGATGGGCGGCGAGTATTTGCCCGACTACGAAAACAGCGAGGTCGAAATAGCGCGTGTCGCTCTCGATTCCACAACCTGCGACGTGATCAGCGTGCGGGCTAGGCCCGAAGGGAAGCGAATCCGGTACCGTGTTGTCGACGAATACAGCAGCGATTACGTCCTGGAGTTTGACCAGTCCAACAAGCCGTTGACGCTGCGGAAGCTGATTCAGCTCATGGACACCGTCGAGTCCGTAGAGTTCGAGAGCCAGGGACTGGTCGATCACCACTGGGATTATCTGGCCGGTGAGGGCAGTTACGACCTCGATTACTGCGTGGCATTTGCGAGCGTGTCCTCAGAGTTTTACCCACAGCTCGCTGAGTATTACGACCAGAAGGCCGACGAGTGGATTGCCGATCGCAGGGCTTGGGAAACCGAAGATCTTGACGAGGAAGCCGATTGAGCTTGTCGCGGCCGTGGGTGAATGCTCGCGCGAAATCTGATTGCCATAATGATGGTATTGAGTGACATTCTACGACAGCCTCTAGGCCACATGGAGTCGAACTATGAATGCTCCGGTTAGCGTTGTCCACATTCCACACGCGTCAACCGTCGTACCGGCCGCGGCAAGGTCGTCGATTGCTCTTTCGGAAAATGAGTTGCAGCACGAACTGTTGACGATGACTGACCACTTCACAGACGAGCTGTTCCGAGTGTCGAAGAATCTGGCCAAAACGGTAAAGTTTCCCGTCAGTCGCCTTGTGGTGGATCCTGAACGATTCGTTAACGACAGAGACGAGCCAATGGCGGCAAAGGGAATGGGTGTCATCTACACGCTAGCATCGAGCCGGCAGCAATTGCGAAAAGCCCCTTCAATGCAGGAGCGCGACGAGCTACTTTCCATGTACTACTTCCCGCATCACCTGCGATTAGCCAAAGAAGTTGACGCAGCCCTCGCGATGCACGACCGGTGTCTCATCGTGGACGCGCACAGCTTCTCGTCAAGGCCGCTACCGCATGAGGCAGATCAGCATCCTGACCGCTGCGACATCTGTGTCGGTACGGACCCGTTTCACACACCGCTATGGTTAGCAGACTTTACGGTTCATGGATTTCGAAACCGCAACTGCCATGTCGAAGTCAATCGCCCGTTCGGCGGATCACTCGTTCCGGAAAAGTATCACGGCCGGGACAAGCGCGTTCTATCGATCATGATTGAAGTCAATCGTTCGCTATACATGGACGAAGTCTCTGGCGAACGGCTGGCTGCATTTGATGCGGTGGCAGCAAACCTCCAGCAGGTCTTGTTGACGCTGATTGCTGCAATGTCCTCGTGACAAACGGCTCAAGGCATGGAGCCATAAACCTGTGTTTCTCGAAGGCAAAGCCTCGTGTCTCCGGCGTGGCGTCTCGCTTTGAGTCGGAGGCAGCGGCACAGACGGGCCGATCGGAGCTGCAACTACCGGAACTGTTCGACGTCTTGGTAGAGTCGGTGGAGGTTACCGCACTGCAACGTGGGTGCGAGCGTTGGGAGCCCTGATCGGGAATCCTCTCAGGAATCGACCTTCCGAACTTGCC
>Ga0209501_10006443_pt1 | contig 10553 bp, 12 predicted proteins | sample ArcticOcean_MG_C_4_FD_187434 | JGI IMG/M metagenome (GOLD analysis project Ga0209501, IMG submission 187434) | Marine microbial communities from western Arctic Ocean - ArcticOcean_MG_CB4_134 (SPAdes) (version 2) | ecosystem: Environmental > Aquatic > Marine > Oceanic | place: Arctic Ocean...
ATTTCTTATCATTGCATTAAGAAGTAATGGAGTTGACATCTCTACAAGATATGCTAATGCACCTGGTCCTAAGTAAATTGGTCTCAAACCTTCAATTTCATTAATCAATCCATTTACAACTTCTACTGAATCTTTGTTGTCACCGGCAACAAATATATCATAATCTAATTTCAAATTTGGATTGACGAGTTTCTTCTCAGAAATTACATGAAATGCTGAAACAAGTTTTGTTTTATCCTTCATGTGTTTTTCAACTGTTTGATGTGAAAATGGTTTATTTTCTTTTATTGCAACACATTCAAAGCCTGTGTCTGTTTTAGTCATAGGAACAATTGGTGATACAACAACACAGTTATCGCTGATTTGTGGTAATAATTCTGAACAAATTGAATCAATATTTTCATATGGAATTGATAAGACTAAAACATCTGCTTCTTTAGAAACTGAAGCATTATCTGTTCCTGTAATATTTCCATTAATTTCTCCATATGCTTCTTTTGCTAATTGTGTGTATTCTTGAGCTGATGTACTTGCACGTTCTGCATCTCTTGAACCAATCACAACATTATGATCTTTACACCATCTAATTGCAAATCCTTTTCCCATTCCTCCAGTTCCGCCAATTATACCAACTTTCATGAATGCGTTCTGCCAATCTTATTATTATCTCTATTGAAGACAAATTCGTAATACAGTATGATAATTTTTCTCAGACACGGCCAAGCTGAAAATAATACTAAAAAAATTCTTGCAGGTAGAACTCCTGGAATTAATCTTACTGAACAAGGAAAAGAACAAGCAGAACAGGCGGGTGAAATGATAAAATCTCTTAACATTTCTACAATTTATTCCAGTCCAATTGATCGAGCAATGCAAACTGCAGAAATTGTTGGAAAACATTGTGGTGTAAAACCAATTTCTGATAATCGACTTATTGAACTAGATATGGGAAAATTTACGATGATGCCATATAATGAAATCTTTGCTAGTCATGGTAATGTTTTCTTAAAGTTCTATGAGGGAAGTTTAGAAATTAGTCATAATGGAGTTGAATCATTTGCAGAAGTCCAAAAAAGAGTTTTTGATATTGTTGACTTTGTAAAAAATGAACATAAAGGAGAAAATGTTGTACTTGTAACTCACATGGATCCAATTAAGGCAATGATTGGCAAAGTTCTTTCTCTAAAACCTGAAATCTTATTTCAATTAATAATTGCAAATGCATCACTTAATATTTTCAAATATGACGATCAAAACTTTTACCTCTCTTCGATCAATTCTATGAACTCTTCACGTTTTCATGAGACTTTTTAGGAAAAATCTTCAAAACTTTTAAATAGAAATTTCCGACCACGCGTAATTAACAGGTAAAATATGAAATTAATAATTGGCTCAGGCGTAGTATTGGCACTTTTAGCAATTCTTCCTTCTATTCAATATGTTCTAGCAGCAGGTGATTCTACAGGGGAATATCTTGATAGAAGAGTAGAGATTTGGGGACTATTTTATAGATTAATGATTGTAGCATTTACGGTAGGAACTGTAGTTTCTGGTTTGATAGTTTGGTTAGTTTTGAGATTTAGAGAATCTAACCCAAAAGCAAAACCAACATCTTATGAGGCATCAGGTTCGTGGTAAGATGAGCGGACATTCTACTTGGCCTGAATGGGTTTACGTTGGTGTCGTAGTTGCATTGTTATGTTATGTCGGTGCTGAAGCTTGGAACATTGAAAGAATTATTGAACATGTTCCTGAAGATGCTAAACTAATCAAGGTTCAAGGTCAACAATGGTTGTGGACTTTTGAACATGAAGACGGTACAAAAGAAATAGGTGAACTTCATCTTGAAAAAGGAAAAGCGTACAAGTTTGAGGTGACGTCAAAAGATGTCATACATTCATTCAACATTCATGATTACACTGTATTGATGGATGCAGTTCCAGGAAGAATTAACACCGTTTGGTTTTCACCAAATGTTGAAGGTGAGTTTCCAATTCAATGCAGAGAATATTGTGGATTAATTCATTACAATATGCGTGGAACACTTATTGTAGAGGATAAAGGAGCTTGATTTGATATGGTATTAGAATTACAAAAACCAAGACCAATTTGGCAAATCATGTTCTCAACACATCATACTGATGTTGGTCTTCTATACTTGATTACATCTTTAGCATTCATGTTCATGGGTGGAGCTCTTGCTTTACTCTTGAGAGTTGAATTGTTTAGTCCTGGTGTCCAGTTAATTGCTGACTCTATGACCTACAACAGAATTTTCACAGTTCATGGAACTACGTTAATTTTCTTATTCATTTTGCCATCTGCATCTGCATTTGGAAATTATCTAGTTCCAATCATGGTCAGATACAAAGATATGGCATATCCAAAATTAAATGCAGTTGCATTTTGGATGATACCTCCAGCAGGAGCACTCATCTGGTTAGGTTTTGCAGACTTTACTTGGTATGCATACCCGACATATTCTGTAATTAGTGCACCCGGTCCTGCAGCAGACATGTGGATCTTTGGGCTGAAAATGTTAGGAGTGTCATCAATACTAGGTTCAATTAATTTTGTTGTTACAATAATGAAATGTAAACATCCTGATTTACCATTAAGTAAAATGCCGCTTTTAGCTTGGGCATATCTCACATCATCACTAATTACTCTAGTTGCAGTTCCAACATTTGCAGCTGCGCTGTTGATGTTACTTACAGACAGATTAGGTGCATCTGGATTCTTTAATCCTGTGATGGGTGGTGATCCAATTGCTTACCAACACTTGTTTTGGTTTACATTCCATCCTGAAGTATACATCTTGGTAATTCCAGCTATTGGATTCATGTATGAAATATTCCCGCGTTTCTCTAGAAAGCCGATATTTAGTCATAGTTCTGGAATGGCCGCATTTATTTTATTAACTATTGTTGGATTTGCATCCTGGGCTCATCACATGTATGCAACTGGAATGTCATTTACAGAAAAGACAGTATTCATGGTTGGAACTCTAGCAGCAGTTCCTGCATCTGCAATGCACACATTCAATTTCCTTGCTACGATGTGGGGTGGAAGAATCAAGTTTGCAACACCAATCATGTGGGCTGTAGGCGGAATCGCATTATTCTTCTCGGCTGGAGCAGGTGGTGTAGTAAACAGTGCAATGCCATTAGACTTTATCACTCATGACTCTTACTGGGTAGTTGGACACTTTCACCTATTTGTAATGGGTACAATTCTATTTGGTACAGTTGGTTTCATTTACTACATGTTCCCATATGTGACTGGAAGAATGTACAATGAGACTTTAGGTAAAGTCCACTTTATCTTATCTTTCATAGGAACCGTAATGGTATTCTTTACTCAACACATCTTGGGACTCTATGGAATGCCAAGAAGAATTTATGATTATCCTGCATATCCAGAATGGGTTCAAATGAACATAATCGTTTCAATTGGCGCATTCATCATCGGTATCAGTATGGCCATCTTCCTTGTAAACTTGATTTGGAGTTCTGCAAAAGGAAAACCAGCAGATATGGACGATCCTTTCGGCTTAGGCGGAAAATACTACTTCCCATATCAGGCAAAGAACCCATCACATTAGGAGAATAAAATGACGCAAGTACAACAACATGATCCAATTTACAGAACAACTCCTGAACGTACAACCAAGATGATGGTAATCATGCTTGGAATTTGTATTGCAGGTGGCGGAATATTCTTTGGAATGTGGGACTATTGGATATCAATGCCTCCAGCTGCTTCATTAATTACGGGTGAAGAAACAGATGATCACTCTGCAGGTGGTCCTGCTCCTGTAACTTCAACTGGAGTAGAAATTAACTCATCATTATCATTTATTGAAAGTAGCGACTTTAGGACTTTAGCATTTAACGCATTACCTGGTGAAGCAGGTAACAACCCAACAATTACAGCAAATGTTGGTGATAAAATTGTCTTTGATGTAATTAATGATGGAAAATCATTCCATGCATTTGGGGTCACCGCTGCAGATGAAGGCTTTGGTGGAGTTATTGCAGACTCTGAAGTAGCATCTGCAAATGCACCTCTAAAACCAGGTGAAGGTGGAGCATCTGAATTTATACCATCTGAACCTGGCACATACTACTACATTTGTACAGTTCCAGGTCATAGAATGCAAGGCATGGTTGGAGAAATTATTGTATCTGGCGCAGGAGCTCCAGCAGTTGCAGCACCACCAACTGGTGTATCTCATGACATTTCATTTGACTTTGTAGAAAGTAGTGACTTTAGGACTTTAGCATTTAACGCATTACCGGGTGAAGAAGGAAGCAATCCTGAAGTTCGTGTAAACTCTGGTGATGAAGTAACAGTTACTGCAATTAATGCAGGAAAATCATTCCATGCATTTGGTGTTGTTTCAGACCCTGATGATTTTAACAGTATTATTTTTGATTCTGCTATTGCAGCAGCAACTAATCCTCTAAAACCTGGTGAATCTGGAGAAGTAACATTCTTGGCAGGTGCTCCTGGCACATACTACTACATTTGTACAGTTCCTGGACATGCATTGCAAGGTATGCAGGGTTCATTTATCGTAGAGTAATTTGATTCTAAAATATCTGGCACTAACATCTTTGGTGGTTCTATATTCACTAATGTTTGTAGGTGGATACATTTCTGCAGCTGGATTAGGTTTAACATGTCCTGAATGGCCATTATGTCCAAATGGTGTTATGCCTAATGATGAGTACTTTATTGAATGGATTCATCGAACAGTTGCAGCAACAACTGGTGTCTTAATTTTAGCTACAACAATTGGTGCTTGGTTAAACAAGGATGCAGGTCGAAAAATCAAATTTACAAGTGCATTTGCAAGCGCTTTAGTAGTTACTCAAATTACATTAGGGGCTCTTGTTATAGATACTCAATTACATGCAGTCTTAGTAGCAATACATCTTGGTATTGGAATATTGTTATTTGCTATGACTCTACTTACTGTATTATTTGCATTTAGAATTGGAAAGCAAATAATAGAATCTAAGGTTTAGACAGTTTTTTTATTATCTTAGGAATAAATACAATCCCCATCACTCCTCCAAAAATTAAACCACCTGCAGCAATGGCACCTATGAAAACATAACCAAATGGTGATTGTGTACTAATATTGAAAGTAAATGTTAGTGTACCACCATCTTTTCCTACATCATACAAGTCTACACGAAATATATGATTTCCTGATTCTTCAAAGAAAAAATCTTTTTCCATATGTCCACTGTTATATGACTCTGGTCTCCATGTGACAATCTGATCTTCATTGTAAAATATTCTAGTTCCCATAGTAAAACGATCAACTTCTTCAAAATTCTGATCAGTCACTCTAATCAAAATTTGTGATCTTTCACCTATCTGTGGAAATTCAGGCTGTGTTGCAATCTGAACTCTATAATTTCCTAATGTTTCTTCAGCTGAATTAAAGAGTGAATGTCCATACGCATCTGTTGTTGCTGTGATTGATACAAAAAGTAGTGGCAAAATGAAAAGGATCCTAAATCTTTTTTTCATTAAAATTAATTACTTTCCGATCAATATATTGTAAATCAAAAATTGACTGAAAATCGTGTAAAGCTTTAAATCCTCATTTGGAAGAATCTCAATCGTTGACTGTAGTTAAGAAATCAATCGACATCAAAGCACCAGTGGATACAGTGTTTACATATTTTGCAAGACCAGAACATGTTTCTGATCAAATGTCTGAAAAAGGAGTTGGAATGACTGTCATTCCTATGGATATTAAAGCAGGTATGGGTGTAGGAACAACCTTCCGAGTAATTGGTGACTTTAGTGGAAAAAGACTTGAATGGGATTGTGAGACAACTGAATTTGTTAGAGGTGAAAGAATCTCTGCAAAGATGATTAAAGGTAAATTCAAGAGATGGGAAATTACCACCGAATTCAAAGAACTCTCTGATAATCTTACAAATGTTAGCATGACTGTTGACTACGAAATGCCATTTGGCCCATTAGGCAATATCTTAGATAAAGTAAAATTTGCAAAATCTGCTGAAAATGGACTTGAAACTGCACTATTCAAAGTAAGAGGACTCTTAGAAGGAAATGGTTCAATTCCGGTTTACATCACATTAGATGCATACCAAAAACTTCTTGCTGAAAAGAAAAAGATGAACAATGTTCCAGTTTCAACTGTACTTACTGCAATTCTTGAAAAATACGAACAAGAGCCAGAAATTAAAAACTAATCATATATCCCAAGTTTAAATAATAACATCATTTTTTTATTTCTTTGTGTGGGTCTATAGCGCAGCCAGGTAGCGCACCGGACTCTTAATCCGGCTGTCGTGGGTTCGAATCCCACTAGACCCGCTAATCATAATTTTCTCAATAAAGTGAATCTTACCTGTTCTGGTTCTATCTCTTCATGCATATTGACATTACTTACAACTCTCACTTTGTAATCTAACCATCTTTTGAGCATATTTCTGTATCTCATTTCATCATCAATCTTTTCTTCTGTTTCCCCAAACAATTCACAATTCAAAATATACCTTTTTGCCACTCTAAACATTTCACTGACACCATTATCTACTGTCTCGTCATCTAGATAATTTAGTAACTTATGTGTAAATACAAAGTCAACAGAAGAATCTTCAAAAGGTAATTTTGTAATATCTTCTTTGTAAAACTTGGCTTTAGGTATACTTTTTCTTGCTATTTTTAATGCATGTTCGTTTAAATCAACTCCATGTATCTCAAAAGAGTCATCAAATTTTCTTAAATCAATTCCTGTCCCACATCCAATCTCTAAAACACTTGTACAATGTAATGATCTTGCAAGATTTGTCAAAAACTTTGTAAATTCATCGTTATTACGAGATTCATTTTCATCTGCATATTTATTCCAAAATCCTTCATCATATTCCAATCTAATCTGACTCCTTATGGTCACATTTACACGCAACAAATTTTGTATCAAATGTACATTCATGCGGTCCATCTGTTTTTGCATTAATTGGAATTTCTTTCATACATTCTCCATGTCTTCCTTTTTTACAAAACCAACAAATATCAGAAATTTCATCTGAAACAGAACAATCTTCCATGGACACTATGAATTTCCAAGTTATATCTAATTTTAGATGAATCTTAACCATGAACTGTATTTCTTATTTTGACCCATTACTGTATCCATGAATAATTCTTGTAATTCTTTTGTAAATTCTCCAATTTTCCCATTTCCAATTTTTGTTTTATTTACTCTAGTAACGGATTTTATTTCAGCTGCTGTTCCTGTCATAAAGATCTCATCAGCTTTCAATAGATCATCAATTCTGAGATTTTTCTCGATCACTTTGTTTTTATTTGATTTGAGAAGTTTAATTGCGGCATCCCTCGTTATCCCATTTAGTATGTCTGCATCTAATGGAGGTGTAGAAATTTTTCCATTCTTCACAACAAAAATATTTTCTGCACTGCCTTCAGCAACATGACCTTTATTGTTTAACATTATTGCTTCATCATATCCTGCATTTAGTGCTTCCATTCTGGCTAATGCAGCATTTGAATAATTTGCTGCTGATTTTGCCTGCATTGGTTGTGATTTTGAATCAATTCTTATCCATTTTGAAATTTTACATTTTGCTCCAGAAAATTTTCCCGCTTTCGATTCACCCATTTTCCATTCCCAACATGAAATGGAAACATCTACTTTGTTATTAGTTGGAGTTAACCCCATTGTTCCATATCCATAATATGCTAATGGTCTAATGTAACATTGTTTTAGCTTACTTACTTTTACAGTATTTACTATTGCATCGGTAATCTTTTTCTTTGAATATGGAATTTTCATCGAATACATCTCTGCAGAATTAAAAAATCTGTCAACATGTTCTGGTAGTCGAAAAATTGCTGAACCTTCTGGTGTATCATAACATCTGATTCCTTCAAAGATTGATGTTGAATAATGTAATGCATGTGTTAAAACATGTACTTTGGCATTTTTGAAAGGAACTAATTTTCCATTCATCCAAATCTTACCTGTTTCTTTCATATCGGGCAAAACTTATCTCGTAATTTAAACAATCACGCCTGAATCTCTATACAATACATAGATCATATTAAATAATCTTCATTTGGTAGAATAATCAAGCGTGTTTTGGGTAACGCCGGACTAATTCTAGACGATGGTCCAAGAACAAACCCACCTTGGCACTACTGGTCACACGACCTTTAGCGCCAAACAGGTTTTAAATAAATTTAATCTTTGATCTTTCAGAATGTATTGTTTTAATTGCTTTTGCAACGCTATCTTCTACGTCTTCAATTACGATGATAATTCTTGAAGTTTCTTCTTGTGCATCCATATTCAAGATATTTAATCCTGCATCCCCTATTTTTGAACTAGCCTTCGATGCAATTTGTTGCACTCTCCACATCTCATCTCCAATTAATGTAACTACTCCTCTCTCATACGCAATTGTTGCAAGAGGATCGAAACTTAGAATGTATTTCTCATTTCTTTTCACATAGTCTCCATCTAAAAATAATATTCTACTAAACTCTATTTCATCTTTTGTGAATGGAGATAGTACAATAAATTCACTATATCTCTTATCTTTGTCTAATGAAATGAGTAAATCTTTAATCATTTCAGATTCTATACGTAATATGGCACAATTTTTCTTACCTGTGACAATCTTCAAAGGATGACCACTCTTATCATTTGGATTTCTCTGAATTCGTGTTATCTTCTTTGGTGATTTCATATTTGTAATTGTAAGTGGAATCTCTACACCATTTTCGAGAATTTCTTTAATTGCAATTGGATCCACAATTTTCATACCAAACATTCCAGCTAATCTAGCTTCATTATATGATAACTCATTAACAGCATCTAATTCGTCTTTCACAATTTTTGGATCTGCAGAAACCACGGAACTATCTTTTTCAAGATCAATTATTGTATCATATTTTTTATGAAACAAAATTCCTAAATCGGCTGCACTTCTATCAGAACCTCCTCTTTCATATGTTGTGATAATGTCATCTTTTGTCTTTCCAATGAATCCTCCAATTGATACTACATCATTTGCTTCTAGAATTTGTTCAAGCTTACCCATTCTTGCTATTGATTCTGAGAAAAGAAAATTTGTAGATTCTATGTTGTTATCTGTAATTATAGGCCAATCATCTAATGAAATTGTGTCTGATTTTATTTCATTACTTTTTAAAATTAGGTTTAACACATGTGACATTAACACTTCTCCAGAAAATGCTAATGCTTTGGAACGAATTTCATCTAAAAACTCACTTTTAGAAGATGCGATATCAACTGCATCTTTTGATTTTTTTAATAAATCATCAATTACTTCCTTACACACATTTTTGTATTCATCATTTACATATTCTAGAATTTTTGAATAAGACTTCTCAACAATTGAAAAATTGAAACTCTCTCCATTTACAACATTACGTCCAATACCTAAGATAACATCCGTCAGTGATTTCTTTTTTCCATCGACCATGGTTAGTGGTGCAGAACAAACCACGATTACTTTTCCATCTTCCTGAAGTTCCTTTATTCTTTTAATTATGTGGGGAATTCCTTCTCCATCAATTCCTATCACACTTCCTCCAAATTTTGCAATTGTTAGTTTATTCATAATTAATTGAAAATACTATTGCTGTATTAATTATTATTCTCTTTGAAAAAAATCCTTGAAATTTCCATGCCTGCTATATCCACCCCATTTTGTTGCTGTTGATTTCTTTCTTTGCTAAGTTTCCCTTCAATGAGATTTTTTAAATTAAAAATATCCTCAAACCTGAATCCCATCTCTTTTGCATTATCTTCTTGCTCAAAGTGATCTTTAATCGGTATAAAAATTCCAGGTGTACCGTACACAATTGATTCATCAATTGTGGATTTTCCTGCAAGTGAAATTACTAAATCCGCGGCAAAAATTATCTCATGAAGATTCTCAACAAATCCTAAATTTTTTACACTCTCTGAAATTTTTTCAGTAATCTTTGGCCCTGAAACCAAAACTAAATCCACATCAATTTGAATTTTTTTTACTGCTTCAATTGTTTGTTTAATCAAAAAAATTCCTGCATCTGTACCGCCTACACTAAGAACTATTGTTTTCTTTTTAAAATCTAAAATATTTCTTATCTCCACACGGTTTTTTTGTATTTTTCTAACAATAGGTCCTGTTCTTACTATGTTATTTTGATTTTCACCTAATTCTGGAATTATTACTTTATTGGCTTTATCGAGCATTTCACACATTATTTTATTCATCTTTTTTTCTATCATTCCTCCAAAACCCGTAGTGAATCTAGTCTCAAGAATATCTGTAATTACGATATTTGGAATTTTTTTTTCCTGTGCTATCGCAACTGATGCAAAATCTTCATCACTAATGATTAATTTTGGTTTTTCTTTATCAATAATTTCACTAGAAACTTCTTTACAGTGTTTATAATATTTATAATAACTCCAAAGCCATCTTAGAGATTTTTCTAATTTTCCATCTTTTACATCAAATCTT
>Ga0209501_10006444_pt1 | contig 10551 bp, 11 predicted proteins | sample ArcticOcean_MG_C_4_FD_187434 | JGI IMG/M metagenome (GOLD analysis project Ga0209501, IMG submission 187434) | Marine microbial communities from western Arctic Ocean - ArcticOcean_MG_CB4_134 (SPAdes) (version 2) | ecosystem: Environmental > Aquatic > Marine > Oceanic | place: Arctic Ocean...
TTTCTTTTTCTTGTCTTTTTCTTCGTTTTCTTCGACGTGTAGTTTTTCTTCTGCGTTTAGTTTTTCTTCTACGTTTAGTTTTTCTTCTGCGTTTACCTTGTCCTGCCAAAATTTTTCCTAGACTTTGTCGTGCTTGTATTTTTTTGAATTCAACTGCGTGTTTAAACTTAGGTAGGAGATGGGAGGTATCTCTGTTAACATATGCTTTAAGTTTTTCCAATTTTTCTGTCTGACTTTGCCCCGCGTGTGGACCTGTACTATCTATTATATGTTTTATGTCATAATTTATAGGTAGATGTTTTTTAATAAGCATATGTTGTGCAATGTTCTTAGGAATATTAACACTCATTAATATAACTAAATATTTTTATTGGGAAATAACAGAAAACCCAGATGACCAAAAGATATTTGAAATTAATTTAAACATCATTGGTTTAAATTAATAAATGGATTCAGTAGAATTTTATAGAAGTTTTCATATGCACCCTGCAAATAAATTAATTCATTTTATTTTCATTCCGTTAATTGTGCTTTCAACATTGAATTTTTTAAGTAAGCTTTCTCTCCAGATCATACTTCCAATAAGCAAAAATTATCTAGATTCAAAGAAAATACTCAAACCAACAGTTACTATCAATGACAATGCAATTATCTGTATCTATACTATATATTATTATTTGGTTTATAATTGGAAAATTGGATTAGTAATGCAGTTTTATGTATCTTTTTTGCGTTTAATAGCTATTGCTTGGAGAGAAACAGATAAAAAATGGTTAAAACATAGTATCATAATGTTTGTTTCTGCTTGGACAATGCAATTTCTAGGACACGCTATAGAAGGCAATAGACCTGCATTATTAACTTCATTATCACAAGCCGTATTTCAAGCACCATTATTTACTTTGGAATATGTTTACCCACCTCTTTTACATTATTTAAAGCAGCCTTTATAGCATCTTCTGCTAACATACTACAATGTAATTTAACAGGTGGTAGTGATAGATAGGATGCTATATCTTTATTGGTTACATCCATTGCTTCTTCCACCGTTTTTCCCTTAATCCATTCAGTAGCTACAGATGAGGAAGCAATTGCTGAGCCACAACCAAATGTTTTAAATTTGGCATCTACTATCACGCCATCTTCTACTTTTACTTGTAACTTCATAACATCCCCACACGCGGGTGCGCCTACTAATCCTGTACCAATATTTTTTTCATCTTTTTTAAAACTTCCAACATTTCGCGGTTGCTCATAGTGTTGTATAACTCTAGCATGATATCTACGACAAAGGATACGAAACATTATTATATAGAATCTATATAATAATCTATAATAGGTTTTCAATTTTCATAAACACCTGAAGAAGAAATTGTTGAATGACATTAGTCCATTTTAGAAGATCAGAATTTCTTTAAATGCTAATAATTTTAATCTATTTGATAATTATATGTTGGGTACATTAGGATATTGTTTATTGTCTTATTATTTTGGATTTTATACATTTGCATATTTTAGATTATACTCAGAGCAAAAAAGATTAACCTATTATGAAACTAATGACAAATTTAAATATAAAAAATTATAGTAATTTAAAAAAGGTGTGAGTGTCAATTCGATTGTTAAAATAAAAAAATTGAAATTAATTAATACATTTTTATATTAATTAATACCTTATAATCATGACTACTAGATACGAAAAAAGAAAGAATTTATCACAAACTGAAATTGTGCTTGCCGTTATTAAATCGAAAACAACAATTACACCCCATAATCCAGTTAACATTTGCTGTATATGTTGCGAACATTCTACTAATATCAAATTCATAAACTGTATTAAAGGTGGGATTCAAAACATAGATTTTGGTAAATGGGGTAATTGTTGCAAAGATAAACCAGTATGCGTTGATTGTTGGAAGAAATTGCGCAAACAATGTCCCTTTTGTAATAATCACAAACTTCATCCGTGGATAAAAGGAAAGGGTAAAAAACTTAAAAAAACTTTTGCAGAGGCTGAAATTTTCAGACAGGGTAAATTGAAGGCCAAAATGGAAATCGAGAAGTTGAAAGCCTACAACATAAGAGAAGATTGGTTAAACGCAAAGCGTCGCCAACCACAGCACGAGACGATGCTTTGGGCACAAGCTGAAGCAACAGCCTGGCGACGTTATGTGCGGTAATTAAGCATCCTCTAATTTAATATCAACATAAATATTAGCTCGTTCTTCAGTGGAAAAAATATGGTCCGGATTTATTTTTAATATTCCATTGTTTCGAAAAGCGTATGTTTGATGTTTCTTAATGAATACCGTTTTACTAGCTATTTCAAATATTTTGTTTCCCAGCAGCATTTCTATTTTTTCTTTTTGCAACACCTCGTTAATAGGACCTTTAAAATAACAATGGATGTTATTATCGTTGTCAATGGTAATGTGATCCTCTAATTCTGGAACACATTTCACAATTATATCATTGCCACTATGATCAAATATAACTTCATGATGCCATAACGGAACGTAAAATGTTTTACCCAACAAATCCAATTTATATACATTATCATTAAGAATATCCTCCAAAGAGGGATTTAAAATAACAATATTATCATCTCTCATCTTTTCCTTCAATATATCTTTCATTTTATCAATAGTTTCATCAGATACACCAAATATTTCTCTATAATTGGAGAGAAACTCGAAAAGTTCTATGGATTTTTCTTTTTTCAGTTCTTTAAATAGTCGAATAGACAGTTTTCCACAATTATTTACGATATTATCAAGTGTAGTATCAAGGAAAATATCATCCCATTTAATATCCGGTGTAAAATATTTGATACATTGCTTCATAATATTCGTATAACTTGTTTCTAGATTAAATGGCTCTTTTGACGATTGATGTTCCTGCAAAAAAGAATAAGCCGCATTTATTTTCTTAAATTTCTCTCCAGCAGCTGGATCATCTTTGTTTTTATCTGGATGATATTTTAAAGCTTGTTTATAGTATGCAGCCTTTAACATATGTTCAGTATGTTTCTCACATAAATGTAATTCCTTACACGCTGTCTTCCAATCCATGTATAACCTTACATAGATAAAACATAAATTTCTCTAAATGATAAATAGGTCTATAATTATTATTATATAATTTTAAGAAATTGTAAAATTCAAAGTAAATATCAGTAATAGATATTTTGTTGATTTTTTTATGTATTATAAAATGCGTGATAATGTCTCTTAGACAAATCGTAACATCCAAATGATAAATGAATATATTATATATATTATCTCGAAATTGAATAAAATTAAGATCCTTAAAATTTTCCAGAGAATAAATCAACTTATTTGTTATAAGTTTTTGAGGTTCCATAAGCTGGGTATTTTTTGTATGCAAGTCTTTTATATTAACAATTTGGTTTAGTTTTATAGATTTATCAATAGTTTTACCAATACATTTTTTATATGTATTTTTAATTGGTCGTTTCACAGGTATTATTTTACATCTATGTAAAATGTTATCCGGTATAAAGCTAGTGCTTTCTGTAATAAAAATATAATGAAGATTTATATTTTTGTGTTCTAATGTTTGCAAATAGCTATAGAATATATCCAATAGTTCACTGTGAATTTTATGAAAATTCTTACAAACAATAATTCCAGTATGATTCTGTCTGGATGATAATATATTTAAAATATGATTATAAATATCATTCCATAGTAATTTTGCGTTACAACCCAATAATTCCATGTCTATTTCGAAATGTATATCGCTGAGTTTTATTAAAAATTCTCGCTTGTTTTGGAAATTAAACATAATTTTTCTTTCATACTTTAAGTTAGAATCACTATAGGGTTTAATATAGTTTAATACTTGTGTATATTTACCAACACCAGTTGGTCCATAAAAAATTAAATTACGTTTATTATCTAGACCGGCACTAGGACAATTATAAATTCCATCTAATTCAGAATGTAAATTATTTTTTTCTTTTGAAATTATATATTCATCAAATCGTGATTGTAAGAATTTCATGGTTATAGTAAGTATCTTACTTATTTTTAATACTTAAAAATAGATATAACTATTTTTCTAATGAATAGCACGGGATCACAATGTGATAATACAAATTTATTGGAAGATGATATAATGTCTCGCCTTAATTCTTATGTAGATTCGCATCCTAATATTGTTTCCCTCTGGAAAGAATATATAAAAGTAAAAAGGATTAATTATATGAAAGCTATTGTTGATTGTGATCACGTGATTAGAAATTTAGAAACTAATAGAGATATATCGGTAGAAACAATTGCAATGCTTTATGCTCTGTTTGATTAGATAACAACTTAAATAAGTAGTGTATTAATTATATAATAAAATGTTTCTTATTATACAACCCAAAGATTTCAATAAAAATTTTTTAATGTTATCAGAAAAAACAAAAAATAATATAATGAATGATGGATATTTTTATCGATTATATTATTCTGATGAATATGGAACTTCAAAAGGTTTATTCTTAGGTTTTGAACTTCAACAAGTCAGTATAGAAAAATACTTTAATAAACTTAAATGTGGTTTCAATACCACAGGTAATTCTAATATTATAGGGTTTATTAAAGCCGTTGAAAAATCTATTCTGGATATAATGCCCGAGAAACAAGGAAAATACCCTACTTATCGTATAGAAGAACAATTGCAAAATGGATTTATTAAGATTTTTTATAACAGTAATCAAACTCAGCCTACCAAATATGCTTCTGTTAAATTATTATTAAAGATTTCTGGTATTTGGACAAGTGCGAAAGAATACGGCGTAACATTTCGATTCTTTTTTATCCGTCCGTAATAAATCGTGTTATAATAACATATAATTCAGCAGCAGAACCTAAAGTTACAATACTGAAAAATATGAAAGCAGAAACATATGCCCATTTATTAGGATCTGAAATTTTACCTTTCGACAGTATAGCTTTTATCTCACCACCGAAAAATTGATATAGCATAATTAATTGCAAAAATAAGAAGAAAAATGTTAGATAATGAAATGTATAAAATTGTGGGGGCAAATGAGATGCATCTTTGACTAATTCGCTTCTGACTGTTTGAAATATATATATCATTACAGCAATAGGTATGAGAGTAGCTATTGATGGTAAATATAAGCCTGCCATTTTAGTTATTAATGAAAAAAAAGTTTCTCCTTTACTTGTTCTAGCCAACATTACAGTTGTCATCACAAGTGTTGTAACAACGCCTATTGCCATCCAATAATAAGCTACTAGCTCACCGTCTATTTGACCCGAGGTAGTGGATATCACAAATATAATTACACCAACAATCGTTACTAATTTCGCAATCATTAACCAATTTTCTACTTTCATCCATGTACCGCCTTTTTTCATTTTTTTCATTATTTTTGTTGCTTTTTGTTTAGCATTAAAAACTTCGGCAGCTTGTATTGTTCTTGCTTCTAAATCTGTACTTGAATTTTTCGGTATCGATTTTGTTTTTAAATTTGATTTTCTGTATCCAGGTCCAGGCATCGTATATATATACAATTGTATTTTATTATTTATAAATTTCTAAATTCGTTCTTTTAGGAAGTATTTATAAAAATAAAATATCTTTTTTTCTATATTATGAGTCAGTTTAATGTACAACAACAACATCCTCTAATTCCTAGAGAACAAACATACGTTTTAGACAGAAAGTTAGTTTCCGTTCATTCTTTCGATCGTGATATCAAAAAATGGCCAAATGGTAATAATTTCGAGATTGACCTCCCACAATCTTTGCAAAAAATACAATCTATGCGACTTCTTAATGTTTCACTCCCAAGCAACCAATATGTATTTAGTCATGAATATCAGAATACTAAATTAAAGATCTCTATAAGCGGTCCAGCATCACCACCAGCACCGATACCAATTGGTACACAAGGAGTTTATATGATTGAAATAAGTGAAGGAAGTTATAGCCCAGACCAATTGGCAGTTGAAATACAAACCAAAATTAACAAAGCCATCGCAGCCACTGCTACTCCACATTTTCCTTCTTATGACTGGATTAGATGTAAATACAATGCAGTTACAAATAAATTTTGGTTCGGGGCAATCAATGGAGTCAAATTGACCTTATTATTTGGAGAGAAGATAATTTATAAAATAAGTTGCAACCAAATTAGCGTTTGGGACAATTATACGCGATGGGGTTTACCCGCTTATTTAGGTTATAAAAAGATAAATTACGTGGCTACCAAAACCCCGCCCAATCCGTGGTTTACGAATATGCTGGGTGATCCATTTGGTTTTGATTATGAAATGGAAGATGGTAGTGGTAATGAATGGTTAGATGGTTCTATGAATAATATGATTGTAAATTTAGACGATTTAAGTGCGAATCCTTTAGATCCAAGTGGAATATGTAATTTAGACATAATGGGGGATGATTATATTTATATGCAAGTTGAAAAATATAATAGCATGGATGAAATCGAACCTTATTCAGAAAATACCGGCGGATGGTTTAATAATGATTATGCAGGTAAGGTTAAATGTGCTTTTGCTAAAATACCTGTTAGATGTTTGCCATATTCGCAAATGTACGACTCTACTCGAGCGTTTATAGCTAATATATCACACTATAACCCACCTATCGAGAGGATAGATAGACTACGATTTAAATTCCGATATCATGATGGGCGATTAGTAGATTTTAAGTGTTTACCTTTCACCTTTACATTAGAATTCAATATGTTAAGAGACGAGCAACTTCGCGCTATGTTAGTTCGAGTACCGCCATTATACTGTCTCTAAATACCATACTCTTCTTTACACCAACCAAGTATCTCCTGTTTTTGCATTGATTTCCATTCTCTATCTTTTGGTAGTTTTAAGAATCTAGGTTTTTTCATTGTGCTTGTTTTATAAAATATATACGGTCCGTATTTACCTTTTCTTATTGATAGTGACTCTGTTACTACCTGTAGCATTTTTGGATTGCTAGATTTTTTTCCCAGCAAAATATCCAATACATCTTCTAATTGAATATTGTCTTCCGGTTTACGCACAACATCCTTTAATGAATATTTATTATCTCCACACACAATGTATAAACCATATTTACCCTTTTTCAATATGACGTCTTGGTTCTTATATGAACCCAGTCGTTTGCCTGTAAAAGATGGTTTGGGTTCTATGATTTCTTCCAATGTGTATTCGCCACGTTTTAATTTCTCTATATCTAAATCCTTCTTTGCTGATTTAAATTTAGTCTCTCCATCTTTTTCATACTTAACAACTGGACCGTATTTTGCTATCATATACACGTGATCCTTATCAATTTGAATGTGTTCTCTATTATTTTTCTTAATTGTACCAGATAATTTTTTCATTTCATCATAACAGGTCTGACACAGTGAATGCCACAACTTTGCACCCTTTGCAATTTCATCCAATGTATCTTCCATATTTTTCGTATAAGGATAAACGAATAACGGATCAAACTTTTTAATTAAGAATTCTATTACAATTGTACCAGTTGGTTCAATAACCAATTTATTCTTTTCTTCCCCAAATATTCTAGTATTTTCAATTTCAACCAATGTTTCGTCGTCTAATGTAAAATCTACACATTTTAACGGTTTGCCTTTAACATTTCCTTTTTTAACGTATCCTCTATCTTGGATTTTAGCAACAAGTGATGAAAATGTTGATGGTCTTCCAATGCCTACTTTTTCCATCTGCTGCACCAATCTCGCCTCCGTGTAATGTGTTTTAAGATCCTTCAATGTCATTTTACTTTGGATTCTTGAATGCTTGACTATTTTATTTTGTTCTGATTTCAACATCCAATCGTATATTGAATTCTCTTTTTCATAACCTCTAACAATTAACCAACCAGGAAATGTAATCAGTTCCTCAGAATACTTATACCAATATTTTTTTGGAGCGGTAATTTTCGCTGATAAAAGATTATATTCAGCCGGTGACATACAACTTTCCACTGTATTTGACCATATTAAATCATATAATCGCTGTTGTGATGGATCGATATTTGAAGAGAGTTTCTCTCGTGTTACGTCTGTTGGTCTAATAGCCTCGTGCGCTTCTTGCGCATTATCGTCTTTTGTGTTTTTCTTTGTATTTTTCTTTGTACCATTTCGTAGACTCAACGCGTCAATATTATCATTAACATATTTACTAGACCATTTATCTTTAATAAATTTCTTTGCTTTCCCAATGAACTCTTTACTATACGTACGACTATCAGTTCTCATATATGTAATGAAGCCTTGTTCATATAGTTTTTGAGCTGTTGTCATCGTCCTTTTTGGAGAGAAGTTTAAAATATTCGATGCTTTTTGCTGAAGAGCACTAGTTGTGAATGGCAAAGGAGGTTGCTTTTTTTTATTGACAGGCTTTGCACAAGTATAAATATGCTCAAAATCAACACTACTTTCTAGAAAATCCCCCATTACTACTTCGTTTTTATGATGGTGATTAAGTTTAAAATCTAAATTTTTATCTGTAAAATAACCGGTTGTATCATACGCAATTCTTCCTGGTGCATTATTGATTTCTTGTTGATTATCGTAAATGAGTCGCAATGCTGGTGTTTGACATCTGCCAGCGGATAAACCACTTTTTCTACTGATATTCGCCCATAAAATAGGTGAAATAGTAAAACCAACGAGACAATCTAATATTTGCCGAGCTTGTTGTGCGTTTACTTTATTCATATCAACAACCGTTGGATTCTGAACCGCTTTTTTAATGGCTGATTTAGTAATTTCATGAAATATGATTCTTGGTGTGGTACTTACTGGTAAATTAAAGGCTTTGCAAATATGCCACGCAATAGCTTCGCCTTCTCTGTCATCATCTGTCGCAAGAATAACTTGATCGGCTTTTTTAATGGCCGCTCTAAGGGGTTTGATGTATTTGCTTTTGCCATGTAATAAGCGAAAAGTGGGTTTGAAGTCATTTTTAATATCAATTCCTTTTAAACCATCGGCGAGTTCTCTAATATGTCCGAAACTGGCAATGCATTTGTATCCTGGACCAAGATAACTCTCAATCTTCTTGCATTTGGCGGGTGATTCGACGATTACTAGTTTAGTCATTGTGTTTAATTAAACTAGTAACGATAGGTTTAAGATATTTCAATTTATATTTATATTTAGTTATTATATATGGGTGATAACTACACTTGGTTTCAAGGAGAGGAAGGTGACGATTTTGGATCTGGGGGACCGACACATTATGAGAGTGACAAAGATGAAGATGAGAGAATAGAGGATAAGCTGAATGAGATAGCAACAGCGCGTTCTTTACCATTTGATTATCAGCAACGGAAAAATACGACTCCGGTGCGCCCACTGGCAGCCCTTACTCGCTCGAATTTAGATCAGTTTGATGTTCAGCAACAGCCTTCCACTAAGAACGTTATTTGGAAGAATGTAGCAGTGAGAGGTCGAAAAGAAGGGTTGTCCGATGAAGAAAATCTTAAAGCAATTAAAGCAGCAGAGAGGCGCGAGATTATACAAACCATAAATAATCCAAAACATGCGCAAGGAATGGAATTATACAAAAGGCAAAAGGATTACGGTAGAGGTGAAACACGATTTGGGACAAAAACACCAGCGCCATTTGTCGAACCTACCGGTTGGTGGGGTTGGTTGGCAGGTCCATCTGAACACGAACAACAAGTACAAAAAGAAATAGCTTATAGGGAGGAACAAGGGCGAAGATTATCTCTGGAAAAAATCAGAGCTGAACAAACAACGAAAGATGACTATCGGAAAGACAAAAAAGCAGCAGATCCTCGACTATTGGGTTGGGGTAAGAACACAGAACAAGAGGCCACTTCCAAATGGCCCCACCACAATATACATACAGGAAATACAACCATCCATTACACTGATATTGACCGTATGGATAAGATGGACAGGCTCGCTCTAGCGGAAGAAGCTGCTCAACAGGCAGAAGAAGCGGCAGCACAAGAAGCAGCAATACAAGAAGCGTTTGACCAGGGTCAAGACCCAGAGTTTGAAGGAGGAAGAAAGACGAAGAGAAGGAAAACTAGAAAAAAGACAAAACGCAGCAAGAAAAAGACGCGGAAAAAAATGAGAACTCACAAAAGAAAAAAGACAAAACGCCGCAAAAAAACGCGGAAAAAAAGGAAAATTCACAAAAGAAAAAAGACAAAACGACGAAAAACAAAAAAGCGTAGAAAAAAGGGAGGAGCGAGGTTTCCGCAATTGGGCCAAAAAATAAAGGAAATACTGGACAAACAAAAGGAGCTTAATGGTAGATTACATGATATTGAACATTTTTATTTGCCAAAGATTGAACAAAATGCTATCGGGATTATGCATTTGTCAAAACGTGAAGGATATTTGCGTTCTTATATAAATTTCGCGGACCAGGGTAATATTCAAGGAGCACCGCCCACCAACGAACAAACAAGGATAGACAAATGGGAAGAGCATATCAATAGTCATCAAGGTGCTAATCGAGCTGATGTTCACGATTATCTGCAAGGTGGCCGGAAAAG
>Ga0209501_10006445_pt1 | contig 10550 bp, 9 predicted proteins | sample ArcticOcean_MG_C_4_FD_187434 | JGI IMG/M metagenome (GOLD analysis project Ga0209501, IMG submission 187434) | Marine microbial communities from western Arctic Ocean - ArcticOcean_MG_CB4_134 (SPAdes) (version 2) | ecosystem: Environmental > Aquatic > Marine > Oceanic | place: Arctic Ocean...
TGAGACTCTCGACGACCTCAACAAGGCCTTCTCGCCAAAGACAGTCATGGCCCACGGCCAGGCAGGCACGGCCAAAGACGGCAACCCCTTCTCACTCAAGCAATACGTTGACGCGTGCCACCGGCACGGCGTCCCTGTTTTGATCGATGCCGCCGCCGATCTACCGTTGCTGCCAAATCCGTACCTTGATGCTGGTGTCGATCTCGTCGCCTATAGCGGCGGCAAGATCATCCGCGGACCGCAAACGTCCGGCGTCCTGCTGGGGCGCAAAGACCTCGTTGCCGCCGCCTACCAGGGCAGTTCACCGCACATCACCTTTGGCCGCGCGATCAAGGTCAGCAAAGAGGAGATCGTCGGCCTCGTCGTTGCGATCGAGTACTTGGTCGAAAAGCGTGACCGCGCCGCCGAAGACCGCGAATGGGTCTCGTGGTTCGAGCACATCAAGAGCCGTATCGAGAAAGTTGACGGCGTCAAGAGCGAAATCACACTCCCTGACAAGCCGAGCTACTATCCCGTCCTGTTTGTCGAGTGGGACCCCAAGAAGATCGGCCTGTCGAACGGTGACCTTGGCAAGAAGCTGCTCGCCGGCAAGCCGCGCATCATGACACACGCTGAGGGCGAAGGCCACCGGTTCGTGCTGCGCCCCGCCGCGATGTACCCCGGTGAGCATGAAGTCGTCGCCGACCGATTGTATGAGGAATTCAGCAATGCGCCCGCGCCCAAACCGGCGAAGAAGCCTCGCCCGCCCGCCAGCGACGTGAGCGGACATTGGGAAGTCGACATCAAGTTCGTCGCGACGTCGACCAAAATGAAGTTCTATCTCGACGCGGACGGCGCTGAAGTGGCGGGATCCTATTCAAGTCCGCTTGTACCGCACGGGAAGGTCACAGGGATGCTCGACGGCAATACCGTCAGCATCAAGATTGACGGGCGCTATGAAGGAACCGTCTTCAACTACGTCTTCGGCGGCAAAGTCACCGGCGACAAGATGGAAGGTATTGCTGAGTTGGGCTGGGAGTATGGCCAAGCGCCCTGGAAAGCACGCCGCATCGCATAGCCCCGCAAGGAAACCACTATGAGTCCGAAAGCACCGAAAGCATCAACCGTCTCCCGCAGAGACATCTTTCAAGCCGGCACCTTCGTGGCCGCCGCGAGCTTCATGGGTTCGACCGCCACGGCTGCGGCCCGTTTGCCCACGCGCGGCAAGGGACCGAACGTCTACGAGCGCATCGGCGTCAAGCCGTTCATCAACTTGACATCAACGCGCACGATGAACGGTGGCTCGGCGGCATTGCCCGAGGTGGCCGAGGCGGTGTATGAGGCGTCGTTCTATCACGTCAACATGCAGGAGTTGCTCGAAAAGGCCGGCCCGCACATCGCCGGTCTGCTGAAAGTTCCAGCGGCAATGGTCAGCACCGGAGCAGCCGGTGCTCTGACCTGCGCCACGCTCGCCTGCATGGCCGGCGGAGACATCGAGACGCTGCAGCAACTGCCCAACACCGACGGCATCAAAGACGAGGTCGTGGCCATCGGATGGTCGCGCTCGATTTACGATCACGCGATTCGAATGACCGGCGCGAAGATCGTCGATGTCTTCAAGCCGGAAGACCTGGAGCGCGCGTTCGGACCACAGACGTTCATGGCCTTCGCGGGGTCACAGATTCAGTCACCCGACAGCCACATCTCGCTCGAGATGTTCGTGAAGGCGGCGCATGACCACGGTGTGCCGGTCCTGGTGGACGCCGCCGCCGAGTTGCCGTTGATCCCCGACCCGTTCCTTTCGCGAGGGATTGATCTGGTCGTCTACAGCGGAGGCAAGAGCCTCAAAGGCCCGCAGACCAGCGGCCTGCTGCTCAGCAACCGAAAAGACCTCGCCCACGCCGCCTACGTCGCTAGTGCTCCCCACCATACCTACGCACGGCCCATGAAGGTCAGCAAAGAGGAAGTGATGGGTGTGATCGCGGCCGTCGAGGCACTGGTTTCCACGCGCAATGTCGCTGACGAGAACGGCGAGTACAAACAGTGGTTCAAGCACATCATCGGACGGGTTACGCAAGTCCCCGGAGTTGCGGCGCGTCTTATCGAGTCACCCCGCCCCGGCTACTACCCGACGATGCATGTCGAGTGGGACACGAAGAAGATCGGCCTCGTGGCGCGGGAAGTCGGCGAGCAGATGCTCCACGGCGAGCCCCGCATCATGACGCATGCCTTCCCGAAAGAACTCGATCCGACGAGCGCCGAAGGGAATAGTTTTCTGATCCGGCCGATGGCAATGTACCGCGATGACTACAAGGTTGTCGCCGAGCGGCTGTACGAAGTCTTCCGCGACGCCCCCGGCGCCAAGCCCGAGAAGACGGTGGCCGCCCCGGTCGGCAGCCTCGACGGGCACTGGGAAGTCGAGATCACTTACGTGGCGAACAAAGCTCGCCACACAATGTATCTGCAAAGCAAGGGCAACGCAATCCACGGACTGCATCGTGGTCGCATCACACAGGGCAAGGTCAAAGGCGAAATCGACGGCGACCAAGTCTACTTCGAGAGCCGCGGCAAGTATGAGGCTGCGGCCATGCGCTACTTCTTCAAAGGCACCCTGCGCGGGGATGAGATGGGCGGCCAACTCGGCCTCGGCGAGTACGGCGAAGGGACGTGGAAAGCCCGGCGGGTCGGATAGCAGGCGCTCGGGCAAAGGGTTTTGCCGGTGACCCTGAGAACCGAGGACTCGGTTCTCGGCAAGGCTGGAGCCTTGCGCCACTTGGTCTCCACGATCTTTTGCTTTGACTCTATCGGAAGCGGCCTCGTGATGGCGCCGGGCCGTTGTCGATGAAGGCGCCTTTGAGTAAGCGTACCTCGGGTTCTTTGCCCTTTAGGATCACGCTAACAATATCGAACCGCATTCGGTTGTGATCGACACCGGCCCGCCGGATGTAATCCTTCGCGGCGCGGATGAGATGGCGGCGCTTGGCGCTATCGACAGCATCCTCGGGACGTCCGAAGGTTTCTGCTGCGCGCGTCTTCACTTCGATGAAGGCCAGATAGTCGCCGTCCCAGCCAATCAGGTCCGTCTCACCCTTCGTCGTGCGTGAGCGGTAATTGCGGGCGACGATCCGGTAACCCAAGTCGCTTAGGTGGCGATAGGCGATATCCTCCCCGCGCCGCGCGGAACGCAGATGGGCAGGCAGGCGGCGGGCCGCCAAGCCCCGCATGGAATCGAGCAGGAATCGCAGCATAGCGATGAATCTTGTAAAGAATCCGGAAGGGCTTCCGGGCGGTTCCGAGAGGCGGCGCAAGCGGGGCGCAGGAACCGAAAGTGCTCGCTGAACTCTACCAGCGTCGGAGCAGACGGGGCAACATCACAGCGGCGCACTCATTGGGAGTAGATCAACTCTTCGATGCGCTGCACCTCGCGACCCGTGTCCGGACCCACAGCCGGCGCACGGTCTTCGATCAGCGCTGAGACGAAATCCTCGACAAGCGGTTGATGCAAGTTGGCGTGAGGCGGATGCGATTCGGCGCGCTCTCCGTCAGCAGTCACGATGTGAAGCCGGCCCTCGTTCAGCACCGGAACATGTAACGAGCCCTTGCCGCAAAAGATGTCGAGCGTGTCCTGCGATTCAAACGCCGCGTGCGAAACCAGCAGCGTAGCGTGGGCACCGCTCTCGAAGCGGAAGAACGCCCCGGCGGTATCCTCGACGTCGCGCTTGAGCCGCACCTGATCGGTGAAACCCAAGGTCCGGTCGATCGGGCCCAGCAAGTTCAACAACACTTCGATGCGGTGGCAGCCAAAGTCCATCATCGGCCCACCGCCGGAACGCGCTTTCTCGATCAGCCAGTGGCGCGGTTCGCTTGGTTCAGGGTTGAACGTTTCGAAGCAGTTGATATGAGCCATCACGGGCTGCCCGACGTCACCCGAGGCGATGATCTCCTTGATACGGTCGAGCACCGGGTAAAACCGGCGATAGTAGGCAATCCCGAGCTTCACGCCGGCCGCAGCGCACGCAGCCGCGGCCCGGTCGCAATCTTCGGTTGAGAGGGCCATCGGCTTTTCGCAAAGCACGTGCTTGCCGGCCTGGGCGGCGGCGACGGTCTGTTCGGCATGCAGATCGACGGGCGTGGCGATGTAGACAGCGTCGATCTCCGGGTCGGCGATCAGCTCGCGCCAGTCCGCGTAATGTTTCGGGGCTCCAAACTCCCGTGCGAACTCTTCCGCCAGGTTTGCCTGGGCTCGGACTACGGCATACAGCTCGCTGCGCGGGGCGTCGCGGAGAGCAGGCGCTACTCTCTTGCGTGAGATATCCCCACATCCGATCAGTCCCCAGCGTGTGCTCTGCATCAATCAGCCCGTCCCGTGAAGTGACTATTGTAGGGCGGGGCCTCTCTCGGGGCTCGCCGCCGCAGGCTCGTCTCCCGGCAGCGACCGCTTCAGTTGCCCACATGCCGCGAAGATATCGAGACCACGCGGCTTGCGCACGAAACAGGGAAAGCTGCGGCGCAGAATAGCCTGAAACGACGCGACACGCTCCGGGTCGGGCGTCTCGTAGGGAATCCCCGGTCCCGGGTTGAGCGCAATCAGATTGACCTTGCAGTTCAAGTTCGCCAGCAAGCGAACAACCCGACGCGCGTCCGCATCGGTATCATTGACACCTCGCAACAATACATACTCGAAGGTCAACCGTTCCCAGGGCCGCAACGGATACACCCGGCAGGCCTCCAGCAACTCCGACAACGAGTACTTGCTGGTAATGGGCATCAGCGCAATGCGCGATTCTTCGTCGGATGCGTTGAGCGAAACCGCCAGCCGCGGCCGAACCTCCGCCGTCCCCAGTTCAGCCAGCTTCGGCGTAATTCCTGCCGTAGAGACGGTGATGCGCCGTTGCGGGATTGCCATGCCTTCCGGATCGGCGAGCAGCCGCGTCGCCTTCAAGACGGCGTCAAGATTGAGCAACGGCTCTCCCATCCCCATCATGACGATATTCAGCGAACGCTCTCCCGGCTTGAGGCCTTGATCCCGGCAGAGGACGAGCACTTGGCCAACGATCTCTCCCGCTGTGAGGTTGCGCTCGAGGCCCATCAGCGCCGTCAGACAAAAATGGCAATCCACGGGACAACCGACTTGCGTTGAGATGCAAAGGGTATCGCGATATTCCTCGGGGATGAAAACCGCCTCGACGGTCTTATCGTCGTCAAGGCCAAGGAGATAGCGGACCGTACCGTCTGTTGATGCGAACTTCTCGGTGATTTCGAGCTGCCCGACTTGGAAGCCTTCTTCCAAAACGAGGCGCAATCGGGCAGGTAAATTGCGGATCTGCGCCAGGTTTTGCGCGCGATGGCAATAGAGACCAGTGTAGATCTGCTGGGCTCGATAGCGTGGCTCGCCGTGGCTGACAACAGTTTGCTCGATGTCGCTAAGTTCCTTACCGATAAGGGCTTCCACTTGTTTTTCCTGGATCTCTAGAGAGAATTGGGAGAATGATCGCCGTGCTATAATCGCGTCAGTTTTTGCCCCAACAAGGGCTATCCCGCGCTTTCTATTAAGAGTGACATCTGTGACCGAACCCGGCGTTCAAGTTCAAAAAACGGTGCTCCCCAGCGGGCTTCGTGTAATCACCGAGCGGATGTCCCACGTTCGCTCCGTTTCGGTCGGCTTCTGGGTCGACGCGGGGTCCCGTCATGAATCCGATGTCGAGAGCGGCATCACTCATTTTAGTGAACACATGGTGTTCAAGGGCACCTCCACGCGCTCGGCCGAAGAAATCGCTTGTTCGGTGGATGCGATCGGAGGTCATCTGGACGCCTTCACCACCAAGGAAAGTGTCGCCTTCACGGCCAAAGTGCTGGATGAGCACTTGGAGCGCGCCCTTGATGTGGTTTCCGACATGGTCCTTGATCCCATGTTCCGGGACGAGGATATCGCCAAAGAGAAAAGCGTCGTCCTCGAAGAACTAAAGATGGACGAGGACAATCCCGACTATCTGCTACAAGAGATCTTCACGAAAAACTTTTGGAAAGGCCACTCGCTGGGCCGGCCCATCATCGGGACCAAAGATACGATCAACAGTTTCGACCGTGCCAAACTGAAAGAGTTTTTCTCCCGCACCTACAATCCGGCGAATCTCATTATCACCGCCGCGGGCAATCTGGAGCACGAGCAGTTTGTCCGAATGATCGAGCAGCGTTTCGACGGTATCGAGGCCAAGAGCCATCAGAAGTCCGGCGGTCCGCCAACGCCGGAGGCCACGATTGTTCTGCGGGACAAGCCCTCATTGGAGCAGGTGCATGTGTGTCTCGGGGTTCCGACGCACGCGATGGCTGATCCGCGGCGCTACGCAAGCTTCCTCCTAAATACCGTGCTTGGCGGCGGCGTGAGTTCGCGGCTGTTCTTGAAAATCCGCGAGCGCGAGGGCCTTGCCTATGCCGTCTTTTCAGACTTCGGTCTATATGCGGACGCAGGCTGCCTCTCGGTTTACGCAGGCACTTCGATCGATACCGCACATCAAGTTGTCGAGCATGTGATGGCTGAGTTCCGGGAACTGAAGGACAATTTCGTGCCCGACGAAGAACTCCAGCGGGCGAAGGATCACCTCAAAGGAAGCTTGCTGTTGAGCCTTGAGTCGTCCGGCAGCCGGATGTCAAATCTCGCGAGGCAGGAGAAGTACCTGGGTCGCTTCCAAACCCTCGACGAGGTCAGCAAGCATATCGAGGAAGTGACAGCCGACCAGATCCGCGACCTGGCGAGGGAATGGTTTCACCAGGACCGCATCGCGCTCGCCGTGCTCGGGAACCTACGGGGCTTCAAGATGGGCCGCGAATCACTCGCCTGCTAACGCAGCCGGCGTCAATCGCTCGGTCTGGTCAGGTGTACTAACTAGTTGATAGCGCAAGGGCCGGGTACGCCGCAGCTACCACAGAGCCCTTCCGCTGGCCCCGCTGACGCTCCCATGCTTGATCCGTTCGAGGACTGAGCAGCGAAGGTGGAGTGCACCTTTTCGACGGTTGTGCCGCCGCACTTGGTGCAGTTCGGATCCTCGACCTTGCGGCTGAGCACAAGCTCCTCAAACCGGGTATCGCAATCGGAACAATGGTACTCGAAGATCGGCATGGCTCTCTGATTATATCCGGACTCTAAGAGACAGAAAGGGTCGCAGCCCGTTGCTACGATAGGCTGACTGACCACCGGGGAGCGCGGGTTCGGCTACCGTAGTCCAGCCGTAGAGGCGAACCAGACAGTCGGCGAGGCAAAACGTGGCCGCAGGGAACAGACCCCAAGTCCTGGAATGGCCGGCTGAGGCTCGGCCTCTTGTGTCGGTCGTAATGCCTTGCCTCAACGAGGCACAAACCGTTCAGCACTGCATCCGGGGGGCGCAACGATTCTTCGAGCAACGCGGACTTTCGGGTGAGGTGATCGTTGCGGACAACGGCAGCACGGATGGTTCGCCGGAGCTGGCCGCCCGAGCCGGCGCACGGGTGGTTGATGTCGCCGAGCGCGGCTATGGAAGCGCGCTCCGCGGCGGTATCGAATCGGCCCGGGGTGCTTTCATCGTCATCGGGGATGCCGATAGCAGCTACGATTTCTCGGACCTCGGACCTTTCGTCGACCAGCTTGAGGCCGGTGGCGACCTCGTCATGGGCAACCGCTTTCAGGGCGGAATCCGTCCGGGAGCCATGCCGTGGATTCATCGCTGGCTTGGGAACCCGATTCTCACTGGGATTGGGCGCTTGCTATTCGGGGCGAAGGTGGGGGATTTCCATTGCGGCTTGCGAGCGTTTCGCAAGAGCGCCTATGATCGCCTCGGCCTGCGGGCAACCGGCATGGAGTTCGCCAGTGAAATGGTCATCCAAAGCACCCTGCAAGGCCTGAAGATTAGCGAAGTGCCCACCGTGCTCAGCCCGGACGGCCGCGGACGGCGCTCTCACCTGCGCACTTGGCGGGACGGCTGGAGGCACCTATGCTTCATGCTGCTGCTCAGCCCGCAGTGGCTGTTCGTCATCCCGAGCATGTTGTTACTCGCCCTCGGGGGCGGCGCGTTCGCGATGCTGGTTCGGGGAAGCGTGCCGGCCGGGGGCGCAACGTTTGATATCCACACGCTGCTTCTCGCCGGCTCTCTGTTCCTAATCGGCTACCAACTCCTGTTTTTTGGGCTCTTCCTACGGGAGTTCGCTGTGCGACAAGGGTATCGCACGGCCCCCACGCAGCGGCCCGCAATCCTGAGGTATGCCCGGCTCGAGGTAGGCTTGGCGGTCGGTGCGCTGTTGGGTTTGGCGGGATTAACCTTGATCACCGCAACCGCGTGGCACTGGCAAGATACCGGCTTCGGCGGACTCGACCCAACCGTGACCATGAGGCAGGTCGTACCCGGTGCGTTCCTGCTGATGTTGGGTGCTCAGACGATCTTTTCAAGCTTCGTTCTGAGCATGCTGGGCATTCGCGGGAGAATGCCCAATTCGTGAAACCGAAGGCAAGCCCCACGGCTCGCCAATCGCCCGCTTACGCTGACTCAGCAGCCGCTCCGCCGCCGTCGCCCGGGCGTACCCGCGCTTTCACCTTCGAAACCACTTCCTTGCCGCGCTCAACAACGCTACCGGCTTCGTCGGCTAGTTCCTTGCCTTTTTCGTAGAGTTCCCGACCGCGCTCGACTGCGTCGCGGCCACCGCGAGCGAGTACTTCCCGCCCCTCAAGTGCGCGACGCTTCACGATCTGCCGGGTCTCAGTGCCCGTTTGCGGAGCGAGTAACAACGCTACCGATGCGCCCAGTGCTGCTCCCGTTAGGAACCAGACGATATTTGTTCCATTTTGTTCGTCCGACATTATTTGCGTTCCTCCAAAGCTAAGTATAGGCGAACCACGGTCCGAATCGTGCTCCGGCGGCGCTACGCGTCACGCACGAGAAGGCGTCTCCGCGGGTGCAAAGTGGACACCATTCGCGGCGACTTGCTAAGATTCCCCAGCCATGCAGATTCATCCGCTAGCTGTACTTGTCATTGCGATCGCCGTTGTCTTCGTCCTGATCATCCGTCTGAAAATCAATGCCTTCATGGCATTGATCACGGCGGCTACGACGGTCGGGCTGCTGTCATCGAACGTTGCCCTGGGCGACGTGATGCCCGAGGTAGCGGGCGCCTTTGGCAGGGTGTGCGGTGGCATTGGGATCGTGATCGCGCTGGCGGCGCTCATTGGGCAGTGCCTGATGGAAAGTGGCGCGGCTGACAAGATCGTCCGGGTGTTCGTCCGGGCGCTGGGCGAGAAGCATGCCTCGCTCTCGTTGCTTAGCAGCGGCTACGTACTTTCGGTGCCGGTCTTTTTCGACACGGTCTTCTATTTGCTGGTTCCGTTGGCGCGGGCCATGCGCGTCCGGATGGGCTCTCACTACGTGCTTTTCGTCATGGCGATCTGTGCCGGTGGGGCGGTGACGCATAGTCTGGTGCCGCCGACACCGGGCCCGCTGGCGATGGCCGCAACACTCAACTTCGATTTGGGAATGATGATTCTGGTTGGCGCGCTCGTCGGGATACCGATGTCGATCGTCGGCTGGTTGTTCGCCAAGAACCGCGACGCCGCTCTCGATATTCCGCTGCGCGAAACACCCGGCCTCACGTTGACCGAGCTCGAGAGCCTGGCTAAATCAGACGAGGACCGCTTGCCGAGCTTCTTCATGGCGATGCTCCCGATCGTGCTGCCGGTCATCTTCATTACCTCGAACACCGCGGTAAACGCCATCGATAAGACAAGCTCGATCGCGGGCCTGACCGGCTTTCTGGGGAATCCGAACTTCGCCCTGCTCGTGTCGGCGGCCATTTCGCTCTACCTGCTGGCAAGCCAGAAGGGCTACAGCTTGAGCGAACTCGCCAAGCCGGTCGAAACCGCGTTCGCGAGCGGCGGCTTAATCATCCTGATCACCGCGGCGGGCGGCTCGTTCGGCGGCATGCTGGTCAAGGCCGAAGTCGGTACAACACTCGGCGACTTGGCGCGAGACTTCGGGATTCCCTTCCTGCTACTCAGCGGGTTACTGGCAACCCTGATCAAGGTTGCGCAAGGGTCGGGGACGGTCACAATGATCACCGTCTCGTCGATCATGGCGCCGCTAATTATCGCGACGCCTCCGCCGTACCATCCGGTCTACATAGCTTGCGCCATCGGCTCGGGATCGCTGATCGGCTCGTGGATGAACGACAGCGGCTTCTGGGTCTACAAGCAGATGTCCGGGTTTACCGAGATGGAAGCTCTCAAGACCTGGACTCCGCTCCTTGCCATCATGGGCGTGGCGGGACTCATCCTTACGCAATTCTTCTCGATGGTGCTGCCGTTTCAGTAGGACCGCGGATAGCTCAAGATTCTTCGAGCAAGTCCTTCATCGTGAAGATGCGGTCGAAAGCGCACCCGATCGCTTCAAAGTTCTCCCGGCCCCCTTGCTCGCGGTCAACCAACGCCACCGCGCCGAGGACGTTCATACCGGCCTCTCGGGCGCGCTTGATGGCCGTGATCGTGGATCCGCCGGTCGTAAACACGTCGTCAACGATCACGGCGTCCAGACCATCAGGTTCATCAAGACCCACCA
>Ga0209501_10006455_pt1 | contig 10538 bp, 13 predicted proteins | sample ArcticOcean_MG_C_4_FD_187434 | JGI IMG/M metagenome (GOLD analysis project Ga0209501, IMG submission 187434) | Marine microbial communities from western Arctic Ocean - ArcticOcean_MG_CB4_134 (SPAdes) (version 2) | ecosystem: Environmental > Aquatic > Marine > Oceanic | place: Arctic Ocean...
CTGAACAGGTTTCCGCGCCCGCCGAGTCCCAAGAAACGATTAGCACGAGCCTGCACTTTATGTGCAGGCTCGTTGCGTAAGAGCGATAGACCAAGCAGTGAAGCAGGAGCAGGAGGAAGCGACCGATGGCCGAATCGCCTCCTAGGCGCGCGCTGTACGGCGGACAGGCCATTATCGAAGGCGTCATGATCCGTGGGGCAAGCGACGCTGTCGTTGCCGTGCGCAAACCGGACGGCGAGATCATGGTCCAGCCGCTCCCACAAAGTAAATTGTGGCTGAGCCGCTGGCGTCACATTCTTTTTTTACGCGGTATCGCGGTGCTCGCCGAAACCCTGACACTTGGCATGAAGGCGCTCGCAGTGTCGGCCAACGCCGCCCTTCCTCAGGACGACGAGGCGGAAGACGGCGAGGCGGCGGGAGAACAGACGCTGGGCGGTCTGGCACTTGGCGGAATGATCGCTTTATCTCTCACGCTCGCGATCGTTATCTTCTTCATCATCCCCCTGTTCCTGTCTCGTGGTCTTGAGTCGTTCGGCTGGAACGACTGGGCTGCGAACGCCGGAGAGGGCGGGATCAGGATCCTGCTTTTCCTTGGGTACATCTGGCTGATCGGCAGGATGTCTGACATCCAACGCCTGTACGGCTATCACGGTGCAGAGCACATGGCCGTCCATGCCCACGAGAACGGCGATCCGTTGACCCCGGAGGGCTTGCGACTTCATCCGACTGCTCACTCACGATGCGGGACGGCGTTCCTGCTGACCGTTGTGCTGGTCTCGATCGTCGCCTTCATGTTCTTCCCACGCGATCCATTGTGGATCCACTTCGCATCCCGGATCGTGCTGATACCGGTGGTCGCGGCCATAAGTTACGAGATCATTCGCTTTAACGGACGGCACTCGGACTGGTGGTGGGTCAAGGTTGTAGCCTGGCCCAGCCTCCTGCTTCAGAATTTGACCACGAAACAGCCCGATGACGGCCAATGTGAGGTAGCCATCGCATCCATCCAGGCGGCGATAGAACTGGATAACGGGAAGGCTGTCTTTACGAGGACGCCGGTTCCATTTGATCCTGAGCAAGCACGTGGTACCAGTACGGACGAATAATTCTGGGGCACCCTGCGATATCTCTACGCTCCCGCCGAGCTCCTAGGGGGCTCGGCGGGAGCGTAGCTTTGACCACACGTCGTCCGGGGCGACTTCTGTCGCGGATAGCAACACCAGCGTGTGATAGAGCATGTCGGCCGTTTCAGACGCGATCCTATCGCCGACACCTCTCACTCCAGCGATGGCCGTCTCACCGGCCTCCTCGACCACCTTCTGCGCAATCCTATCGACGCCCTCCCTGAGCAGTTCGGACGTGTAAGAACTCTCGGTCGGGTTGGCCTTGCGGTCCTCGATCACAGCGAATAACCTGGCGATCTCCCCCGGCCCCATCCGCTCTACTGATTCTGCCTGCGCCAGCGCGTCGACATCCAGATCTGTGTGGAAACAACTGACTTCGCCGGTGTGACACGCAGGCCCAACCGGTTCCGTCTGGACGACCACGGCGTCGCCATCGCAGTCCAGTGAAACGGAGCGGACCTTTAGGTAGTTCCCTGAAGTCTTGCCCTTGTGCCACAGCTCCTGTCGGCTCCGGCTGTAGAACCAGACATCCGGACCTTCGATGGTCCGTCGCAACGCTTCGGCGTCCATATAAGCCAGCGTAAGCACACGGCCATCACACGCGTCCTGGACGATCGCCGGGATGAGGCCCCTGTCGTCAAAGGTCAGAGTCGCCGCCATGTTGTTTTACCTCAGCAGGCGCAGCCTGGATTATTACAGCTTGAAAGTCGTGCTGAAAATATTAGACCAAAAGTATTGGGACAGGCATTCAACGAACCGAAACTGCTATCGAAATAACCGAGGCAATGCCTGTGTTGGGTTAAACGTCCATTTCACCAGAGCGCTATTCAAAACAAATCATGCATTGAACTGCCCAGAAAACCCGGTCCACATCCGTGCATGTTATGCCTGATCGAACAGCTCTACGAGTTCCATCAGGCTAGTTATCTCTTTCGTCGGCTTGACGTCATCGGCGCCGCGTCGAGCGTCGGTCCTGTTGATCCAGATCGTCGACGCGCCGACTTCGGAGCCACCTCGTATGTCGTCGTACAGATGGTCGCCCACGTACCAGGACTTACTCGGGGCGACATCCATAGCAGCGAACATGTGTTTGAACGCGCCCGGGTGCGGCTTGTACACGGCGGCGGATTCCGAGGATTCAATGATCTCGAATTTGGAGGTCAAACCATACTCGTCAAGCATCGGGCGTAGGAATGCGTCGTCGGCGTTCGAGAAAACGCCTAGAGGCACACGACCACTAAGTTCCGAGAGCGCGTGCACCGTCTCAGAGAAGGGGTCTCGATGTGACATGTGCGTGACGGACCGGCGCGCTGCGCTAACGGCATCGCCAGGGATTTTATCCTGCTCAAACACCTTCTCAAAACATTCACGCCACGCCGTTTCGTAACTCTTGAAAGGTGGCGAACTCTCTGGATTCTCCATGTTCGTGCGCCATTTCCGAAAGCCAACCTCGAACTTCTTCCAACGCGTCCACAGATCTGCGCCGGTAATATCCAGCCCCTGCTCTTCGGCGATCTCCTGGAATGCGCGCTTCCAGGCGTTGGTGTCGTTCAAGAACAACGTGTCGTACACGTCGAACATGATGGCGTCCGGTTTCCGAGGTGATTTCATGCTGAGACTGCGGTTCCTTTTAAGGGACGATGCCTGACGGAGGGCACCGCTCGGCCATGGCTGTGTTGATTAAATCTACCCAGAGGTGATCGGTAAACGCACGGGAAGTCCACGGTCTGATAGGTACTGTTTGGCCTCGGCCACCGTGTATTCGCCGAAGTGAAAAATACTCGCAGCCAGAACGGCGTCGGAATGTCCCTTGTAGAGGGCGTCGTACATATGGTCCAAATTTCCTGCGCCGCCGCTTGCTATAACTGGAATGCTGACCGTGTCGGATATGGCCCGGAGAAGTTCCAGATCGTACCCGTCTTTTTGGCCGTCAGTGTCCATGCTGGTGATGAGAATCTCTCCAGCGCCCAACTCCGCTCCGTATTGCGCCCACTTGACGGCGTCCTGTGCAATCGGATTTCGTCCACCGTGAGTGAACACACGCCAGGGAGACTCTACGACGAGGTTCGGGCGGTTCTTAAGAGTGACATCGCCCGGCGTATCGACGCGTTTGGCGTCGATGGCAAGAACTATGCACTGTGCTCCGAACTCGGCGGAAGCTTCCCGGATCAGCTCCGGCCGGTTGATGGCAGCCGTGTTCATGGAAACTTTGTCTGCGCCCGCTTCCAGCATCCGTCGAACGTCTTCGACCGATCGTATCCCGCCTCCGACCGTAAGTGGGATAAACACCTCGGAAGAAACTCGTTTAACTACATCCACCATTGTGTCCCGGTCATCGGAGCTGGCAGTTATGTCTAGAAATACCAGTTCATCGGCACCGGCTTCGTTGTAAAAACGGGCCATCTCGGCGGGATCACCGGCGTCGCGCAGGTTTACGAAACTGACACCTTTGACGACCCGTCCACTGTCAATATCCAGGCACGGGATGATGCGGTGGGCAAGCATCTCTCCCTACTTTTCGACCAGGACCAGATACCTTGATTTTCCGATGACACGCCGGGCTTTGATCGGCAAGTTGATCTTACCTATCAGCTTTTCGACGTCTTCCAAAGCTATCCGTTCTTTCAATGGCGGCCCCACGGCCATCTCCTCCTTCTTCCACTCCATGATGACGATCCAGCCGCCTTTTTTAACAATCCGTTCTACGTCACGGATCAGGCGTGTGGGAGAAGACGTCTCATGCAATACGTTGGAAAGCAGTGCAATGTCAACGGACGAATCATCGAGCGGGATTTTGGTTTCCTTGGACAACACAGTTTCGATGTTGTTGACGCGTACCGCTTCGGCCTGTTTTGCGACGATGTCCAGCATTCCCTGCTGCACATCTATGGCATGGACCTTGCCGTCGTACAGGTACTTGGCAAGTGGGACACTGAAATAGCCCGGCCCTGAGCCGATGTCCGCGACCGTCATATCGGTCCGGAGCGGCAACTCGGCGATGAGGAGATTCGGGTCAACGGCGCCGGGGTCCGATTTCGATAGCAAAACGTCAGCGCGTTCGACCGGGAACTTTGTCGGCATAAATGTATCTGTCTCTATTCACTGATCAGGAATGTGCCAGGATCGCGGAGACGGCCTCCGTCAGATCAACAGCGCCGGTATAGATGGCCTGGCCAAGCACCGCTCCATCGACTCCAAGCTCTTTGAGCTTAATTAGGTCACCTATCGAAGAGATGCCGCCAGCTATAAGGATACGACAGGTAGTGTTGTCCAGTATCTCAGCCACGGCAGCAAAGTTAGGGTGAGTCATGGTGGCATCTCGGTTGATATCTGTGTATTGGATGCGTGAAACGCCCAAATCGGCCATATTTCGCACCATGTCCAGAGCCCGAATACCCGCAGAGGCAGTCCACCCGCGCGTTGCTACAAGCCCGTCGCGGGCGTCTATTCCAACGACCACGCGTTCAGTTCCCAGGTCGCTGATAGCAGCTTGTACTTCGTGCGGCGCTTCGACCGCGGCCGTTCCAAACACCACACGTGCCACGCCGTCCTCGACCAGCGCAGCGGCAGTTCGGACGTCCCTTATGCCACCAGAAACCTGTAGAGGGATCGTCGCAGCGGCGGCCATCTCTGCGACCACTCCGGCGTTGGTGCGCGTGCCGTCACGCGCTCCGTCTAGGTCGACAATGTTCACGCGGGTCGCACCTGTGGCCTCAAAACGCCGCAATACCGACAGTGGATCGTCATCGAACACGGTTTCACGAGCGTAGTCACCCTGGTGGAGGCGGACACACTTGCCACCTCTCAGGTCTATCGCGGGGATCACATCCATGAAACGACGCTTTTCTGGAAAATCAACATGCGAATCAGGCCACCCGTGACGCAGCAGTCTCAGCTACGTGGCGTACGAAGTTTGTATATATCTGTAGACCACGATCCGCGCTCTTCTCCGGGTGGAACTGGGTGGCAATAAGCTCGCCTTTCACCACAGCGGCGCAAACAAGTCCGCCGTACTCGGTCGTGGCAGCGCTATCGGCAGGATCTGACGGCAGACAGTGGAAGCTATGTACGAAGTAAAAATACGATCCATTAGGTATCCCCCTGAACACCGGGTGCCTGTCTGCGTCTTCGGCCGTGAAGTTCACCGAGTTCCAGCCCATGTGGGGCACCTTGAGTCTCGGACCGGCGCCGACGGATTGATCGACATCAAACCTGGCTACTCGCCCATCGATAATCCCAAGACCCGGCAACTCCCCCTCATCTGAGTCGGGGAAAAGAAGTTGCATACCCAAGCACACAGACATCAGTGGCCTTCCAGAACGTGCGAACTCACGGATAGGCTCTATGAGGTTCAACTCTCCGAGTGCGCGCATAGCTGCGTCCGCGGCACCAACGCCGGGCAGCAATGCGCCGTCGGCGTTTAAAAGGGCTTCTGCGGAACCTGTCACCTCGACATTGGCCCCGCAGAGCTCAAGCGCCTTGCTGACGCTGTGAATATTGGCCGCTCTATGGTTTATGACCACGATGCGAGGTTTGGGTTGTTGCTGACTCAAAAGCGAGTTCTCGGTTCTGTTTCTCAGTTATATGCCTAGGTGTACGGAAACAAAATCTACGGGTCCGTACATGATCCTTATATTCTATGACCATCGCCCCGAACAGCCATGCTTTTTGACCGGTCCGGAACTCAAAGCTAGAATAAGCGGCAGAAATTACGCGAGTGTGCGCCCGAACCCGATCTCTTGAATCGGTACGCATTTCGCCCGGAGGTCTAGTTGGTAAGCACTTCCAAGCCGGCAATCCCTGCAAATACGATATACATCACCGAGAAGGCAGCTTCCAAGGTGAAGCAATACGCTGTCCGAGACAATATGGAGACATTCGGGCTCAAGGTGGCCGTAAAAGGCGGCGGTTGTTCCGGGCTTGAGTACGTACTGGACATCGTCGAAGGACCCCAGGATGACGACAAAATAATCGAGCATCACGGGTTAGAGCTTTATGTCCCGAAGAAGAGTTACATCTTCCTGGCCGGGACCGAGCTCGACTTTTCGGACGGATTGAACGGCAAAGGGTTTGTGTTCACAAACCCTAACGCAACCCGCACGTGTGGCTGCGGCGACTCGTTCTCCGCTTAGGAAGTAACGTGCCCTCAAGCCTTGAAAACTTCGACGTTGGGTACGACGCGCTGTCCACCGGAGTCGCCATCCTTGATCGGTCACACATGGGGCGTGTGGTGGCGTCCGGCGGCGACGCTCTTGATCTGATCAATCGATTTTCCACCAACGAAACTACAGGGTTGGCCGATGGCGATGTTGTGGTCACGGTTCTCACGTCCCAGATCGGACGTGTACTGGAACTGATCACCGTTGTGCGTCGCTCTGCGACTGAGAGCATCCTCATGACGGGCCTGGGCGCCGAAGATACGGTCGTCGAATGGCTGGATCGTTACAACTTCGGCGAGGACTGCAATTTCGCCGTTTCGACAGCGACGTCGGCACAGATAACCATTTCCGGACCGAAAGCAACGGATTTGGGCATTAACCTGCCAGAACCGGGCCGTTATGTAACCGCAGAGATCGATGGGGTTCAGGTCGAGATCGTGGCGATCTCAGGGCCGTCACTGGCATCATACGAGGTACTGATAGATGAGAAGTCTCAGGCCAGGAATATCTGGGACGGACTCGTCGCCGCCGGCGGCGTTCCCACGAACGAAGACACCTTCGACGTGCTCCGAGTGGAGCAGGGATTGTCCGCCCGCAGCAGTGAGATTTCGAATGAAGCGAACCCTCTTGAAGCGGGACTCCTACCTTATGTCGATTTCGACAAAGGCTGTTACATGGGTCAGGAAGTAATCGCGCGGCTGGACACGTACGACAAGTTGCAACGACGGCTTGTGGGGTTGTTGTCGGAGTCGGGTATAGCGCTGTCCGTCGATTCGTCACTTAAGGCCGGAGACCGGGAAGTTGGACGCATCACGTCCGCTGTCACTTCACGTTCGCTCGGCCGACCGATTGCGATGGCATATGTCCGCAAGGCGCATACCGAGCCCGGGACCGTCTTGGAGAGCGTCAACGGTCCCGTCATCGTCGTAGAACTGCCCTTCGCTGCAGCGGTCGTCCCCGGTTCCAGATGACGAGTGCGCAAGGTCAGACCAGCGGCCAGGGGACATTGTAATACTCGTCCAGTATTGGAAAAACTGCGTCCTCAAGGATCGTGTCTATTCGATCTCGAAGCCCGTCTATGTCGCCCTCCGACAGCACTGATTTCAGCTCGGCCAGCAGCGCTGCATACTGAGACGGGTCCGGATCCGCCTCAGTATCCTCAGTTGAGTCCGGGGCCAATCTAGGTCGGAGCCGTTTCAGGCTATCGACCAGTCCGGCGCTAAACGGCTGACCGCAAAACTCGAACATCACCGTTCGGACCCGTGCATACGGGTTGAATGTAAGACCCTGATCGATCGCCCACACCTTGCCGTCCGCGTCCTTCAGGCAAGCGCCACCCTTCCGATCGGCGTTATTGACTATCACGTCAAATCCGGCGATCGACTCGAACTGCTCAGATTGCTCATCCCGCATCGTGAAATAAGTTTCTTCCGCATCGGCGTGGATAAACATCTGCACGCTTCCCTCTCCGTGCGGCCCGTCTCGTATAACCGTCGGTGGGATCGCCGGCCAACCCAGTATTCGACTGAGGAGATACGACGCCCGTTCGCGCTTGTGCAATCCGGGAGGGAAGTCCCTCAGTGGACGTTCGCCGGACTGCGGTTTGTACACGCCTAGGAGAGGTACGTCCCCGCCGAGGTCCGTTTCAAAACGCACAATGAACACGTAGTTTGAACCGTCCGGGTGTAACCCGGCCTCGACAATTTTGGCCGTTTGTAACAGATCAAGGATGTCGTCTTCAGAACGGCCATCCAGAACCGGGCCTCTGTCCGAGTTGAAGGCGTCTTGCAGCGTCATCCGTATACCGAAATCCCCGCAATGAGTGAGTCACACGCCTGCGGACTCACTCCACCGGGATTCCCGTCTTACTGTGCCCATTTGACCTCGGGCATACGTGTCCGTCCGGTTCTATGGGACTGTGGCAGTACGGGCACCGCGGGCGCCCGGCGGCCACGATTGTCTGTCCATCTTCCGCCAGTGCCCTCGCATCTGAACGCCTGAAGCTGAACTGGACCTCCACCTGTGTTTCTTCAGGGCCGTCATCGTCGTCCCTGTCGCCAAGATCCGTCGCTTCCATCGTAAAGACGTCAGTGGACGTGTCGTATCGCACCCGCATGTCGCCGACCTTGAATTCGACGCTCACAGGCTCCCCCGTGTGGGCATACTCCGGGACAAAAGCAGACGGTGAATCAGGCGGTTCCTGGTCTTCGGAAAGCTGACCTATCGCCAACGCCAGTTGAAGGAGTTGGTCTTTTTCCATCCAGACGATGGCCTGCCCTCGCGAACTACGGACGGTGATATTAAAGGTCCGTTGCCCGGGTTCGCCGATGGTCTCGGCCGCTATTGAATCGACAAGTCCAAGGTCAACACGTTGATCTTCAGCCAAAGTTCATCCCGTCGGATAGGGCCCGTAATCCACGGACCCGGATTAAGTTTCCAGTTCGTTCACAGGTTCAAGCCATTCTAGATATAGCCCCACGGGCCCGAAAGGGCTCAATTCGCTCCTTACGGGAGTCCCGCAGGCCACTTCAACCTCGGAGAAGCGACAGCAAACCTTCGCCAGCCATCGCGATCTGATCATCGACCTGATCAAACGGCGTTACCCAGCTCAACAGAATATGCTCCGCTCCCGCTTCATGAAACTCGTTGATACGTTCTGCGGCCTCCTCTGGTGGGCCGAGTAGAACGTAACGTTCGGCAAGATCCTCGTAACTCCCGGAGTAACGATAGGCATCGGACAACCCTTTGGCTGCTGTAGCCACTGCCTCCTCGTGAGAGGACCCTAGTGCAGTCATCAAATGGAGTCCGTAACCAAAATCGGCCTCGTCGCCGCGCCCCGCCTTCCCGAGCATCTCCCGCACTTGTCCCGCGCCTCTCGCGTACTGCGAAGGAGTAAACAGGTACGGCAGCCACCCGTTTCCAGCACGTACCGCACGTTCCATCGCCGGTTCGCCTCGTCCACCGACCCAGATCGGAGGTCCGCCGGGGCTGTGCGTAGAAGGTGAGAGGGTGAACCCATCAAAATTAAAGCGCTTGCCATGATGGTTGGCGTCAGGTCCGGCCCAAATTGCGCGCGCCACATCGATCGCCTCGTCTGTACGCGTCCCGCGCTGATTGAGCGGAATATCCATCGCCTCGAACTCCGCCGGGAATTCGCCTGCGACGCCTATCCCAAGGATGAGACGCCCACCCGATGCGAGGTCCACGACCGCCGCCTCTTTGGCCAGTAACACCGGATGGTGTAGTGGTGCGATGACGATCGAGCTAAGCAGCGATACGCGGTCGGTCGCGCCTGCGGCGACGGCGAGTGCCGAAAGAGCGAGCTGGGTCGGCCCGCTGGGATCGTCACGCATAACGTGTTCGCCTGCACCAACGAAGTCAAATCCGTAGTCTTCTGACTGCTTCGCGTGGCGCGCAGTATCGGCTACATCGCTCAGGTTTACGCCGATTTTCAGGTTGTTATCCGGCACGTTCATGGCTCCTTTTCACCGATCGCTTCTTTTTCGATTTGACGCCTTCGGGTTTTACCGGAGGCACAGGTTCACCGGCATCCTCAAGAAAGTAATAGACCGTGTTTGGGCCGACGGACGCAAATCGTTTTCCGATCTCTCGCGCCCGTCTCTCGTACGGCAGGTCATCCATCGAGCGGAGATAATCGTGAAACGATCCAAATTCTTCACCAATTCGCACGAACTCGGAGGCGTTCGCGACCGTCGCACGTAGTTTGCGCTTGTTCCTGATGATTCCCGGATCTTGCTGGACGTGATCAATCAACAGATCCGGCATCTCGGCAACGGTCCCTGGATCAAAAGCGTAGAAAACTTCTCTAAACCGGGGCCATCGGGACGCGACTGGATCGCCAGAAAATCCCGAGATAAAGATTTTCCGAGTCAGATTATCCAGGTACTCGGCATCACTATGTGCGGGAGGCGCTTCAGTCACACCAAGATGGTGCCATACGTAACGGTGCCGTGGGGTGCCGATCATGCGGGTCACCATTGACCACCTCCAGCACATGGGATGTCCTTCCGTTTTGCCGTCAACTCACCCATCACCATCCGCAGCAAATCGTCGCTTTGTTACGAATTCCGTTGCGGTGCGACCGGACCAGTGCTAGCCTTATTTTTAACCCGTCCTTTTATGGGGCGGGTATTTTTTCGTCAATTTTTCGAGCGTCCAGCCGGTATCCAGGCATGCCTAAAAGAAGCAATCAGATGTCCGAACCAATACAGATATACGACACCACTCTTCGGGA
>Ga0209501_10006457_pt1 | contig 10534 bp, 13 predicted proteins | sample ArcticOcean_MG_C_4_FD_187434 | JGI IMG/M metagenome (GOLD analysis project Ga0209501, IMG submission 187434) | Marine microbial communities from western Arctic Ocean - ArcticOcean_MG_CB4_134 (SPAdes) (version 2) | ecosystem: Environmental > Aquatic > Marine > Oceanic | place: Arctic Ocean...
TTATTAATTCCAACAATATCTGCGTCAGTTTTGCATGCATTTTCAAATTCTTTTGAAGTATGTGCTTCTACGAGTACTTTGACTCCATTTTTATGCCCATATTCAATTAATTCATCCATTTCAGATACCATTTTTTTATCAAAAAGAGATTGTATAAGTAAAAAATAATCTGCGCCCATTTTTCTTGCAGCATCAATTTGTATTTTATCTACTGTGATATCTTTCATTAACATTGGAATTTTTACTACTTTTCTAACTTTCATAAAATGTTCCGGTGATCCATCAAACAAAAATGGCTGAGTTAATACAGATAATGCTGATGCACCTCCATTAACCATATCCACTGCAATGTCTATCGGGTCAGACATTTTTCTAATACTTCCTAATGCAGGAGATGAAAATTTCACTTCTGTAATTAATGATGCATGTTGTGATTTGATTATAGTTTGCCCTAAATCAATTCCTGAATTTGAAATTGATTCTGAAATTTCATACACTCCATTATCAATTGCCTTTTTTGAATTATTAACAAGTTTTTCTAAAATGTTTTCCATATCAAATAAACTCCTCTAATTTTTCTAATGCATTATTTTCTTTTGCAAATTGTTTCAATTTCTTAAATGCATTTCCATTGTTTATTGTTTCTAGAGCTAACTCTACTCCTTCATCAAACTTGTTACAAATTCCTCCTACGAGTAATCCTCCTGCAGCATTTAACATTGTAATCTCTTTCATTGTTTTGTTTGATGTATTGTTTAATACTTTGACAAATGCATCTATAGCTTCTTGTTTTGTTGAAATTTGAATATCTGATAAATTACCTTTCTGCATATTATATTTACTTGGATCTATTATGAACTCTGTAATCTCTTCATTTTTTAGTAGACATGCTTTATTTTTTGATGTTGTTGATAGTTCGTCCATACCATCATCTGATCTTACAGCTAATACTGTGTCAGAAAAGTTCTTTTGCATGATTCTTACAATTCTTTCAATATACTTGTCTGCAAAAACTCCTATCAATTGATGTCTTACTTTTGCTGGATTACACAGTGGTCCTAAGAGATTGAAAGCTGTTCTTTTACCTAATAATTTTCTAGCTGGGGCGACATTTTTCATAGCTGGGTGAAATGTCGGTGCAAACATGAATCCTATTCCTATTTTTTCTATTGTTTCTTCTACTACCCATGGTTCTGAATTCAAATCAGACCCAAAATACTCGAAAATATCTGCACTACCTGAAACGCCTGAAACTGAACGATTTCCATGTTTTGCAACGCTTCCGCCTGCTCCTGCAATAACAAAAGATGCAGCTGTAGAAATATTGAACGTCTGCAAATTATCTCCCCCAGTTCCACAAACATCAATTAAATTCCCATGACAGCGTGGATTGATATTCACTGAATATTCATTCATTTTTGTAAACATTGCACGTAATTCTTCATTAGTTTCTCCTTTGTTTGATAAATCACTAAGAAATTCTGCTATTTCATCATCGGTGTTTTTTCCATTTAGAATTTCACTCATCACCATTGACATTTCGTCAAATGTAAGATCATTAGTTATTTTTTTCATATTTTCTTACCTTTTCTATAAAATTTGCAAAGATCTTTGTTCCTTCATCTGTCAATATTGATTCAGGATGAAATTGAACTCCTTCAATCAAATATTCTTTATGACTTACTCCCATAACTTCTCCATCATCTTCTGCTACTGCCGTAATTTTTAATGAATCTGGTATGAATGTTTTTTCTCCTACCAATGAATGATATCTAGTTGCTCTAAACGGATTTTTAACTCCCATGAATAATGATTCATCTGTATGTTTTATCTGACTGGTTTTTCCATGACGAATATTTTTTGCATTAACAACTTTTCCTCCAAAACATGAAATTATTCCTTGATGTCCTAGGCAAACGCCTAAAATTGGTTTTGATGACCCAAGTTCCATTATAACTTTTTTACAAATTCCAAAATATCTTTCATCATCAGGGGTTCCAGGACCTGGGGAGATGACTATGGCATCGTAATTTGATTTTTCAATATCTCTTATTGTAATTTTGTCATTTCTAATTACGTCTGATGTAATTCCTAGCTCTCCTAGTCTTTGAGCAATATTGTATACAAATGAATCATAATTATCTATGATTAGAAATTTCATTCTGTTGCCTCTTTTAATGCAGTAATCATTGCATTTGCTTTATGTTCTGTCTCTTTTAGTTCATTTTTTGCTACTGAATCAAATACAATTCCTGCCCCTGCTTGTACAAATCCACTATTTTTTTCTGCAAAAATACTTCTAATTGCAATTGCAAAATCACAACATCCATTAAATGAAAAATATCCTACGGCCCCCGCGTATGTTCCTCTTTGAGATGGTTCTAACTCTTGGATTACTTCCATTGCTCTCACTTTTGGTGCGCCTGAAACGGTTCCTGCAGGAAAAACTGCTTCAAACGCGTCATACATGTCATGTTTTTCATTTAACTTGCCCACTACATGTGTCACCATATGTTGAACGTGACTGAATCTTTTAATCTCCATTAACTCTTTTACTCTCACGGTCCCATAATCGCAAACTCTTCCAATATCATTTCTTCCCAAATCTACAAGCATTGTATGCTCTGCAAGTTCTTTTTCATCATTTTGTAACTCGTCTTTCAGTTTTTTATTTTCTTCTTCATCTTCTGTAATTTTTCTTGTACCTGCAATAGGAAATGTTTCGATATCATTTCCCGTAACTCGTAACAACATCTCTGGGCTTGAGCCAATTATTGTATTGTTATTCATTTTCAGATGGAACATGTATGGAGAAGGGTTTAGTTTTCGAAGTTTTTCATATACTTTAAGATAATCTCCTTTTCCTTCAAATGAAAATCTCCTAGAAAGAACTACTTGAAACACATCTCCGCTATACACATACTCTTTTGCTTTGTTTACTATTTTCTCAAATTCTTCTTTATCCAAATTTGGAATTATATCTGAAATTTCAAAAGTTCCAAATTCCTCTTCAGTTTTTAATATATCTTCAGATCTGTTTTTGTCATAGTAAAAATAGAAAAACTGTTTCTTTTTGTTATCGTATAGAATGCCATCATTGTATATTCCAAATTCCATTATTGGTTTATCTAAATCTCTCTCTCCTGGAATATTTTCAAATAAACGTATGGCGTCATAATCTATGTTTCCTACGGCTCCTCCCAAGTATCGATATGTCATATCATCTGTTTGTTTTACTAATTTTTTGAGTTCATCTAATGGGGTGTCAGTCTGTATGGTCTCAATTTTGCCCTCTCTGTTTTCAATTGTAATTTTGTCAAAATATCCTCTTACGATAAGTTCTGGATCAAATCCCATAATTGATGTCTCTGCAAGTTCATCAGGTCCAGTTAATGATTCAAACAAAAATGAATATCTGTAATTTCTTGATATTTTATTGTAAACTTCAAATGGCTGGGTTTCAGTATACACTAGAGGAATTATCTTAGGTGTGATTGAATGTCCAAAGACGGTCACCATTCATAATTTTAAACAAAAATCTCAATATTTAAAGTCTGTTTAACAAGTTGATCGAATAAAATTGAGCGATCCACAATTAGATCTGTTTATTCTAACTTCACTATGAATAAAATCAGCAATCATGTACAAAGAGTTGCCATTCATTCACAACTAATTGGTTTGAAAACCCTACTAAAGTTATCAAATACCTTTAGCAGATAGTCTCAATTTGTTATGAATAGTACCTTATAGTACGGTACATTTATATCAAATGGTTGTGTATGATAAGTATGAGCCAGCTAGTATATTCTGGAAAATCATCCCTAATTCAGGATTTTGTTTTAAAGACAGAACATGTCTTTTTGAGAACTGATGCTAGCGAAATGAATTGTTATGTTTGTAAAAAGGGAATCGATGATGGCACTTCACTTACTGCAAAAACTTTAGATTCTAAGAATGTAATGTTATGTGAAAAACACTTTGAATAATTAGTATTGTGCGGGTTTTGTAATTGCACCATTTGCTGCAGATCCTACTAATGATGCAAACTTTGCAAGAGCTCCTGTAGAATAATTAGGTGCTGGTCTCCTCCATTGTTCTCTTCTATCTGCTAACTCATCTTCGGATACGTGTAGATTTATGGAATTGTCTTCCAAATTGATTGATATTTTATCTCCATTTTTCACCAGTGCAATAGGTCCTCCTACAAATGCTTCCGGTGCTACATGTCCTACCATGAATCCACGTGTTCCTCCTGAAAATCTACCATCAGTTACCATTGCAACTTTCTTTCCAAGTCCTTGACCTACAAGTGCTGCAGTAGTTGAAAGCATTTCTCTCATTCCTGGCCCACCTTTTGGTCCCTCATACCTGATAACTACTACGTCACCTTCATCAACTTCGCCTTTTGAAACTGCTTCAAATGCATATTCTTCTCTATCGTAAACTTTAGCAATCCCTGTGAACTCTGTCATCTCAACTCCTGCTGTTTTAATCACTCCTCCTTCCGGCGCTAATGTGCCTTTTAGAATTACTGCAGTTCCAACTTCATGTATCGGCTGTTCTACAGTTTTAACTATTTGTTGTTCTGGAACTTCTACAATTGATAACTCTTCTAAATTTTGTTTAATTGTTTTACCTGTAACCGTCATTGCATCTCCATGTATCAAATTTTTATCTAATAATTTTTTCATAATCAATGGAATTCCTCCAATCTTATCCAAACTATTCATTACGTAATTTCCGCCTGGTTTCATATCTGCAAGATGTGGTGTCTTTTTTCTAACTCTTTCAAAATCATCATATGTTAGATTTATTCCTGCTTCATTTGCCATTGCCAACAAATGTAAAATCCCATTCGTAGATCCTCCTACCGCATTCAACATTGTGATGGAATTCTCAAAAGCCTCAAATGTTACAATATCTAGGGGTTTTATGCCTAATTTGAGCAGATCTGTACATGCTTTTCCAGTCTCAAATACAATCTTGGCTCTTCTGTCATCTTCTGCGGGAGGGCTAGCACTACCCGGTAAAGCTAATCCAATTGCTTCAGAAATTGACGCCATTGTGTTTGCTGTAAACATTCCTCCACAGGAACCTGCATTAGGACATGCTACATTTTCAATATTTTCTAATTCTTCTGCGGTAATTTTACCTGCATCGTAGGCACCAACTGCTTCATAAACATCTACCACTGTTAATTCTTTTCCATCTAACATCCCTGGCATGATGGTTCCGCCATAAACAAAAACTGATGGTATGTTTAGTCTTATCATCCCCATCATGGTTCCTGGAAGACTTTTGTCACACCCTGCTATTCCTACCAGTGCATCATATTGATGTGCTCTAACCATTAATTCAATTGAATCTGCAATAATCTCTCTACTGATTAATGATGATTTCATTCCTTCATGACCCATTGCAATGCCGTCGCTAACTGCAATTGTACTGAACTCTCTTGGGGTTGCACCTCCTTCAGTTACTCCTTGTTTTGCTTGCTGTGCAAGACTTGAAAGATGAATGTTACAGGGAGTTGCTTCATTACCTGTATGGCTAACTCCGACAAATGATTTACTCAAGTCTTCGTTAGTTAGCCCCATGGCTTTGTACATTGCACGATGTGGTGCTCGAGCTGTACCTTCAACAACATTTCTACTTGAAATCTTCATTTTACTCACAATCTATTGATTGCTTGTGCATTTAACTCTGCCAGTTGTTTGTCTATTGTTTCTTGATCTTCATTCCCATATGTAATGAGAATTCTGTCATCTTCTTGTATAATGTAGGTTCGTATATCTTCAACCTTTTGTTGATTAACGTAGAAACTTAAAGTATAATCGTCATTTGTACAAAATTGTCTTCCATCAGGGAAAACAAAACACTTGTCATCTATTGCAATGTTCATGGAATTAAACATGAATTCAAGTTCTACCCCTGTTGAATGTCGGTGTACTGTATCTCCATCTTGATTTTCAAAATGAATCCAACTTGTTTTTACTTGATAATTTGGAGATGTAAAATCAAATTTATCTCCAAAAATACTGACTAACATTGATGCATGGATATGTTCATCGCCTAACTTTCCTGCATTTAATGGCGCACCTGGAATATTATTTGTCGACGTAACGAATTCGTAACAGGCAAATGAGACAATTACTCCAATCATAGATAAAATTCCTAAAGCTTTAAGATTCCTGGTTCTGTATTGGGCAGATCTCTTACTTGCAAAACCTTCACGTTCTTCTTCTCTCTTTTCTCGTCTATTTTTGCCCAATGTTAATTTCAAATTTATCGACCAAATAAATCAATATCGTTTATACCGTCTATTGGTCTATCCTTGTTGTGGTGACGATCTTTACGGACATAATAGAAGGAAAAAGACCTGGTTTCATTATTTTTGAAGATGAAAAACACGTTGCAATTTTAGATAAATATCCAATTGATACAGGTCATTCTCTTGTTATCACAAAAAAACCATATGAAAAAATTACAGATATGCCCAAAAAGGAGGTAGCTGAATTATTCTCTTTAGTTCCTCAAATTGCAAATACAATTCTTAAGGCTACAGGTGCAGTTGCATTTAGCATTGCACAGAATAATGGTAAGGAAGCAAAACAAATTGTTCCTCATGTACATGTGCACATCATTCCGCGGTATGCCGATAAAGCAACAATGTGGACCAAGAGGGGAATTCCTTCAGATAATGAATTACTAGAATTACAACAAAAAATTAAAGATTCTTTCTAATTACGATTTGGATTGTATCGAAGTATAGCTGCTATATTTCCTAAACTACCAAGCATTACTCCATGTTCTGTTTTACCTGAAACAACTTCAACTTTAGTTCCTGTCTGAGATGCTTTTAATGCAATATAGTCTATAAGATCCTGATCTATTATTTCTGAATCCATTGCTTTACATTCTAAACATGGTTCATTTTTCATTTCTGTTTTTTTTGCAATTCTTTTTCCTTGTTCAATAAGTTCTTCTTCTATGTTTGAACATCTTTTACATGTTTTTTCAATTCGACTCATATTGATATTATCTGAGATAATTACCATTCCTGCAATGTTATTTTTCAACATTTCAAGTACCTCTTTTAGACCGTAACTTCCTAATCCTGTATTCGCATTAATTTCTTGAAATAATTTCTCAATTATTTTTTTCTCTTCAACCATTCTAAAATTTGATAAAATATCTGAACATTTTGCAAATGCTTCTCTAATTCCTTCTGCACCTGAATATGATGCATCAATTGTTGCAATAATGTTATTTTGCAATCTATATTCCAGATATTCTTTATTTACAAATTCTTCTTTTGTCGGTCCCGGACCTGAGACAATTAACCCCTTCACTTGATAAATATCAATAAAATACTCTCTAGTTATTTCAGCTACTCTATTAAAATAATATTGTAATTCCATTTCTCTTAATTTTTGAAATCGCTTTGCTGATTGTCCACCTTGCCTATGTTTTCCTGCAACGCCTGAACCAGTTTGTTTTAAAACTTCTAGTTTATCTCCATGTAACAATCCCCATCCTGCATCTTTGGCATCGATTGCTAACAATCCAATAATATTGTCATCCTTTAACATGTCTTTTAGAATGTCAGTATGGAAATGATCATCACATCTGTATAATGATGTGGTTAAATCTTTAGGTGGATCTATTTCATATATTTTTACAATCTCACTTCCAGGTGGTCCTCCTCCTTCTCTTGGAAGTGCACCACAAAATACTACTAATCCTTTATCAGGTGTCTTTTTGTATAGTTTTAATCTTTGAAGTACTTTGGATAGTGAATCTACAACATGGGTTCTAGTTAAATCAGATTTTATGTTGTCTGCAGTACCTTGTTCTTCTCTTAGTTGTGTCATCACTTCATGAAGTTGTTGACCTTTTGGAATGTACACTGTGATGAGTTCTGTTCCTCGACCTGAATGCTGAGTTAATTCTTCCAATGTTTTTCTAATTTTGTACATTTTTACAGAATCTACATTCTGAACTTCAAATTTTCCCATTTTTTAATAGTCTCTAAATCAGAATATAAAACCAGTGAATAGTCTCGTGCTTAATGGATTCTTCTAGGAAATCTTAACTAAAGACTAAACCATTAAAAATAGAATGTTAAAAGAATTACTTGCAGATATTGTTCGAGTTGATGATGTATTAATGATAGTAAAAAGTAATGGTGCCACAAGCGAAATGAGAAGTAATTCACTCTCAATTAGACAAAAGGAACAATGGATTACTATGGGAGAAAATGATGGACCCTGCCACATGCATGTTAATAATGATATGATTAAAAATGCAGAATTTGTTGTGGAAGAAAAGCCTGAAAGGACCAGTTACAGTGTACGGTTTTTTGATGAAAATGGTGTGCGTGTTCTTGGGTGTTTTTTTACAAAAATGTATGATGAATCTAAAAAGATCAAATTAGAAAGGAAAAAACTCTATAATGATCTACAAGAAAAATATGGTCAGAAAATTCAATACTAGGCTGTGGAAGTGATTATCTGAATAATGTAATTATCCAGAAGTTCTGAGTTTTTGGAAGGTTAGCTCAAATTGTTCAAATGGCTGGGCTCCAACTATTCTATAAACATCATTATTGTTGAATATTAGAAATGTAGGTGTAGCATTGATGTTTATTTCTTTTGCAAATTGTTCATTATTGAGAACTTTTTGTCGGAATTCAGAATTTTCCATACATGAATTAAATTTTTCTAGATTCAATTCGGATTCTTTTGCAAAATCTGTTAATACATTTTGAGTAATCCATCCTGTATTTTCCCCACCCCAATTATCATAAAGCATGTCATGATATGCCCAAAATCTGTCCTGTTGTTGTGCACAATATGATGCTTCAGAAGCTAAAAGTGACGGTTTACCATTTAAAGGAAAATCCTTGTAGACAAAATTCACATCTCCCGATTTGATATATTTCTCATTAATTTTTTTCATTACATCATTATGAAATTTATAACAAAATGTACATTGATAATCACCAAATTCAACTACCGTTATTTTAGCATCCGGATTGCCTAAAATTGTAGATCCAACTAATAGATTCTCTTTGTTGAGAATTGTTGAATCGTTTGATAGTTCCTCAGGTGTAATAGTAAATAAGACTCCAAATAATATTCCAATAATTACAGGTATTACCAAAAAATAGATCTTCATATTAAAACGGATTTTCAATTACTTTTAAATAGATAAGTCTCATCAAAAAATCTATGTCACAGAATCAAACATCAATTACAACTTCTAGTGTATCTAAAATTGCAATTGTGACTTTAGCACTAATATTTGGATTTGGTTTGTTTGTGGTTGGTTTCGACCAAGGTCATATCTTTAGCGTAGTTATGGGTGAACAAGCATTTGATGAAATGCTCATTCATGAATTAACTCACGACATGAGGCATGCTGCTGGATTTCCGTGTCATTAATTACTAATTCTATATCTTCATTCCTAATTCTGAGAATATATAATGAATAATAAATAGTCTATTAGATTTATCATTATATGGTAAAACGTATCACATTACCTCAATTAAAAAAACATGATGTAACTCAAAAGGTAATTGAGATGCTTGCAGATGCAGAATCCAGAGCAATAATTTTTTCAATAATTGGAAAGGGAAAAACTGCTGCAGAATTATCTGAAAAACATAAAATCCCCCTAAGTTCAGTTTATAAAAAAATATCCGATTTGGAAGAACTCACATTAATCCATGTGGATAGTTGGAAGATATCGGAAAAAGGTAGAAAATTCAAAGTATACAGGAGTAGAATTAAAGGTGCCGAGATAAGTATAAAAAAACCAGAGGCTTCATTAGCGTTAACTCAAAATAATGTCAAGTAAATTGAAAAAGAGTATTGTACGTGAAGCACTTCCAAAACCAAATGTTTTACAATTAAGTGAATATAATATAACTCAAAAAATTATGGAATCATTAATTAACACATGTCATCGTTCGGTATTATTTTCTATAGTTGATTCGGCCAAAGATGCACCGCAGATTTCGACTGAATTAAATATTTCATTATCTACAGTATACAAAACTCTTGGAAAATTAGAGGAATTGACATTAGTAGAAATTGATAGATTTCATTTCATTGAAGGTAAAAAAATTAAATTATACAAAAGTCGAATTGGTTATGCAGAAATAACACTTGAAAATAATGATGCGACATTACACTTATTCCCAAATTTTCATAAAAAAATGAAATCATAATATTAATGTCTCAAATACAAGTTATTAGATTAAATTTTAATGATAAAGATTTCATAAAAATTAAGAAAATTCGGAAAACTGTTTTTGCCGATGAATTAGGGATTTCTGAATCAAAATTATTTGATGAGTATGATGAATCTTGTGATCATTTTATAATATTTGATGGAAAGAACATAGTTGGTTCAGTAAGATTTGTTTCATTGGGAAAGACGATCAAATTAGAACGTATGGCGATTTTACAAGAATATCGCACAAAAAATTATGGGAAAGATTGTATTTTACAGCTAAAAGAACTCTAT
>Ga0209501_10006467_pt1 | contig 10525 bp, 9 predicted proteins | sample ArcticOcean_MG_C_4_FD_187434 | JGI IMG/M metagenome (GOLD analysis project Ga0209501, IMG submission 187434) | Marine microbial communities from western Arctic Ocean - ArcticOcean_MG_CB4_134 (SPAdes) (version 2) | ecosystem: Environmental > Aquatic > Marine > Oceanic | place: Arctic Ocean...
CTGCACATGAGCGACAAGATCATCAACGCTGTGGCGGAACTACCCAAGGTGTGCGAGCACATCAACCTACCCATCCAGGCTGGCGATGACGACATCCTGACCGCCATGCGCCGTCCATACACTACTGACCATTACCTCCGCATTATCGATAAGATCCGCAGCACCGTTCCCGGCGTGGCCATGAGTACAGACCTCATCGTGGGGTTCTGCGGCGAAAGCGATGCTGCGTTCCAAGCAAGTTACGATTTGCTGGAGGCGACGCGTTTCGACAAAGTGCACGTCGCCCAATACTCAACACGTACTGGAACGATTGCTGACCGGACCCTCGTCGACGATGTTCCCCAGGAGGAAAAGAAGCGCCGGTTGAAGGCAGTCGATGCCCTCCAGGAACAGATAGCCACAGGCATCAACGCAGCACTGTTGGACCAGACGCTTGAAGTGCTGGTGGAAGGCCAGGACAAAGGCAAATGGAAGGGCCGCACCCGCACAGACAAACTGGTCTTCTTTGAAGACGAGAGAGATTTTCACGGTCGCATGACCCAGGTCAAAATCACAAAAACAGCACCCTGGTCACTCCAGGGCGTACCGGTGATGGACTAGGTTCTTAAGGAGCGATATGACCGTCAACCTTTCAATAGTCAAGGCAAAAATAAACAACCCCCGAGTGCCCCTGACGGAGTTGGAACAGTCCGCGTTCTGTCAGGTGGAGCCGCTAGAGACCAAGTCTCTTGCCGAGGAGTTCAACGCCGGCGTCCGCTGGCAGAACCTTCCGGCTTACTACGTCAATATGTCACCCGAAGAGCTGACGACCCGCATCGAAGCCAACAAGGCGCAGCTGGGTAGCAGGGCGGTCATCCTGGGCCACCACTACCAGCGCGAGGACATCATCCAGTTCGCGGACTTCCGCGGAGACTCACTCAAACTCTCACAGTACGCCGCTGAACAACAGGGCTCAGAGTTCATCATTTTCTGCGGTGTCCATTTCATGGCAGAGACGGCAGCGGTACTCCGCGGAGCGCACCAGAAGGTGGTGCTGCCCAACATCAACGCAGGTTGCTCCATGGCTGACATGGCCCCCACCGACGACGCTCTCGACTGCTGGGATGACCTGATGGCCACGTTGGGCACAGGCTCCGTCATCCCTGTGACGTACATGAACTCCACAGCTGAGATCAAAGCCCTCGTCGGCGAGAACGGCGGCGCGGTCTGCACGTCCTCCAACGCAGACAAGGTCGTAGATTGGGCGTTTCAACAAGGCAAACGCGTCCTGTTCCTTCCTGACCAGCATCTTGGCCGGAACACCGGTGCCAAGATGGGGATCCCTCTGGATCAAATGCCCTTGTGGAACCCATTCCAACCCCTCGGCGGCAATACGGTTGAGGCACTTGAACGCTCAAAGATGATTCTTTGGAAGGGGCACTGCTCCGTACATACGCGCTTTACCACTGACCAGATTGCCCGCTCCCGTGAGGAGTATCCGGAAGTGAACGTCATCGTCCACCCAGAATGCCCGCTGGAGACGGTACAAGCGGCCGATTACGTAGGCTCCACGGAACTCATTGTGAAAATGATCAGTGAGGCCGCTCCCGGCTCCGTCTGGGCAGTCGGCACTGAGATCAACCTGGTCAGCAGGCTGGCCCACGAGAACCCCGACAAGACGGTGTTCTGTCTCGACCCGGTGGTCTGCCCCTGCTCCACGATGTACCGCATCCACCCGGCGTACCTGCTGTGGGTGACGGACGAACTCCTGGCGGGTCGCGTGCCCAACCAGGTGTCGGTGACACCGGAGACGGCCCACTACGCCAAGGTGGCCCTGGACCGGATGCTTTCCCTCTCCTAGCCAGGACAAAGTCCTTTCCCCCAGGGCGATGCCCTGGACCCAGGTTACCTGACGGACACCAACCAAAAGTTATCTACTTCATATCGTTTAACGAATGGGAGTTGCGAAGTGACAACGACAAAGACGAAGCTCAGGCGGCTGACCCACCTGGTAATCCGGGTGCGAAGCGCACAAGGTTCCAAGAAGTTCTATACGGAAGTCATGGGGCTCAACATCAGCGCAGAGTTCCCCGGCATGATCTTCTACAGCACGGACGCCCAGGAAACCACCCATGACCTGGCGACCCAGGAGATTGGCCCCGACGCACCTGGCCCGCAGCCGAACCGCGTTGGCATGTACCACATGGCGTGGCAGGTGGAGTCGATCGAGGAACTTGAGAGCTTCCATCGGAAGTTGAAAGAGCACAACGTCACTATCGTCGGATACGGTGAGCACGGCGTGGCCTTTGGCATCTACTTCCTTGACCCGGACGGCAACGAGATCGAGGTCACCTACGAACTGCCCAAAGACCAGTGGCCCGACGGCAAACCCGCACTGCGCGGCCCCATACCCTTCACGGTCAACTTGCAGGACTAGCCAGGGCGTGCCCTGGCCCCATATACCTGGCGGTTATCTAAAGAGCGATTCGACGTTATGACAACACAACCACACTATGACTACATCATCATAGGCAGCGGCATTGCCGGGCTGTATACCGCGTTGCTGGCGATGGAACACGGCACGGTCCTCATCCTCACCAAGGGCAGCATTGAGGACTGCAATACCCAGTACGCCCAGGGCGGAATTGCTGCGGCTGTCGGCCCGGAGGACTCTCCCCGCTACCATCTTGACGATACCCTTGCCGCCGGGGCTGGCCTCTGCAACGAGGAAGCAGCACGCATCTTGGCCGAACAAGGCCCCAGGGCGATCGCGGAGTTGGTGCGACTTGGCGTCATCTTCGATACTACCAACGGTGAAGTCGCGCTAGGTCGGGAAGCTGCCCACCGTATGCCGCGAGTGCTTCACGCCGGTGGCGATGGCACAGGCGCACAAATCGAACTAACGCTGGCCGCTTTGGCGCGTTCGTCCCGTATCCACGTCCAGGAATACGTCACCACCACCCGCCTACTGCTGAGCGATGATGGTGGTCGTGTAATCGGTGTGGTCGGACTGGATAGCCGGACGGGCACAGAATCAGAATATTTCGGCACGTACACCGTCCTCGCAACGGGCGGGGCTGGTCGACTCTACCGGTACACTACCAACCCGGAGGTCACGACCGGCGACGGTGTTTCTCTGGCGTTCAACGCGGGTGCAGCAGTGATGGACATGGAGTTCTATCAGTTCCACCCAACTGCTCTTTGCCTCCCCGGCGCGCCACCGTTCCTCATCACTGAGGCCATGCGCGGTGAAGGGGCAGTCCTTCGCAACACAAACGGCGATCCGTTCATGGAGCGATACCACCCTCAAGGCGACCTAGCTCCGCGAGATGTGGTCTCACGCGCTTTGTTGGCAGAGATGCACGCAACGAGCACTGATCACGTTGTGCTGGACGCCACGCACCTGCCCGCGGAGATGTTGACCACACGGTTCCCCAGCATCTACAACACATGCCTCACTCACGGCCTGGACATCACGGTAGACACCATTCCTGTTTCGCCAGCAGCCCACTACATGATGGGGGGCGTTCTTACCAACACAGAGGGCGAAACGACGCTGCCCGGGCTGTACGCATGCGGCGAAGTTACCGGCACCGGGCTACATGGGGCCAACCGACTTGCCAGCAACTCTCTCCTGGAGACGGTGGTGTTCGGAGAACGGCTGGTGCAACGCACCTTAGAGGGTAGTTGGAATGGGCCTAAACCTGAGGGGGTAGTTGAACTAGATGAGCCTCAGGCTACTGACTCTAAGGCCGGACCACCTACCAAAGAATCCCTGCAAGAACTCATGTGGGACAACGTGGGTATCTTAAGAGACCTGGATGGTTTGGATAATGCGGCAAGGACTCTAGGTGCATGGCAGGCCCAGTTACCCGCGAGCACCAACCAAACAACCCATGAGCTTGCCAACATGGTGACGTTGGGTAGACTAATGACAACATCGGCGTTGCTACGGCAGGAGAGTCGTGGTGCACACTACCGCATTGACTTTCCAGACACTTCCTCGAATTGGGAATGCCACACTGTCATAGTCAAACCTCGCAGACAGCAATAGGGGGCACCAATGGAGCTAACACTGCTCGGCACAGGCACACCGCACCCCAACCCGCTCAGGGCGGGTCCAAGCCAACACATACAGCTAGGCGATTCCTCAGTGCTGGTGGACTGCGGCAGCGGCGCAGGACGAAGGATGGTGGAAGTCGGCAAGCACCCGGTGGAGCTCGACTACATCTTCATCACCCACATGCACTCCGACCACACGATCGATCTAGCCCATCTGCTTATCAGCGGGTGGATTGCCAATCGACCTAGGCCGTACACCATCGTTGGGCCACCCCAGACGCAGGAGTTCGTTAACCGGCTCATCCATGCCTTCGAGTTCGACATCAAGCTCCGTAGACTCCACGACCGCGTCGGCGACGAAGTCATGACTCCCAACGTCATCGAAGTGAACGACGGAGATACGGTCACTGGCGCCGACTGGCAAGCCACGGTTGTTGAGGTGGATCACGGTTATGTGAAGCCAGCCCTCGGATTTGTGTTTGAACAGGGCAAGTCGAAGCTGGTCATTTCCGGCGACACTGCCCCCTGCGACGCCATCATCAAAGCGGCAACTGGAGCAGATCTGTTGGTGCACGAGCTGACACAAGGTCGACCGGCCAATGAGGCGAACTATATGGTCGATCCGCAAGGCAACCAACTGCAAACTCAGCCTGAGATACGCAATCGCATCGCTGACTCCCACACCGCACCGGATCAGCTAGGACTACTCGCCCAGGAGTCCGGCGTACCACGGCTGGTGGTCTCTCACCTTCCAGGCAACTTCGACGAGTCGTGGGCCACGGGAGTCATCACATCCACGTACAAAGGCGATTTCAGAGTAGGCCATGACCTTCTCCAACTTACGATTTAGGCAGGAAGCACAGATGCCACTCACCCCTGAAGTGAACGACCTCATTGACCGGGCCATCCAGGAAGACCTGAGCATTGGCGATGCCACAACCGACGCGCTGGTGCCGGACGACCTTCAGGCAACGGCAACGCTCCACGCGAAGTCGCCCGGGGTGCTCTCCGGTGGCGAGATTGCTGCTGCGGTGTTCCATCGCGTAGACCCCTCCCTTAACGTGGAAGTCGCGCTGTCGGACGGCGCAACCATGGAGCGAGGCAGCGTCATCCTCCGTGTCAGCGGCTCAGCGGCCACCATGCTGAAGGCAGAGCGCACGGCCGTGAACTTCATGCAGCACCTCAGCGGCATCGCAACGGCCACGGCAACGTATGTGGAGTCAGTGAAAGGCACCGGTGCCCAGATCATCGATACTCGAAAGACCATCCCTGGCCTGCGGTCACTGGAGAAGTATGCCGTGCGATGCGGCGGCGGGCGCAACCACCGTCAGAACCTTGGCGATGGCGTTCTCATCAAGGACAACCACATTGCCGCGCTCAAGCTCCGAGGGATGTCCCTGGGCGACATCGTGCGACAGGCCCACGAGCGTGCGTCACACACTATCAAGGTTGAAGTTGAAGTCACAACGGTGGCTGAAGCCGAGGAGGCGCTGCAAGCTGGTGCACAGCTCCTGCTGCTCGACAACATGTCGCCCGACGAGATGCGTAAGGCTGTGGAGGCCAACAAGGGTCGTGCGCTGCTTGAAGCGTCCGGTGGCATCAACTTGGAGACGGTGCAAGCTGTGGCAGCCACTGGTGTGGACCTGATATCCGTAGGGGCATTGACGCACTCGGCTCAAGCCCTGGACATCAGCATGGACATCTCCTACCAGGCCAGGACATAGTCCTGGACCCAAGTGCCTGACGGGTACCCAACAAGGGTGTGCTCTCAACCCATAATTCTTCGGTTACCAAAGTCATGTAGCACGCCAACCATCTCAAGAGAGAGCCCTCTGACGGAAAGTGTCAGAGAGCTCTCTCTTAGGTCACTCAAACATAACCGTCAACATGTCTTACGATGCGGGAACTGCTTCACCCTCAGGGGAAATGACAAACCACACATCCCCCCGATTTTGGCCGTTGGCATCGCCTGGCTTATCGTCGGCTGCAAAGTAATACAGGGGTAAGCCGTTATAGGTCACCTGCATAGAGCCATCGTTGCGCATAATAGTGCCAAGGAGACTATTGGTGACGCCAGCTTCGGCTGTGGGAGCATCTACGGTCAGGAGAGGCGGCCAAGCCAGTGCACAGCCACCAGCACAGTTGGACGTATCAACTACATCATTAGTGAACAAATACAACGACCGGCCACTGTCATCCACCAAGATCGTCCCCAGAGTCACATTCTCCGCCACATCCACTACTGCGCTAGTCCGGATTGGTCCGCCGTCTGCTGAAACGACAAACCACACACCTCCTCTGTCCTGGCCGTTGGTATCCCCAGGCGTTTCATCACTAGCAAAGTGGTACAGCGGCCAGCCGTTATACGTGTGCTGGGTACGCCCATCTTCACGGGTGATGGTGCCAGCCCGTTCTGAGTCTAGGCCATCCAAGACCATAGGGTCTCCGTTCGTATGCAGCGGCGGCCATGCCGCTGCGCATCCTCCGGCGCAGTTGGATGCATTCCGTTCATCGTTGGTGAACAAATAGAGTGTCCGTCCTTCTCCATCCACAAGGAAAGAACCCAACGTCCCGTTAGTGCCTAGAGCAATAGTTGTTGGGCCAGTCATCATTGCTGATCCATCGTTTTCCATTGCCGGGGCTTCCATAGCCGCGGTAGGCTCCGGTGCAGCAGCAGGCTCAACGATTGCAGTTGGTGCTATTACTGCTGGTGTTGTTTGACTGGCCACTGGGGTATCGTCGCTTGAACAGGCTGCTACCAACACAAGCATGGCAACTCCTGCCATAAAGACGCTAGATAGTCTATTCACATCACTCTCCTAGATTGAATTTTGGGGAAACAGGCTATTTGGGCGCGTTGCAATAGCCGCATCCAATTGGTCAATACGTAGCTCTGAGGGATATGGATTTACCACAGGTGTTTACAAAGAAGGTATGGAGGAATAGGTTGCAGGACTACCAACACTCGCAATATTGCGTAAATCTTCTGTATGAGCGTTCTTGGATGCTGTCAGAATGATAGCCAGTCGATACCTAACCCTGCCTCGGCTTTTCCCTGTCTGCGCTGTCTAGCAAGATGGTGACAGGCCCGTCGTTCTGGATATCCACCAGCATGTGCTCAGCGAAGCGACCCGTTACCACGTTTTTGCATGACGCCTTGAATAGATCAACGGTGCTGTCATAGAGCGGCTTGGCTACCTCCGGCAGTGCTGCACTTGTGAAGCTGGGGCGACGACCCTTGCGAGTGTCTGCGTAAAGGGTGAACTGGCTAACCACCAAAAGTTCGCCATCGATGTCCAACAGCGAACGGTCAAAGCGTCCGGCATCGTCGGGGAAGACACGGAGGTTGAGAGTTTTGTCGACAAGGTAGCGGGCATTTTCAATGGAGTCGCCCTCGCTCACACCAAGGAGCACAACAAAACCAGTCGCAATGCTCCCAAGGGATTCGCCGTCAACGCTGACGGAAGCGGACGAGACTCGTTGGATTAACGCCCGCATGGGGGAGGGTTGCGCTACTTGTCTGAGGAAGCAGAATCTGCGGCGGGTGCAGCCGCAGGAGCTTCGTGCTCATGGGTGTGGCTGTGACCACCATGGCTGTGGGAATGCCCACCGTCGTCATGGCTGGCAGTGCCGCCATCGCTGGAGCTGCCGCTATCCCCGTCACTACCGCTTGAAGAAGATGAATCGCCAAGGGTGCTCTTCTTCTTGCCGTAATCGTTCACATACCAGCCGCTGCCCTTGAAGATGACGGGCACCAAGCTAATCTGCCGTTCAGCTATCTTGCCGCACTCCGGGCAATCTGTGACGGTCTCTGCATCGAAGCCCTGTTTGAGCTCAAATCGATGGTTACATTCTGTACATTGGTAATCGTACCTGGGCACGGTGCCCCCAATCTCGCCTAAAAATACGGGCCATATCTATACTCAGACTAGCGTTCAACCCCATTCATGTCAAGGTGAATCAGTCGCCACCAGATATAAAACCTCACCTCGGAGCAAGCCCTTACGCATGATATACTGTCGCCACAAATCCAGGCGTAACTACATGCAGGGGGTACTCCATGGCCAGCAAGACGCAGACAATTCCCATCACCGTTTGGTATGACTACATATGACCTTGGTGCTATATCGGCCTGGACAGGCTGACACGGCTCCAAGAGGAATACTCGATAGAGGTCGAGACCCACGCGTTCTTTCTCCGTCCTGACATCCAACCCGGCGGACGGGAACGACAACCCCGTGAGGGCGAGGGCTCCAACGGTGAACTGAACGAGCCGCTTCGGACACTGGCGGAAGAAGCTGGCCTCACCATGCGACGAAGCCCACACACGCCGTACACCGTCCCGGCGCTGGAAGCCACGGAGCACGCGAAGCAGAACGGGCTTGAGATACCATTCCATCATGCAGTCTATCGCGCCTATTGGGAGCGGGGAGAGGACATTGAGCAGCTATCCGTTCTTCAGGCAGCAGCCGTAGAGGTGGGACTGGATCCGGAGAAGCTTGCAGAGGCCTTGAGCCAGCAGACCCATACAGGCACGGTGCAGCAGCAGTACCAGGAAGCACAGGCCCATGGGATCAACGGCGTTCCGGCATTCACCATTGGCAAGTATCTTTTCACCGGTGCGCACCCGTATGAGTTCTTCAAACAAGTAATAGATAAGGTCATTGAAGAAAACGAAGCTGAGGATCAATAACCGCATCTCATCGACAAACACTTCGTCTAGCAGACATTGATTAAATTCATACTGCTCCTAACCTTGCCTCCAATTTCTCGTTATCATCCGTGACGAGGTCTTGGGGGCGGTTTGGTAACAGGAGCACTTCACTCTAACGAGAACACCCAGCCAATCTACGGAGGAAGTTCATGGGAGCATTGATCAACGGGTTGAGAACACTTCAAGCCTGGCAGGCCATAGCCATCGTGGTGCTGGGAGCGACGGGAGGGGGCGTCTACGCCTACACCCAAAGTGATTCATCTGATAGCGACTCCCTGGAGGACGGCCAACAGTTCGTTGAGGTACGCAAAGGCGATCTCATCAACCAGATCACCAGCAGTGGTAGCATCGTATTCCCCAACCGTGAAAGCCTGTATTTCGGCTCCCAGGGAACAGTGGCTGAGGTATCTGTAGCGGAAGGAGACCTGGTGCGATCCGGCCAGGAACTAGCGCGGCTGGACGATGATACCGTTGCCCAACTGGAGAAAGACCTGGCTCAGGCGTTGGTAAACCTGCAGAAAGCCACAGATGCCCACGAGTTGGCTCAAGCATCGCAGACCCACCTTGAATTGGCTCAGGCGCAGGCTACAATCGCCTCCGCAGAACTGAAACTTGATAACTCCACCACAGCACTGACCACTATTCAAGACCCTGTATCTCTAGCAGTGTTGGAAGAATCACAAAGCCAGGAGTCAACAGCAAAGGCAGCCCTGGCAAGCGCTCAGAACGACCTTGCGTTCCAGCAAGTAGATCAAGCATCAAAGGTACAGGCTGCGACAGATGCTCTGTCCAAGTCAAAGGACGACTATCAGGTGACGATTAAAAATTTCCTGGGAATGTCACTGGCTGATGCGGAATACTCGATGACTCCTGACGAATTCCTCTCCTCCCATACGATAAACCTGGATTTCCTCTTCGCCCCCATTCAGCGCGATGATCCGATCAACGCCATCCTGGCCTTCTCTCCAGATCTGATTGAGGATCCCGACACCGATTGGAGTGAGTTCACTGTCTATACCTGGCTCACCCTTTTCCCGGGAAACATCTTCGGCACGTGCGCAACCATCACGTTGCGAGCACCGGATGTTTGCGCACGCTCTGAAATCGATAAGTCGTGGACGGCAATGGACAAGGCTCTGAGCACATGGGGTGCTACTGATGCCACCGCGGCCAAGACAATCTCCAATGCTCTGAAGGCAGTAGACTCAGCCACCGCGGCTTTGACGAACGCTGAAGAGAAGCTGCAGACAGCGCTTGAGGGTGCCAATCCCCTGGAAATCGTGGTGAAGCAGCGGGAGATGGAAGTGGCAGCCGCACAACTAGCAGAAGCCAACGAGAACCTGGCTGATGTGCTGGCCCCGCCGGACGAACTGACGGTGGCCCTGCGAGAGGCAGAGGTCAACGCTGCGGCAGCCGCGGTAGGTACAGCAGAACAGCGGTTAGACCTAACGGTGCTTCTAGCGCCCTTCAATGGCTTCATCGGCAGCGTCAACATCGAAGTCGGCCGTGCCGCAGGCGCAAACAACGCAGCCATCGTGGTTGTGGACCCCTCTGTTGCGGAGGTTGATGCTCGACTCGACGAGATTGACGTCCTAACGGTGCGGGTAGGCGCAGAAGCGCGCATTACGCTTGACGGCCTCTCCTTCGCGCAGCTACCAGGCGTAGTCACCAATGTCTCACAGATCGGCACCAACCAGCAGGGCGTGGTCACCTACCCGATACAGATAGAAGTGCAGACGCCCGGACGACTACAGTTGCGTGAGGGCCTGA
>Ga0209501_10006472_pt1 | contig 10521 bp, 16 predicted proteins | sample ArcticOcean_MG_C_4_FD_187434 | JGI IMG/M metagenome (GOLD analysis project Ga0209501, IMG submission 187434) | Marine microbial communities from western Arctic Ocean - ArcticOcean_MG_CB4_134 (SPAdes) (version 2) | ecosystem: Environmental > Aquatic > Marine > Oceanic | place: Arctic Ocean...
TAACTAAATCATCAAGATCCCATATTCCTTTTTTGTAATTTTTCACACTAACTTTCAAAATGAACTGTTTCTATATCTTTTGAAAACAAATTCAAAGTCTAAATAATACACTTTCAAAAATCATTTTGGATCCGTCGTCTAGCCTGGTTTGGATGCTGCACTCACACTGCAGAGGTCGCGAGTTCAAGTCTCGCCGGATCCACTATTATCTTCTGAAAACTTTATCAATTTTGGCTTCGTGAAAGATGATATTTTTGCATCCTTTAGCTTTTTGCTAAGGTTTCGAATTGTCACACTGCTGATATTTGCTGCTTTTGATACCTGAGTCTGAGAAACTTTTTCCTCATTTTTGATTGATGCCAGATAAACTACTGTTGCAGCCATTGCAACTGGGTTTTTCCCACTTGTAATCATCAACTCTTCGGCTTTTATCAAATATTTTATTGCGTCTCTTTTTGTTTTTTCAGATGCGCCAACTTCTGTTGCAATTCTTGTTATGAAACTAACAGGATTGTATGTCTCAAGTGTTAGGTCAAGATCTCGTACTAACAATCTATAGATTCTATGTATTGTAGTTCTTCGTAGATTTGTCGCATTTGCAACATCTTGTATGGTTCTGGGTGTATTTGTGAATCTGCATGATGCATACACACATGCGCTTAAAATTACTGGTATGCTTCTACCTCTCCCAATCTTTTTGGCTAGAGTTTTTCTGTAAATATATGCAGCTTGTTCAACGGCTGCATCTGTAAGTGATAATTTGGCTTTAAGCCCTTCTAGTAATGTGAATGCCTTTTGCATATTTCTATGTCCCGGAAGTGCCTTACTGTTTTTATCCCACATTCGTAGACGATAAAACGTTTTTTTCATTTCTCCACTGAGATTTTTTCCTGTTGCATCTTTATCTGATTGTTGTATTACTGTAGACAGTCCCATGTCATTAAATGCAAGCGTTGATTTTCTTCCAGTTCTAGATTTTGACATATAATCCTCCCCTGTTTGTACGGATTCTGGACCAAGTTCTGCTGCATTTTCTACTATGACCTCGCCACATAATGAACACATCACTTCACCGGTACTACTATCAGAAACTAGGAGAACCTCATTCCCTTACTGTTCTCACAAAAATGATCATTAGATTCGGAATCTTTATTCATTGTTTAGATATGGTGTTTTGAATTTATTAGGAAAGGGGTCTAGTGTTAATTTTTTTAATTTACCACTATTCTTCTGAATTATTTTGATGATGTAAATTTACCATGATAAATGACATTTCTTTTAGAAATTCATATTCTCCATTTGACCAGGAATACTTGTTAGCGTCATCCCAAAAATCATGTACTTGATTAGATTCAAAATCTTCAGTTTGCACATTGAATATTGGATTTTGATCTATAATATCCAAATTGCCTCTTCTGATTGACAAAAACGCTCAAAAAAATTGATCCGGCTATAAGAAAAAATTGATTTTTGACTGAGTTTAGGTCAATGTTATCTGGAAAGTATCACATTTACCTATACAGCCCCATTCTAAAACATGAAAGCAAGATTTGATGGAAAATGCAAAAGCTGTGGCGATGATATCCGTAAAGGTAAGGAAATCGCTAAAAATGCAGATGAGGTTTGGGTTCACAAACACTGTGTTGAAGAATTAGTGGATTTACCTTAAATCATATATCCGCTGTTTTTTTATTTTTAGTATGCTCATTAACCTTGTTGATTTACTTCTCTGGACATTTCGAAGAAATGAAAATGATGTCGTAAAACTATATGATGCATTATCTCCAATAATGGAAGTTTCTACTGGAGGCGATATGCTAAATTTTGGATATTGGGATGATTCCACGTTACATCCAGTTGATGCCCAAAAACGTCTATGTCATATGATTGGAGATCTGGCTGAAATTTCTTCAGCAAATATGATTGCAGATATTGGATGTGGTATTTTAGGACCTGCAAAAATTTGGAGTTCACAATATCCATCACTACAAATCTCTTCAGTAAATGTTAATTTTTCACAGTTATCCTCAGTTAATTCTGGTAGCATATCAAAACTAAATTCTACTGCAAGAATGCTTCCTTTTGCAGATTCTTCATTAGATCGTATCATTGCACTAGAATCTGCACAACATTTCAAACCTATTGGAGACTTTATCTCTGAATCAAATCGTGTCTTAAAAGATGACGGAATTCTTGCACTTGCAATTCCTACTGCGACAGATAATTCTAGTTTGAGTAATCTTGGTATATTGAAATTCACATGGTCCTCAGAACACTATTCGCAAAAACAGATCATAGATGAAATTTCTCAAAATGGATTTGAAATTGTAGAGTCAAAAGATATTGGGAAAAATGTTTATTCTCCATTAGCTGAATATTATATTAACAATCGTGATGATTTACGCAAAAAGATTCTCACCCGTTATTCTAAGTATGTAGAAAAAATTCTTTTTGAATCTATGAAAAAGATGCAGTCTTCATCAAAGAAAGGTCTAATTGACTATTTGATGCTAAAATGTAAAAAATTAGCACTAGACTCACGCTAGTGCATAACTATTAAATATCATAATTGGGCAATCATGACATGGGAGCATCATGTAAAGGGATATGCACACAGCACAAAGTAATGAAAGTTCCAAACTCACAAAAATATCAATTTGGACTAAAGCGTTGTAGTTGGTGTGAGGTATGGCTTAATACCGAAGAAATTCGATGCACTTGTTGTAAAATGATCTTGAGAACAAAATCAAGAAACAAAAAAAGAGTAGTATCTATAGAATCTACATCCACTGCTACGGCATAAGATGAATTCTACTCTTCAAACTAAAGAGATTTCAAAAACCCTATTGACTAATCCCGTAGTCATAATTGGTGCTGGAGTTGGCGGATTATCGATTGCGACACTTTTGGTAAATGACGGGCATAATGTTTCAGTTTATGAAAAATCTGACCGAGTTGGTGGACGTACTGCATCTATGAAATTCAAAAACCACATCTTAGATAATGGATTTCATATCATGCCATTTTACAAAAAATCTGCAATATATGAAATTCTAAAAAATGTCAAAATAGAATCCAGACTTAAACTTGCAATTGTTGATAAAATCGCATTTTATGATAATGGATTCCATACATATCCAAAAGGAATTGCAGATATTCTCAAAATGTCATTAATTCCATTCAAAAGTAGAATCTCATTATTGAAAATTTTACTTCCGATGGCCTTTACCAGTATGGAAAAAGCAGAAAAATTAGATGCTGTACCACTAACACAAGTAACCTCAAAACTTGATTTTCATTCTAAGCAATTTTTTAATGCTGTCTGCATACTCGCATTTGCAGATACACCTGACCATATTTCTCTTGGTGAATTTGCAAGGACTATAATCCGCGCAAACCCTTTCAAAGGAGGAACAAGCGAATTTGCATACCCTGACATGGGTGGGTATGATCGAATTAGTGAAGTTATGGCAAATTATGTCAAAGAAAATAATTCTAAAGTAAACCTTGGGCATTCAATCAAAAAAGTCATTATTCAAGACCGAAAGGTTACTGGAGTAGAATTGTCTGATGGGAAAATAGTTGAAACTGACTGTGTAATCATCTCGTATCCTGCATATCATGCAATAAATCAATTATTTGACTCTGGAGTTTTTGATGATAATTTCATCAAAAAAACAAATCGACTAAACAAAACTACTTCCGTAGTGGAAGTTCATTTTGCATTATCAAAAAAACTTGATAAACGTCAAGTTGTATTTCCTGTCGGTGAAAATTATGTTTCAAAAGGAATATTTTTTATTTCAAATATCACTCCATCAGTATCTCCAAAAGGTGAACATCTCATTATAGTTGGTACGCCTGTAAAGCCTGAGGAGACTGAGAATCCTGCACGAATCAAAGAAATTGTTTCAAAAATGAAACAAGAATTATCTGAAATTTATCCGGACTTTGGTGATTCCCTATTGTGGGATAGACCTATGGCTTGGAAACTTGTGGAGGCAGTGGTTAAAGAACCAGGTTTAGTGTGGAAAAATAAAATGCCGCATTCTGTATCTAACGTTGATGGATTATTTTTTGTAGGTGATTCTACTATTAGTTATGGAATTGGGACTGATTCTGCAGCCCATAGTGCAGTTTTAGCACATCCATTGATACAAACACATCTCTCATCATTGTGAGTTATTCTTTGCATAATTTGCAAACTCATCTAAAACCATTTTCATACTACTTTCTATCTTACTTTTTGCAAATATTCCTAAAATTTTAAGTCCACCTGATAATGCAAAATCAACCTCGATTGTAACCTTTGTCTGTTCTCCTACTTTTTCATATGTTTCATCAAAGACTGTTCCTTTTGCTTGCCCATCAAGCATTTTAACAATATGTCTATCTGGTTTTTCTACAACATGCTCTGTAGTAACGTTGACTGTCTTTCCTAGAAATCTTAAGGTTTCAAAAATTGTTGTTGTATTGCCATCTCTTTCAACTATTTTTAATTCTAGAAAATATTTTGGTAGAATTTTTGTAAATTTTTCATAATCTGTACTGATTGCAAAAAATCTATCTCTATCAATATCTACTAATTTTGTAAATGAAAATTTTGACATGCAATTCCATATGCTTTATTGAATTAATACCTAAAGATTTGTAATAGTTAGGCACTAGACTCACCATAGGACACTAGTCTTTAATACCATTACAGCGTCAAAAGTTTAATGAAAGCACTACTCGCGGGAATTGCAGGCGTTTTACTGTTGACCTCTATGGTCGGTAGTGTAGATGCAGTTAATGTCCCTGATTGGGTAAAAAATAATGCAGGATGGTGGGCAGAAGGCCAAATTGACGATGCTGCATTTGTTTCTGGTGTTCAATACATGATTGAAAATGGAATAATCAATGTTCCATCAACTACCAGAAGTTCAGGTGCTTCTGATACCATTCCATCTTGGGTAAAGAATAATGCCGGATGGTGGGCCGATGGAACACTAACTGAAAATGAGTTTGTTAATGCACTTCAATATTTAATAAAGATGGGCATCATGCAAGTTAGCGCAAGCGCTGTAAGTGATGATGGTGCATCAAAATCACAATATCAATCTATACCTAAAGAAACTACTAAGTCACAATCATCTGCTAATGCAGATCTTGACGAAATGTTAGTAAAATGCCAAGGCGGTGAAAACAAAAGAGAAATCCGTGAATGTGAAAAAGTAATCAAAGATGAATATAAAATAAAAACATACCAGAATAGTGGTGAAAAATTCCAACTTGGTAATGTTGCATACTATTATGTATCAGATTGGAAAGAGGAAAGTCGAAAGGGAGTTAAAGAATACAATAACATTGCATATACTGCAACTGGACAACCTCTCCTAAACTTACAAATAATGGTTCAAAACACTGGTTCCTCAAATGAGACACTAATGTGTACTAGTCCATCCATTTGTAATTATTCTGTATGGGATGGAGGACACAAATGGGTAAACTCTGGTTCTGACTTTACATCTGGTAATGTTGTAATAAAGCCAGGACAATCTAAATTTGTTAATATCTTATGGGGCCCTGCAATAGGTTATGGTAGTTATGAAAATTTTGAATATGATTCTGGTAAAGATTACTATTTACGAATTGTAGAACCATTTGGTAAATTAGATCTTCCATTGAATCTAGTAGTTGTACCATAACATCTCTCTTTTTCTTATGATGTATAATGGCTGACATAGTTTGGGGAACTGTAACCAAAATCATTTCAACAAATTCTTTTGAGATGAATGTCTCACATCAAAAGGATACCAATGGTGATAGTTATCAAGATATAGAAGAAATTCATTTTACCCAAATTGACATTCCAAGTATTCCTGTAGATGAAAATTCTAGAGATATTTTGCAAATCGAACAAAATCTCAAAGATAAATTTGTAAAATGTGAAATTTCAGACAGAAATTCTGAAAATAGACTCGTATGTATTGTATCTCATTCTGGCGCTGGGGGATATTGATGTGGACTACTCAAATCGTAAGGGAAACAACAAATTCTACGTATGCTGATCTAATATCTGGAAAAATTCCTGCTCTAATCGTACCTAATGTCTTATCAAATTTATCTTGTATTTCATTATCTAGAAAAATATCGAAGACAAATTTTATAGGATTTAGTCCTGGAATATCTAAAAAAATTGGAACATCTCTAAGCTCTCATATTTATGAAAAATCAAAATATTTCTCAAATGCTTTAGTATCAAATCAAACTCTCAAAAGTCTATTTTTAGATAATATTTCTCCAATAGATATAATGCAACAAACAATTTCAAAAATATTTCAAAAACAATTATCACCTGCATTTGAAAATGAAATGATCTATTCTATCGCAATGATTAGAATTTATGAACATGGTGATTTTGTGCATCTACATCGAGATAATTCTAATTTTGAGATGTCCGAATATGGAATAAGTAATTTCAAAAACCAACTATCTGCAATTCTGTATCTTCAATCTCCACTACATGGTGGCGAATTAACAATCTATGACAAGATGTGGAACAAAAATGATGAACGGATGAGATATCCTGAGTTTGGATACTCGTCAGATTTAATCAAAAATGTAACTCAAAAAAAAATATTACCTGTTACTGGCACCATGATTATATTTAATCCAAAATTATATCATCAGGTGGAATCCGTAATTGGAATTAAATCTCGTATCTCATTAGGATTCTTTTTTGGAGAAATGTCAAAAAATTATCTTTGCTCCTGGACATGATTATTTGACAAATATTTCCATAACATCAAATTTTATTTCATTATTAAGAATTTCTTGAAAAATTAGGTCTGAGTCTATTTCTAATGTTTCTGATGTATTTTTGAATTTAACATGATCCTGAACATAAACACCAGTTGCAGCTGATAGCCTAACTAGTATTTCATCATCAGTGACTCCCATTACTGAAAATGGCACTTTGATAACTTTCTCATTTTTTTGTGCATGGATGTTTATGGAATATTCTTTATCATGAAATATGATTTTACCTTCAAAAATATCTTCATTTTTAGTAAGATATTTTACTTTTATTTTGAATGGTAATTTTAGTCGCATGAATCTATTCCAAAAAATTGGTATTTAATAAATAAAAAAAAAATTTATTGTTAGCACTATTAATTGAGGCTAAAAACAGATACTAGGCAGAATAATCTTCATCCATTAAATCCTCAATTATCTACAGATTATTATGCAGAAAATTATGTTTATTGGATTGTTTTGCATATTGATGCTTCCTGCATCAGCATTTGGGCATAAATTAATTCCTACTGATGGTACAAACATTGATTATGAATCTGCACTAGAAATTCCGAACCCAGTGATTTCTTGGGCAATGTATGAAGAATTAGAAGATACCGCATTGTTTTACAAATTTGAAGCAAAAAAAAATGATAGACTTTACAGCAGCATTGTAATCCCAAAATTAGATCACTTGGAAGGGTTTACTCCTTCTCTTGTACTGATAGGACCTTCAACGTTTCTTGAATTGGTAGATGATCTTAAAGTATTGGACACTGACAAAAATTTTGATTATTACATCCCTGAAGGTTATGACGCATATGTCTTTGATTACAATGGTCAAATTCCATCAAAAGAATTCTATGAGCCATTTGGACAAATCACATATTGGGAACGTCAAGAAATTGATCTTGAGATAGAAGCATCTGGCACATACTATTTGGCAGTCTTTGATAAAACTGGTTCTAATGGAAAACTTGCGCTTGCTATTGGATATGTGGAGGATTTTTCTGGAAATGACTTTGTAACTGTACTGCCAAACGCATGGCTTGAATCAAGATATTTCTCTGAAGATTTTACTCCTCTTGTAATATTTGTTGGAATTATGTTGGGTGTTTTTGTTTTAATTGGATTTTTAATATACAGAAAAATTAAACAATAATAAATATTATCTAGGAAAAATATCATATAACAGTGGATGACAAATTCCAAAAAATGCTCGAACAAGCATCTGATCTTGCAGATGATGAAGAATATGAAGAGGCAATACTTCTTTATGATAAAATTTTGGATTCGGAACCAAAAAATATTCCTGCCTTATTAGATAAGGCTGCAACCTTGCAACGAATGGAAAGAAATTCACAATCATTCCAGATTTATAATCTTGTTTTAAAGGAAGATTCAAAAAATTTGGATGCTTTAATTGGAAAAGGAACTTTACTGCATGCAAAATCAAAATTTTCTGATGCCATTGAATGTTATGATTTTGCTCTAAAAATTAAGCCTCGTTTTGCAATGGCCCTTGCATGTAAAGGAATGTCTCTAGGTGAGATGGGTGAACTTGACTATGCACTAACTTGCTTCAAAAAAGCACTTACAATAGACAAGGGCTATGATTTGGCAAATATGGGCAAACAAAAAGCTCTTGAATTATTAAAATCTCAAAAATCTAAAAAATAGAGACGTCTCCTGGTGCTGGTCCTCTCTTATCTCCATTCTCTTTTTCATGATGCTCAAAAAAATCACTGTGTTTTGATTTTTGATGTTTACGTAAGGTCACATAGTCGTCAAATGTATTATGACACAAAAAGCACTTTGGTTTATCCTCGTCAACTAATGGTAATACCATACTAAAACTCGTGTTGCATTGTTTTATATTTTCACTGTTATCAAATTAATCATGCTAGAAGAACTGGTTGGGACTTCAACTGCAATTGAACATGCCATAAATGGCGAAGAATTGACATTTGATGACGGTATGGAAATACTAGATGATGATAATCTTCATGTCATTGGTGCAGCTGCTGATATTGTTAGAAAAAAACTTGTAGGCAATACTGTCTCTTTTGCAGCATCATATTACATGAATTATACAAATCTATGTGCTGCAAGCTGTCAGATGTGTGCATTTTATCGTAAAGGTGGAGAAGAAGATGCTTACACGCTTACTCCTGATCAAATAGAAAAAAGAGTTGCGACCGCAAAAGATTTGGGTGCAACCGAAGTGCATATTGTAGGTGGATTTCATCCTGACTTACAACTTGATTATTATGAACAAATGATGTCTACAATAAAGCAAAAACATCCGGCTATGACTATCAAGGCATTTACTGCAGCAGAAATTTTTTATCTTTCAAAACTAACAAAAAATTCTATAACTGAAATTTTATCTAGATTAAAAGATGCAGGGCTTGACTCTATGCCTGGAGGCGGCGCTGAATTATTTCATCCTGATATTCGCTCAAAAATTATTCGAGGAAAATGTACTGGTCAAGAGTGGCTTGACACAATTGAAACTGCGCATAATCTTGGAATTAAAAGCAATGTTACAATGCTTTATGGTCATATAGAAAAACCAGAACACGTTGTTGATCATCTCATAAAGATTAGAGAGTTACAAAAAAAGACTAAAGGCTTCATCACTCTGATTCCATTAAAATTTAGTCTTGATAATACTGAACTTGAAAAAGAACATGAAGTTACTCATGAATCATCTTCAATTTATGACTTGAAAATTATTGCACTATCCAGATTGATGCTTGCACAAACACTCAACAATATCTCTGTATACTGGGTTGCTTATGGTACAAAACTTGCTCAAGTAGCATTATCTCATGGAGGAAATGATTTGGTGGGAACCGCATTTTCTGAGGAAATTTATCGTGCAGCAGGTAAGCCTACTAATTCTTCATTATTAGAATTGGCAACTTTGGCAAAAGAGATTGGCCGTACTCCAATTCAAAGGAATACATTTTTTGATACACTTCAAACCTTTACTTAGTTGCAGGTTTCTTCTCTGTTTTCTTTGCATCGCCTTTTCTTTTCTTACGTGCTCCAAAACTAATCAATACTAAAAGAAATCCAATTCCAACTAAGATGCCTGAAAGTGTTGTAAAATCCTCATTTTCTCTTTCCTGAATTAAAAATTCTGCAATTTCATCGTCAGTCATTCCTTCTCTACCAATAGGTGTCATATCTGTTAGCATCGTAGAAAGTGCTATTCCAACAATAATCATTGCTATGCCTCCTGCTAAAATTTTCTTATCTACTAACATAACATCATTTAGGGAATGTAGATTTAATATATAATTCTGAAAACCTCTTCATATGTCCCAACTTCCACATTTCACAAGTAAGGCATTTTTGGCTCCAATGGCTGGTGTTAGTGATCCTGCATTACGTATAATGTGTAAAAAGATGGGTGCAGGACTTGTTGTAACTGAACTAACTAGTGTAAATGCAATAGTAGCAAAACATGAACAGCTAGAGTCACAATCAAAAAATATTACTAACTTTATAGAATTTTCTGAAAAAGAGCGACCATTATCTGTTCAATTGTTTGGTTCTGATATACTTGCATTAGAAAAGGCTGCAAAAATTGTAGCCCCACACTTTGACATGATTGATTACAATATGGGATGTCCTGCCCCTCATATCACAAAACAAATGGCAGGGGGTGCATTATTACAAAACTCTGATCTAACTCGAGAAATATTTCGTACTCTGGTGAATTGTGTCAAAAAA
>Ga0209501_10006486_pt1 | contig 10501 bp, 9 predicted proteins | sample ArcticOcean_MG_C_4_FD_187434 | JGI IMG/M metagenome (GOLD analysis project Ga0209501, IMG submission 187434) | Marine microbial communities from western Arctic Ocean - ArcticOcean_MG_CB4_134 (SPAdes) (version 2) | ecosystem: Environmental > Aquatic > Marine > Oceanic | place: Arctic Ocean...
TTAGTCCCCAACGAATGCAAAAAGGGAAGTTTTACATCCTGATATAATTGGTGACGGAATTGCACTTCCATTGCGTGTCTAATGACTGCTAGTTCTTTGGGTTCCATATTATTATCTCTTCATATTATCTATTAATCACAAGCTTTTCCAAATTTATAGTGTACTTTACTTTCTTTTGATTCCAATGCTTTCTCGAATGATTTCGTAATACCACCTAAAAATTGTGGAGAGGGAGAAAAAGAACCTTTATATCGTACTTCCAAATCTAATATATCATGATCGCCTATTCCTACAATAAAAAACAATTTAGCAGGAGGAGCATTTCCTTTATTCTCAGCATCCTTTCTCTTCTTTTCTGTGAGTACTTTATTAATTCTTATTTTCCATTTTCCATTTTTAACTGCCTTCATCATATTACCCAATACTAATTGAATAGTTGGATTGTTCTTAACAGTTGCATCATTTGGTAATGCTGTAATTTTCCCTTTAGATACTTTACCTAATGCTGTTACTAATGCAAATCCAAAATGTTTTCCTTTTTGAATTTCTGGTAATTTTTCAATATTTTCTTTCAATTCCGTTTTTAATACTGCACTAACTAAAGCTTTACCTATTTTTTCAGCAAGATCATGTTTATTTGCAACATCAAGAATTTTATCATAGAGTTTATTTACGTGCCCCAATCTACGATTAACACTATTTCTCATTTTCCATCCGCTTGCAGTTATAGGTTTGGGGTTGGAACTATTGGGGTCATAACCAAATAATTTTCTCACTCTTGGATCTTTTTTGAATTCATCATATGTTTTTGTTTTTACACCTTTTACAAAAGTTTCTTGATTTGCTTTCCATTCATATTTTAAGACGGAAGATTTAAGATTCAATGTACCCTCACCTTTAAGGTCAATTAAATTTACCCATTCATTTTTATATGCGTGTTTTACTGTTATTTGAAATAATTTATCTTTACTAATTCCAGTTGTACTTCCTTTTAATGCACCCGATGATATTTCATCATCAACAATTTTTCCAAAAAAATTAATTCTACTTTTATAAAAATCTCCTGCAACTTCTTCACTTCCTAATTCTGTAAGAAGGGCTACTACCGATTTATTAATCATTGGAGGATTTGCAGAAGATTTTTTTTCTTTTTTCTTCAATGATACACCATAATAACAATTTCCCTTAATGACTAAAAGATCAGATGAATTATAATCATCCCAATCGCCAACTCTTACTTGTAAAAATTTAATATCAGAATGCCAAGAACCACCAGTCAAATATACTTTTCCATCATCCACTGTATCAGTAGATTCTTCATTTACAGAAGACTTGAACCACTTTTTAATTCCTTTAGCAGCAGAAATACCATGTACTATTGCAGTTAATCCTGCATCATCAATTTTGGCAGGATCGAAGTAATTTGTATATGCAATACGTTCAGGGCCTGACATTTTAATTTTTGAAGGATGTTTTACTATATTATGTATTTTTGTTGCATAATTCATTAAGTTATCATTACTTAAATTATTCAATTCTGTATTAGAAAATAATAATGCTGCTGCCGCAGAACCTTCAGAAATTTCGTATGCCATGACTCCCCTATTATGATTAGTTCATTATACTAATATTTATTTGAGAAGTTGATTCTAAAAGCAGTTAAATGAGCAACGAGCCCCATTCCATCACTAGAACATTACAAAAATTTTGTTATTTTATTTAAGCAAATGCACAATAGATGTATGTTCCACCAGATGCATTTACATTTGTTGAAGCTGTATTCATGAGCCATCCTTCGGAGTTAGTAGTAAATCCTGACTGATTGCTAGTCTCCACAACATTTGTATCGGCATTAATACCAAAAGCATCATAATTTCCAGAAGTTCCCATGCCTCTAAATGTATCAAGAATCATCCAACCATTCGCTACATCTGTTCTTTTAATCATCACCCATCTAGGAGCAAAACCTACATCAGCTATTGTTTTGTCGTTAGCATTACCAGTATAACCCCCAAATGCACTCACTCCTGCAACTGCTTTCCATGCATACATCATAAATGGATCATGAGAATGACTATTAGTATATGAATGAGCGCCAAAATCCACACTTGTCGCACGATTTGCTACTGTGTTGTTCCACATTTCTATGTGAGAGACGGAGGCGGCATCAGTATTCAGAATCAGATAGTCCGAAACGGGGGTGCCGAAACTGGAATGCCAAACTGCCCAGGGTGCAGTGTTTATCACACTCTTGATAATAATAAAATCAGGGGCCCCACTTAAACCATGACAAACACGATCGTCAATCGACTGTGTAATTATTCCGTATTTTGTTATTGAAAAATCACCTGCACTATTAACAGACTGAGTTACATTCGTTAAATTAGTATGATAATTATTCGCTCCAATTGTGTCAGATGAAACTAAAGTTGTTTCACTTCCAGACGCTTGCCCATCAGTTCTACGTTTGCCAACACCACTTGGCGCACCTCCTGCTTTCCAACCCCAAGAGATATAAGTGCCAGTCGACTCACCCAAGTGCTGACTATGAACGCCAGAACCATTCTTGTACTCCCAACCATCATTAGTAAATGCATGAAAACTACAACCAGTTGCGCCCGGAGCGAATTTAGTTGTATCTTCAGCATCTACCTCATGAGGTAATAACATTTTTCCCGGCCCTCTTATTGAGTCACAAAGGAGATGATCGTTTGTCCTTGCTCTGTCCTTTGTCCAAATCAAATCGGGTGCAAAACCAAATCCTGTAAATAATCTGTTAGCACTAGTACCCGCAAACCGTCTTGCATTGAAAAGCACAGGAGCGGTTCCCGTTCCAGTTGCAATAGTCAATAGTGCATCGCTACCCACAAAAGCATCTTGAGCAGGGCCATTAACATGAGCTACTCTAGCAAGGTCTCCAAAGATTAAGGTTTGACTAGATAGACTTCCTCCTGTAGTTACATTTGAAAGAGTAAGAGTAGTAGTAGAAGGCACCGCACTAATAATTGTATTAAATGTCAATTTCGCATCTGCATCAGTTGCAGTTGCATTTGCAGAAAGCTCAAAAGATACATTATCGCTAATTGATAAAATAGTTGCTCCCGCTGGAACACCAGTAAATGCATTTACTTGCATACCAACCACAAGTCCTGTTGTAGATGTGGCTGTTACTGTTGCATCACCACTCGTAAGCCCACAAGTAAGAGGGCCAGCAATAGAAATACCTGTACCAGTTAAAGGCATACCGGGAGCTAAACCAGCGGTAGTTGTAGAACCACTAAAGGTTACTAAAGTAGAGTTGTTGTATGCAGCATCTCCCAAAGATTTACGAACCTGTGCTTTGATTGCCATATTTGTATGTGTAGTTCCTCCGGCAGAAGCAATAGTTCCTGTTAGAGTGGCCTTATTCTTATCTCCACCTGTCAAGTTAGTGAGAGTTAGACCAATACCAGTATCAGTAAGTTGTTGATTATTAGCAGCTTTAGTTGGATTTACAACAGAAGTAAACTCAATATCTTCATCGGCAGCAAGTTGTGTTGCCGTACCTGTAAGAGTAATTGTGGGAAGTGTTTGGGGTGCAATAATACCATAGATTGCTGTTGGTCGAGCGAATGCTGCTGACCATCGTGCAATTCCTTTAGAAACTCTAAATACATCTAAGTAACCTGTAAAATATAACTCATTACTACTTTCGTTTTGTCTACCTATTTCCCATTCTGATGCATCCCCTGTTATATCTCCAGCAGATGTTCCTGTAAATACTAGAGCACCATCTCGATAAAATTTAAGTCCGTTAGTACCTGTGCTAGTTCTCACAATCGCTATATGTTGCCATGCGTTTAAAGTAACTGTACCTGCTGAAGCTGCAATCGTTGCTGAACCATCCCAAAAAGCCAAAGCGCCTGCTGCTGATGAACTTAAACGGACTTGTGATTCATTGTATTGAGAACAAATAATCGCACCATTAGTGGGCAATACTGTAGGATATACCCAAAAATCTATTGTAAAAGCACCTGTACCAAAATCCCAATCAGCACTATCTGCGATTGATAAATAATCTCCAGTTCCATCAAAATAAGCCGAACTGTTATTTACTTTTCCACCAGCAGTACCAATTGCAGGAGCAATATCAGTTGATATATGAGCATTACCAGAAACTTTGTTGGGTGGAAGGCTATGGCCAGTACCTCCAGTATTAGAAGAATCCTCAAAATCTATACTTGTATCTGTCCTATCAAAATTTAACAGAAGGGATGTATTTGCTTCAGCAGGACCACCAGTTGAAGCCCCACCATAAGTTCCTAGATGAGTAGTGGTGTTTGAACCTGTTCCAGTAGCACCAGCAATAGTAACAATTGGATCAGCATTGACTGTAATTGCAGTTGTAAAACGATTTGTTGCTCCAGAGTTATCAACCTCAATGTATGCTGTACTTCCTGAAGCACCAATTGATCCTGCACCAAAGACTGCTGTTAGTTTTGAGTTTGAATTAAATGTTGTTGTTGCATTTGAACCTATCTGGCTTCCTCCTGAAGATGCAGAAAACATCTTGACTGCACTAGTGGCATTAAAGTTTGAACCAAAGATGGTCAGAGTTGAATCGGAATCATCATTCAGGAATCCAGAAACAGTAGTAATATTTGGAGCGGGAGCAATGGTTGACCAGACTCCGTTGTATTGTTGTAATGCACCTGAAGCAGTATTGTAAATAATCATTCCAGTTGCAGGACTTGGAATACCAGTTGTAGCATGATCTCTTGCAGCATCATTAGCATAAACAGGTACTTTATGGTAGTTGTCAGTAATTCCTGTATCAGTTGCAAGTTTTGCAATAGTTACTGCATCAGTTGCAATTTTTACACTTGTTACAGCATCAGTTGCAATTTTTGCAGCAGTGACACCATCCGCAGCACCAGTAGAATCTTTAATCTTTACAGTAGTTACAGCACTAGCTTTAATTTCATCTGTATCTACCGAATCTGTACCCAATTCTGCTGCAGTTATACTTGATAACCCCGCACCTGTTATTTTTGAAATTGCCATAATTGTTCTACTTATCTATTATTTGTTAGATTTATAATATTCTGTCCAGCACTGTTTTATTTTTTGAATCATCAGTAGTTTAATCCGATTCCGTGTAGTTGTATTTGTAAAGTTTGGTACGTCTGATTCCTGAAAAGTGCTTTGTAACCAATAACTGAAGATGAATCAGCATTAGTACAAGTTGTTTCGCCCAACTTTAGCATCTTTATCCCTGTCGAAAATAGAGGAGTAACTGCTGTGTATGATGCCACTGTTGTATAGTTAGTTCCATCACAGGTAACTTGTATTTCTAAATCATCACCTGCGTCTGACCCAAAAGTTGCTGTTCCATAAACATCTTTATAAAGTAAAACCCCAGAAACTTTTGTTTTAACGCTAGCATCCGCAGTTGTTGTTGAGATTAATGTTCCCGTTGCGCCGACTCCGGATTTCTCTTTAAGTTGGATTTCATTCCAGAAGCCTGAAGTAGTTATAGTGCCTGATGTTTTTACAAACTGAATATAACGATATACGACATTGTGTACCGGACTGAAAATTACTTCATGCGAGTTGCCAGTGCCAGCAGGGGTCACGAAGATATTAGAGATGCTCTGTGATATGTCTACCCATGTCGATGCGTCTTGCGAACCTTGTACTTTCCCTGCGGGAGTCTGGCCGATATTAGAGCTTTCTCCAAAGAATTTATAGCCATCAACTACGAAGTCATACGGTCCTGAACCCCCCGCCCACAAATCTATTCTATGGATATGTGCGTTAGTCGCAACATCGGTAAGAGGATAAGTCGAAGTGTCAACAGCTCCTACTGCCGAACTGCTACCTTCATGCAAATGAATTTGATCATACTGCCATGTGACACTTGAAGAAACAGTAACCTGCTTTGCCCCCGCAGCCTCTCTATCTACTGTGACATACGAAGAAGCTCCGGGGGCGGTGGCTATATATTCGCCGCTTGCGTCTCTATCTGTATTGGTTTCGGTCCCAAGTCCTGAGTCATCTTGGAACTGATCTATGAAACTATTTGGGAGATTGTATGCCACACGATTTTCAGTAACAGCTTCTCTGAGAGCAAGGATAGATAAGTCGGATCTTATGGAAGTATCATCAAATGCAACAACGTGCTGAGATACATTTGCAGCAGATAATCGATCATTATGAAATGTTCCAGTATCAATATCTCCTGCATCAAGTGATGCAGAACCCGAAACTAAATCTGAAAGTCTTCTATTAACTGTTGGCATTTTTTATCCTGTTGCTGCTAAGTATCTAACTATTAACGATGACCCAACTGGAGGCACTCCCCCGGTTAGTGTGAGTACAGTTCCGGCAATTGTATAATCTGTTGTTGGAAGTAACAAAACCCCATTTAGAAAAACAAGACACTGATTTACAGTAAATCCAGTAGTTACTGTCCAGTTGTATGCTGATACTTGTGGGGCATTAAATGGTGCCGTTGTTTCTGTTGCTGTATCAATCGTTGGAGTATAAGCAGTAATATCTGCGGTTACTGCTCCGGCAAGTATTTGATCCGCAGTCACAGCATTATCTGCAATAATACCTGTTGTAATTTTGTCTATGGCCATGTGACTCGTATCTCCAAAATATATTTTTATCTAATAATATTTATGTTGTAATCAACTTCATTATTATTTATATTCAATGAATATTAGACAGTTATTTTGTCTAGCCCTTTTCTTTTCTTTTCATCCTTGAACTTATCCCAGCTCATTCCGGTTCCTTTTGGGTTTATTACTCCATTTTCTTTTGATTCGGTAATCAATTCTTCCTGAGCCTTTTCATCTACATCATACAACTTCATTTTAGAACGATCAATTCCAACCACAAAATTTCGATGCTTTACCGGGTCATTATACCGATTTTTGAGTTGTTTGACTTTAATTTGATTGTGCTCTTCCAGTTCTTCTGTTGAAATTAGCGCAAACATAAAGTCGGCAGTAGCAGGAAGACCAAACGATTCTGCCGTATCCTCCAAACCAACATCAGTAGACATAAACCCTGTTCGATTTAATTGAGTCGCAGACATTATCGGAATGTTCCATTCGACTGCAAGACCTCTCAATTCTTCTGCAATAGCCTTGACAACAAAATATGATCCAGCAGAAATATTATTCTGAAATCGTGTTGAAACACATAAATTCAAATAATCCATGAATAGAATATCTGGTATGAACCCCTTTTTGATTTTCAATTCATTCATCAAAGCACGAAAGTTATTAACAGATGCAGTTGCAGTTGGATATTCTTTAATAATCAATTTCCCATTGATTCTTTCCTTGAGTTTATTAATCTTTTTATCATAAAGTTCCTTGGGTATTTCTTTAAGCGAATCAAGTGTCACATTCATCAAATTTGCATCAATCCGTTCTGCAATCCGTTCTTCTGCCATTTCCAAAGTGATATAAAGAACATTATAGTTCTCAGATAGACAGTTGGCTGCAACATGGCACATGAATAGGGATTTACCTACTCCAGTACCAGCAAGTGCGATGTTGAGCGTTTTACGAGGCAGGCCACCAGCAGTAATCTTATTAAAATATTCTAAATCGAAAGGGATTTTCTCTTCCTTTTTCCTGTAAAATTCAAACCGCTCATCGTAATTATTAAGATAATCATGCCCGATATGAGTATCAAAACTAACGGCGAGAGCATCAGATAGAATAGTGGGGATAGCATCTTTGGTATGGTCCGTCTTTTTGGTGTCATCAAAGATTCCGATTGAATCGGTAATCGCGTTATAGAGTGCTTTGTCTTGACAAAATTTCTCACTTCGTTCCAATAACCATGGCAAATCTTCTCTATCTTCCTTCCCATGCTGCTGTTCCTCCGTTTCCTTTAACAGAATTGTTGTTGATTCAAAGTTCTCTTCGGTGAGATCATTCCTCTCACCCAACTCAATAATAATTGCCTCTTTTGAAGGCGGATTGGAATACTTATTGAAATATTTTGAAATCTCCTGAAATATAACTTTATCAGTAAATTGCGTAAAATATTCATCTTTAAAAAATGGAAGAGTTTTTCTTGCATATTCTTCATTATAAAGTAGGTTTCGCAAAATGATAGCTTCGAGTCGTTCCATCTTCACTTTCTGTTTTTTGATGTTCTAATTCTTCATTAATAATATTCAAATAGATTTGGCCGAGCAGCATTTCCAATTTTCCACCATCCTCATTAGAAAAATCCTTATCTACCATATCTGGAGGAATGTCCACCATATCATATTCAAATTTGACTTTGGTTGTTCCATCTGGATTTTCTTCTTCTGCTAATTGTATTCCACCTAATGCAATACCTAACCCAGAAAATGTCCCATATTCAATTCTAATACACAAACGATCCTTTTCTTCTGGATCGGGAAAAACACTATGATACTTCTTCAGCATCTGAGGGGTCATCTCCGTCATCTTCTTCTCCATTTGTTATACCATAAGTATACTCTATTTTAGCATAATTGTCAAGTTGTTTCAGTATGTCCTCTGTAAAATGTTTTTCTGGATCTTTGAGGATTTGCTTACCGAATAACTTTGAGCCGTCTGGTAGCTCAAATCGTGTGGAGACCTTCTTGAACACACCTGCAGCTTCAGCCATTTCCAGTAGTCCATAGTATTTGCTCAATCCATGCCTATAAGTCAATAGAACATCCACCTTCTTGTTTTCTTTGGTCAATCGTGATTTCTGCATCTTACAATGAATGATATTTCCAATTACTTCTGTTCCATCTTTTTCTTTTCTCTTTGAGAGAAATACGATAGAAGATGCAGCATACTGCATCGCAGAACCTCCACCCATAACTTTTTGTGGAAACATTGTGCCAATCTGGTCATATACATGATTGGTGACAATAAATGGAACATTCACTTTTGCAAGCATCAATGTAAGAACACGAAAAGCACCCTTGATTACTTGCGCCTTTGTCATATCTCGTTTACCAGAATCACTGGATATGTCTGCCATCTCTTTTGTTGTTGATAGCATACCCAAAGAATCCAAACACATCATCAAAGGGGGCCGTTCCGATTCATTCATTTCACCGTGTTTTTCTAGTATCTTGACTGCTTGGTGTCGAAACTCTTCAACCGTTGCAACTGGCATATGATATACTCTTGTTGTATCAATCCCACGTTCTTTGAGCATATCGCTTGTCAATGCGCTTTCCGACTCAAAGTAAATACATCCACCAGTGGGATTCATATCAAGAAAATGCTTGACCAACCCCAATGTGAAAAATGTTTTACCAGTTGCAGATTCTCCTGCAATTGCTGTAATTTTATTTGCAGGAAGACCACCATAAATCGAACCAGACAATAATGCGTTGAATACATACGAACCTGTATCTATCCATTGCGTTACATCACCACCAAAAATACCATCATCAACTAACATTCCAAATTCATTTCCTGCCGACTTGGCCAAATCTGACATATAACTTTTACTCACCGAACCCCCCATGTAAAATATTTCCTATTTCTGCCTTCATAATATGACTCACAATGACGTTTTTTAGCGTTTGGATACTGACATAATTCCTTAATATCATCATGTTTGTCACTTTGCAAATCTAGCAACAAAGTATCAAATTTTTCCCATTCTTTATCCACAGCGTGTCGTTGCAACATTTGTATTATATCATGAGCTGCAATGTGTTGTTTTTGCACATCAGTTTTTCCTGGCACATGCCAATGATTTTCGTTTTTCATCTCATCCTCATTTCTTGTACTTTATCACAAAGACCCAATTTCTTAGCATCTTTTGCATCAAGCCACACATCATGTGCAGGCATAAGTTTTTCACGAATTTCTATTTCTGTCAAACCAGTACATTTTTTATAATGATTCATCAATCGCAATGTAGTCAAATCAAATTCCTTGATACGAGCAAACAATTCATGCTCCTTGCCCCAACTACCCCAAGAATATTGGTGAGATAAAATTGATGTATTTGGTGTGAGTACTCTTTTTCCCTTTGTTCCAGTAATGAATATCAGTAGTCCACAGGAAGCAATCATACCCATTCCAATAGTACGAATGGGAATCAATGACCCCATCATTACATCAAGCAATGCAAAACAAGCATTCAAATCACCGCCAGGAGAACATACCCCCAATGTCAATTCCTTGTGCCTCTTTTCTTTACTGAAATTAGAAGCAATAATCCAATCTATCAAAGGGCTCATTGTTTCCATTGTCACATCGCCCATAAAATTATAGAAACCCCGTTGAAACAATTCCGTTCTAGGATCTGTGCCTTGTTGTTTTTCTTCGTCATTCATTATTTTTCCTTTCCTTTCATTCCGGGGAGCCGCTTAAACATTTCCCAATTCAATATTTTAAAATCGTTTCCATCATCATCAGTATATTCAGCAACATTTTCTTTATCTATTACTGTCTTGTCGCTCAAATCTGGAGCAATTGTAATAGTTCTAGTTGCCAGTTTTCTTTCTCTT
>Ga0209501_10006487_pt1 | contig 10500 bp, 9 predicted proteins | sample ArcticOcean_MG_C_4_FD_187434 | JGI IMG/M metagenome (GOLD analysis project Ga0209501, IMG submission 187434) | Marine microbial communities from western Arctic Ocean - ArcticOcean_MG_CB4_134 (SPAdes) (version 2) | ecosystem: Environmental > Aquatic > Marine > Oceanic | place: Arctic Ocean...
TTGCAGCGCCTACCATCTATATGCCCTGGGTCCGAATTGTCGTGTCCTTGTACTTGGACACCGGCTCTCGAAACAAATGCCCGACCTGTTCCCTCCGGATCTGTATGACGAGCTGCATCCCGATAATCCCAGATCTCGAGTCCTCCGTGGAGCCATCAAGTGGTTTACCGCCCAGACCTTTCCCGATCTCACAATCGCGCCTACCGGCGATATGGGCGGTCGAGTCGGGCTGCACTCTTATCCGCTGACTGCAGAAATCGGATACAGATATCTTGGCGTGGATGAAGTAGGATCCTATCGCGAACTCAGGGAGGGCGACCGCGGACTTACGGGTCTCCTGTACGGCGTCGACAACATCGAGGAACGCCCCACGCCCTATGTGAGCACCAACCTGTCTTCGGGCTATGTCTCTCTAAAGCGTGAGTACAAAGGAAATAGAATGTATGCGGGTCTGAACGCTCTGTTGCCAGGGTCAGGACACGCACATGGAGATCGCCTGAACCTGCTGACGTACTCTTGTGATCGCATGCTTACGGGTGAAAAAGTTACCAGATACGAGTATCCCGATCAGCGGACCTACAGCGGCGCCTCTTACGGACACAACACGGTAACCGTCGACGAAACATCCCAGATACACGGCAACGAACTCGAGGGCGAGCGTGTTCCGCATATCTCCACATTTTTGGATCTCCCTGCTGCCCAGGTAACCCAGGTCCAGTCAGATCGAGTCTATGACCAGACCGATGTGTATAGACGTACGCTGTGTCAATTCGATGGCTATCTCCTGGACATATTCCAGGTGCAGGGTGGGGAGAAGCATGACTGGTTTTTCCACGGAATTGGAGATGAACCCCATTTCACAATTCCGATGGAAGAAAGAACCGGATTTCAACCTGAACGCTATGTGGTCAGAGGTAGTGATGCCTACAAGGAGGGCAACGCAGACGAAACCTTTGCGGCAACCTGGCGCATCGCTGCAGATCCGGAAGCCTCGGAGTCAGGAAGGAAGAGAGACGTCTTTTCACGAGTCACCGTGGCTGGGATACCTGGTCAGCAAGCCTTTCTGCTGGACACCTACCCTAACCCTGGCAGACACAGCCTGATGGTTCGTCACCGGGAAAGTAACGGACCCTTTGTAGCCATTCACGAGGCATACCATGAAAACCCCTATGTCACAGATATGAAGATGTTACCTGGGGATTCTGCTGCTGCCATCAGGATTTCGCATCGAGATGGAAGCGCTCGCCTCGTGATGCTTGGAGCCGGCTCTGATTCAGATAACCTGAGAATGTCCGGATCGCTCTGCGCCCTGGAATTCGACTATTCAGGTACCCTCCGTAGCCTGATTCTGGTAGATGGCACGGAAATCCGCTACGGTGACATGCGAATTCAGACAAACAGAAAATCCAGTATATCCCTATCCGTAGATGACAAAAACTTGCAGATCGTATCGAGTCCTGTCATCGGCTATGACACCATCGAGGGTGAACCGGTCTACATAAACGGTTATGACACGACGGTCCAGCTCGACTTCCCATCAGATTTGGCGCCAGGTCGACAGAGAATACAAAAACGGCTGCTCATTCCCGGGCAAACGAAAAACGGGCCGGAGCCCGTTGTGATCCCTCTATAATTGTAGTGCCTCCGCAGGCCACGCTTGTGTTTAACAAGGGATAGGGAGATTTCTCTCCCCATCCCTTACGATCCTGATTACTTCCTGCTTCCGCTCGCATCGGCGATCTTGGGACTGCCCGGCCCAACTGCACTTCTCACGGCGAAGTGATCTTCCCGGGATAAAACCTTTCCCATCGCTCCTACCGCCTCCTGAATCTGGTCAGGGGTCTTGATCCCGCATATCGCCACTTGAATCGCCGGATGCATCAACGTAGCGGCCAGAACCAGTTGGTATATCGTCAGGCCATTTCTTTCCGCAACCGGACCAAGACTTCGTACCTTCGCACACAATTCCTTGAACCGTTCACCCTGGAAATCCGGGTGATTGCTCCGGAAATCCTTGAATGATTCCTCCCCGGTGTATTTTCCGCTGAGTAAACCCTTGTGCATCGGTGAGTAAATCATCACACCGACGTTCTCCGCCTGGCAATAGGGCAGCAGATCGGTTTCGCCCGCTGGATCGATCACACTGTAAGAAGGCTGAACGACCGAGTATGCGCCAAACTTTCTTTGTGCCCGGCATTGCTCAACCGAATGGTTGCTCAACCCGTAGTGCCTTATTTTTCCCTGTGCCTTGAGCTTTTCCAGAGCTTCAGCAACATCCGCCAGCGGAGTGAGTGGATCGTACATGTGCAGCAAATACAGATCTATTGTATCCACACCCATTCTCTCGAGAGACACCTCGCAGCGCGCGGCAATGTGCTCCGGAGAGAGATCGGGATATCGGGTACCATCCTCATTGAAGTGATTGAACACCTTGGTAACCAGCACGACTTCGTCTCTGGGTAACGGTTTGACCGCTTCACCCAATACCCGTTCGGCCTCCCCATCTCCATAAGCCTCGGCCGTATCGAAAAAGTTGATCCCTTTGTCGAATGCCAGCCGCATAGCTGCGATTGCATCTTCCTTGGACTGCTCTCCCCAGAATCTGGGACTCAACTGCCAGGTACCTACAGCAACAGGCGAAACAGACAGCCCGCTCTCACCGAGTACGACACGTTCCATTCAAGACTCCTTCCATACTTTGGTTTTCACCAGGGGGTCATCTGCTGGCTATTTCATTTGGAGGCGATCCGCGGAATGTCCAGCTCGCCCTGCTCCTTCAAGGCTTCCGTTGCAACCAGAGTGGCGATCTCACTTTGAGCGCAGTCCCGAGCAGGAGCCAGGACACTCGCGCCAGTCTGAATCGCCGACGTAAAGTCAGCCATTTCCCGCTCGAAGCCGTGGCTGTATTTCTCGTCATAAGCTTCTACCTCGAGCGGCTTCCATCCTTCCGTGTGATCCTCACACACCTGGTCTCGCCAAACACTTTTCAGGGTTCCATATATCGCAATATTGTTGCAGTGTGCGTAGGGCGCCTCCGGTCCATACAGGGCGGTAACCTTGGCCACGCAGCCGCTATCGAACCGGAAGAGACTTACGATGCAGTCATCGTTTCGCATCTTGGGAAAGGCGATCCGGTTACCCATTGAGGAGACTGAGAGCACGGGAGAATCGGCAACCCATCGCAGAACATCGAATGGATGGCACCCCCCGCCCACCATGGGCTTCTCTTCCTCCAGATACCAGTTCTTTCCCAGCGCCTCGTTGAATCGGGAAGGATCACCCTGGGACTTCAGATTGTGGATATAATCCCCTTCCATATAGAAAATCTGCCCAAATTCACCAGCCTCGGCCATCTGCTTTATTTTTCGGTTGATCGGATAGTACCTGAGGATGTGACCGGAGGCGGCGACCTTGCCGGGATTTCGGTCCATCGCACCCACCATCTCCAGAACCTCCTCCACTGTATTTCCAACCGGTTTCTCAACAAACACATGCTTCCCCGCATCCATACATTTGATGAACGGTTCGGCATGACACGGATCGGACGTCACGACCACTGCAGCCTCAAACACGGCGGCGCCCAGAAGCGTGTCCACATCTTCATAAACAGGGATGTCGTCAAAGGAATTCCGATATGCGTCCCTGGCACTCTTGAAAACGTCACAAGCAGCCACCACCTCCATCAACCCCGTTTCCCGGAGCAATCGCGTATACGTAACACCTATATGCCCAAGCCCGATAACGGCGCACTTAATCGGTTCACCCATCGATCACCCTCTCCTTCACCGCGTTGCCTCTGACCTTGTGCCCCAACCGGGCACTGCACCTCTTAGCCAGGGGTTCTTGAACCCTTGGTATCCAATCTCGACACGAACCAATCGCATTTTCCAATGAATTTCCCACATCACTTCTCCGCACGTTCGAGCGAAGTCGAGAACGACCGATCACGCTCACCCTCACCACTTTGCCTCCGCCCTAGTACCCCAACGGGGCACCGCACTTCTTAGCCAGGGGTTCTTGAACCCCTGGTATACAATCTCGACACGAACCAATCGCATTTATCCAATGAATTTCCCACACAATTCCTCCGCACGTTCGAGCGAAGTCGAGAACAACCGATCACTTTCAGCCTCACCACTTTGCCTCCGCCCCAGTGCCCCAACGGGGCACCGCATCTTAGCCCGGAGTTCTTGAACTCCTGGTATACAATCTCGACACGAACCAATCGCATTTATCCAATGAATTTCCCACACAATTCCTCCGCACGTTCGAGCGAAGTCGAGAACAACCGATCACTTTCACCCTCACCACTTTGCCTCCGCCTTAGTGCCCCAACGGGGCACCGCATCTTAGCCCGGGGTTCTTGAACCCCGGGTATAACCCAGGTCGCGTCCCACCTGACCCGCCAATTCTACCGCCTTCTCCACAATCGCCTGTTCCACTCCCTGCGACAACGCCCCGTGCCCATTCACTATATCTCTCGCTTCATAACCGCCCTCCCGATAAACCCGGGCTGAAGGCACATAGCCGAAATAGTCGCTGCAGTACGCAAGTACCCACAGCCCCAAAGGCCCCAATGCACGTTCGAGAATTGGAATATAATCGCTAACCACCTCCCCTGACAATCGCACCAGGGTCAGATCCTCTCCAAATTGCCACATCCCGATGGGTGTTCGGTAGTGTGCTTTCCATTCCGCTCCTGCCTCCATCATCCGCGTGATGCGGTCGGCCTTGCGCGCATCATTGCCACCCTTTTCCCTCATCTTTTCCAGTTCATCTGCCGTAGGTTCCGGTTCCAAAGGCAGATCCACCGTATCGAGGACGATTTTCAACGGGCCATTCACCGGCTGAAAGTCCTCTTCCTCGAGGAGCCGACAGACCTCTTCGCCAAGCGCTTCGCCATGCTGCTCTGCCAATTCATACGTCCCTCGCGGATAGGGCACCACGTCACCACCGCATCCCTGGGCGAACATCGCCTGAACACCTGGATGCTCCCCTTCGATCTTCCGCTGTGCAAATCCGGCATAGTCGGCGGAAATCTTCAAGTTATTACTGACCAGGGTGGTATTGTGACAAGCATACCCCAACAGGACAGCACGGAGTTTGCCGTCTTCGCCGGCTATTCTGAGAGTGGGCACACTTCGGTCAGCATACCCTCTTGGATAGGGCGCATTGATCGGCTCCCGTGGGGTATACCTGCGACGGTTCATCGCGAAGTGGGCTACGCCGGTCGCAATGGACAAACGCGCAGGTTTCAGGTCAGCTATGGCGGAAGCCGCCACTTCTCCCAATCGCGTGATTAGCATCGCGTTAAAGGAAGCCACCTTTTCAGGGACCTCATCGCTGCCCAGAAATCGATATCCCATAACGGGGCCGCCGTGAGTATGGGAGGCATTGATAAGGATCTGTCTTCTTTCCAATCCAGTCTTCTCACAGACTTCTGAAAAGACCTGATCGGAAAATTTTCGATCGAAACCGAGCAGATCGGCTGTCAGCAGCAACCCGCGCTCACCCTCCCCATCATCGATCACGAGCGCCTTTGCGAGCAGCGGGTCACGAACCCCTTCGGACGGTTTTTTCCGTGCTGCGTAGCCGGACATCATCACAGATCCCACCGGTGTAACATCCACGTTCGCAACACCAACTTGCCATTTCGTTTCTTGAGCCATGTGATCCCTCTTTCGTGTTATAAACCCGTTTCTCAGATCTCGATCGAACGCCCTTCCTCGCAAGACTGCTTTGAATGCAAACAGACTTCCAGCGCTTTCCGCGCCTCCTCGGGACTGATCTCGAGCGAATCCTCGCCATTGATAATGCAGTTGACGAAATGAGAGACCTCTTTCCGAATTGCCGCCCGGAACGAATCCTCTGAAGGCTGGAAAAGCGAAAGCTTCTCCTTACCCCAGGAATATTCCTCGAGCGAGGGTTCTGGATCCTCCTGAGTGTCAACTTTTATGCCGTGTAAACCGAACCCCTGGGGCTTATAGAGATATTCTACGGACTGCTCTTTTGAAAGCACGCGAAAATCCATCAGAAGGGGATTGCCTTTGAACATGAAGCTTGCCTCCACGAATCCGGTAGCCCCATTGGCATAGTCGATGGCGGTGGACACATAGCTGATCGCCCCGTCCGGACTTCGAATGCCCTTGGACTGCACACGAACCGGAGTGCCAAGTGTCCAGTTCAGGAAATCGATGTCGTGAATCTGGAGATCGATGACCGCGCCGCCGCTTTGACCCGGGTGGTGTCGCCATCCATCAGCACCAGTCGTTGCAGCAAGCAAGGATCCCAGCCGCCTCGCGGAAATCACCAGCACATGGTCAGGACCCTGGGAATCCACCCATGCTTTAGCCATGGCATACTCGGGCCAGAACCGAAGGATGTGTCCCACAAACAGAATTCTGTTCGCGTTGCGCGCTGCTTTGATCATCGCATCAGCATCTTCCAGAGTTAACGCGATGGGTTTTTCGCAGAGCACGTGCTTCCCAGCGTCAAACGCCCGTTCCGCATATTCCCGATGCAGGTGGTTCGGCACACAAATGTCGACCCCCTGAACCCACTCGTCTTTGAGAAGCTCCTCCACACTCTGGTATAACGTTGCGCCAGTTGCCTCTGACAATACCTTCGCGCGTTCAGGGTTCCGCCCTGCAGCCACACAAAACTCCACATCGTCCAGTTCCCTGGATGCCGCCACATGCGCCGAACCAATATCGCCCGCGCCGATCAGTCCGATCTTGATCTTCTCACCCATTGCTCGGACTCACGCTCCTGAATCGCAACCCGACAAAATTATCCTGCTGCCCAACTACCCATTCTAAGCCCTTTCGCTCGCACAGTTCCATCGCGACTGCGTCCGGACTCACCCTTCTAACTCCCGCACCAACTTCGCCAGGGTATTCACCATCTCGTCCACCAGGATCTTCCCGATCTCAGCCGTCGCTTCATTCGGACTGGGACCACCCACACCGTACTTGTAGTTCGCTTCCCGGATCACAACTCGTTTTTCAAGCGGATCCAGAACGAACTCATCCACCAGGTACGGCTTGCCAGTGGGTTCAACCCGTGGTGGAGCTGGCGTTCTTGTCTCGTCGGTGTCTACGGGTCGATCATCCGCAACCAGATCGGGTCGCAGATGCAAGATCAGACTGGTTTCCCCTTTACCTGCGTGCTCGCCCCCGCCCCCGAGCATCTCGACCCACGATTTCGACAGGGACAAAATCGGCACATAGGCCACTCGAATCCCGGGTGCGGCATCCATAATTCGGTGTCCGGCATCCTTGAGTGCATTCAGGTGTTCCGTGCCGCAGTGACCAGCAAACAGGATAATATTTTTCACACCCTGTTCGGTCAAAGACAACCCGATCTCCGTAACCACCTGTGTCGTTGTCTCGGGGGAAATGTCTGTAGTTCCCGGCAGCTTCCCACCTGAATAACTGTAGCACAGAGGAGGAAGAACCAAACAGCCTGTCAAATCCGAAACCGATTTTGACACTTCGTACGCCGTCAAATAATCCGTCGAAAGCGGCAGATGGTACCCATGCTGTTCGGTACCGCCACACGCAAGAATCGCCGTACTCGTCACCTCCAACGCCGAGATCACATCTTCCACGGTCATCTCTTCCATCACATTCCCACTTCTCTCCTTACGTCCCATCGCTCCTCCACAGTTTAACCATTGTCCCTCGTCGCTTCTGATTCTAAAACCTGACCGTAGACCATAGACCGTAAGATCTGAGAATCTCAATCGCGAACAACAACCGCCTGATTGCCTTTGAATTTGCCGTCCACCGTCTACGGTCCATCGTCGATCTTGACTTTGCCCTTGTCGTCCGTGGTCCATCGTCGCCTCTGCTCTTGCTTCTGCCCTTACGGTCTACGGTCCCTCGTCCATCGTCGCCTCTGCTCTCGCCTTTGCCTCTACCCCACCAACCCCACACCCCTCAAATCCGCCATCCCGTTCTGATCCTCCGCCTCATACAGCTTCCAGATCACCTTCAGACCTTCCAGACTCGACACAGCATCGGTCAGCGGTTTCTTCCCCGTCTCGATACAATCAATAAAGTGCGCCATTTCCACTTCTGTGGGCTTGGCATGCTTCTCCTCGAGCAGGACGAGTTCCTTCTGGTCGGGGTCGTGTTCTCCGATCACGTGCTTTTCGACATCGCCGAGATATACGACCTGCCCCCTGGCGAGATTGAGTTCTACCATCCCCTTCTCACAGTGCGCGTGGAATGAATAGCCCAATCGGGTACCCCTTGCGCCCCACGTTCCAAAATGATAGCCTAGTTTTCCACTCTCAAACTCGATCGTCACATTGCTCGTTCCTTCCTTTTCCATCCAGGGCGTACCCAGGTTGGTACCCATGTGGATACCCTTCACGGGATTGCCCAACATCCAGAGCAGCAAGTCCACATAATGGCAGCCGTGACTGAAAAACTGCCCCCCACCCAGCATGTCCGCCCTGCAGTGCCAGCTATCCGGTTCACGCTGAGTATGCTGCTCCGTCCATATCGATATCTGAAAGACCTCTCCAAACTGCTTTTCATCCAGAACTTCCTTGAACTTCAGCACCAGTGGATGAAAACGCATACAATAGGCCACCATCAGAACGCGGTCATTCCGTTCGGCCGCAGCGATCATGTCCAGACACTGCTCTTCAGAGTTCGCCATAGGCTTCTCGACCATCACGTGTTTTCCTGCATCCAGACACTTCACGGTCACAGGATGGTGAAGGTGATGAGGAAGTACCACCAGAGCAGCATCGATTTGATCGAATATCTCCTCATAGTTCGTGGATACAACGGGCTTCGTCGGGAAGTGCTCAGCCACCGCACTGGCCTTCTCGAAATCGAGGTCCACAACCGCCGTAATGTCTACCCTGTTGAGCACTTCGCTCATTCTGCTGGCATGCGAACGTGCCATACCACCGCAACCGATGATCCCCACCCGCGTCTTGTTGCCCATTATTTTCCTCGTCCTTTCAAGAGATGACGGTTATTTCCGAACGAGCTTCCACACATCCGGAAACATATTGTTTCCAGCCACCATCCAGAGCGCATCGTCGTAAACAAAAGGGCTGGCCGCGTGGCGTGGCGCCCAGGGTGTGTCCGGGAGCTCCTCCCAGTGAACACCATCTCCACTGAACCACACGTCATTGCGGTTCCAGCTTCCCTTTGCCTCATCCATAGATCGAATTGCATCCGCGTTGTAGCACCCTTCCATAACCCACAGCTTGTCGTCCCACACCGCCACGTCGTGATATTGCCGTGGTGTCCAGGGTGCCGCCTCGGTATGGAGTTCCCAGTTGACCCCATCCTCCGTGCTCCAGACGTCATTCATAAATTGCCTGCTGTTGATCGTGGGTGTCTCATAGGTTCCGCCTCCCAGGATCCAGATCCGATCCTTGAGGACGGCGCTGTGGCCGATCATGCCTCGTACGGACCACGGTGCGTGCTCAAGTACCCGATCCCAGACCTTCCCATCGGTAGAACACCAGACGTCATTGTAGAAGACCTCCGTCTCAGGCGCAAACTGTGGTATGGTCTGGCCCCCCATAACCCAGATCCGGTCACCCAGGGCCGCAGTGTAGTGTAGTACTCTCGGTCCCCAGGGGACACTGTCATTTGCCTGCACCCAGTGCGTACCGTCCTCACTCGACCAGACATCGTTCTGGTAATGACCCATATTGCAGTCACCACCTACGATCCACATCCTGTTATCGTGCACAACGTAGCCTGCCGTGTGCCGACCCTCCCACGGAGCCTGCTCGACCACCTCTGCCCAGGTCAGCCCGTCCGTTGAACTCCAGACCTCACTATTGCACACCTCGGGAAAATTGACCTTGTCCTGCGGATTCCAGCCGCCAAGAAGCCACATCTTGCCATCGAAGGTCAGTGCGCCTGCCCCATCGCGGCCTGCGAAGGCGGCGTTCTCGGTTATGCATTGCCATTCATATCCAGCCACAGCGATCTCCTTGCTGATGTGTGCTTCCCTGGCTTCCCTAATTTGCGATACCCAGTGTTCTCAGTGCATTTCCTGCGCTCATCATCTCCATATCTCCCGAATCCAGATGTAAAACTGCTCGCTTCACAAGTGCAGCGCCTGGATATGAGAAGGGCATGTGTGTCCCGAAAATCAGATGCCTTGCACCACTCTGCTTGGCCAACAGATCCAGTCCCCCGTGTACCTCCGAGAGCGACAGGTCTACGAACCACTCCTGATCCCGAACGGCCTCATTTCGCCACAAGGGCAAGTTGCCCATCCCGCCGCGCAGATTCGGGAGGTAAACAGTTGCCCCCGGTATCGCAGCCATCAATTTCGCGATCCCCTCGGCGCTCACGGTCTGGCCCGGATCCATCCAGTTCCGCTGCCGGGGATCCTCGATGCGACCAGGAATCGATACAGGAATATTGCGTTCAACACACGCGCTGAGCACGTCTCTTGCCTCAGAACCATCCACTGAATACCCATGATAAACCGGAAACAGTCGGATCCCCTTCA
>Ga0209501_10006490_pt1 | contig 10495 bp, 8 predicted proteins | sample ArcticOcean_MG_C_4_FD_187434 | JGI IMG/M metagenome (GOLD analysis project Ga0209501, IMG submission 187434) | Marine microbial communities from western Arctic Ocean - ArcticOcean_MG_CB4_134 (SPAdes) (version 2) | ecosystem: Environmental > Aquatic > Marine > Oceanic | place: Arctic Ocean...
CACGACGACGACGAACTCAGCCACTACTCCTCGGGGACCAGCGACATCGAGTTTTTGTTCCCCTGGGGGTGGGGCGAACTAGAAGGCATCGCGAATCGTGGAGACTTCGACCTCACTCAACACGCACAACATTCCGGTCAAAAATTAGAATATTTTGACCAGGGAACTGGCGAAAGGTACGTGCCGCACTGCATCGAACCAGCTGCTGGCGCAACCCGATCAATGATGGCTTTTCTGATGGCCGCCTATGACGAAGAGCAAGTCAACGACGACACCCGAACGGTGCTCCGACTCCATCCGCAACTAGCCCCTTACAAAGTCGCAGTTTTGCCGCTCTCCAAAAAAGACACGCTCCTACCTAAAGCAGAAGAAGTGCTGCATTCACTGCAACCACACTTCATGTGTGACTACGACATCACCCAAGCGATAGGGAAGCGATACCGCCGCCAAGACGAAATTGGTACGCCCTATTGCGTCACTATCGATTTCGACACCCTAGAAGACAACGCTGTCACCGTCCGCGAACGCGATTCCATGGAACAGCAACGAATCCCAGTTGACAATCTCGTGGCGTATCTCAACGAACAGCTCGCCCTGTAAACATTTCGTCGAGAGAACTAGCCTGTGAGCGAGGGGAGCAACGATGAGTTACACCATCGCACTAGGCACAGTCGGAGGCGGCCTATGGGTCGGCTACAACGGCGGTGAAAAGTGGAGACAAATTCAGGGTCCAATGGACCCCGAATCCAACGTCCGCGCACTAGCGGTAGACCCACAAGATTCCCAACATGTAGTCGCGTCGGTTGATGGCGACGGAATCTATGCATCCTTTGATGGAGGTAGCCGTTGGGAACACGCAGCACCTTTGGCAGACCGACCAATATGGTCGCTGTCGTTTGACCCGCATGACCCCAAACGAATGTACGCGGGTACTCGGCCCGGCGTATTCGTATCTGATGACGGGGGAGCTTCATTTGCGGAGATGACAACAACCATCAGCGACCGATGCGCAATCGGTGTTCCCCGAACGACCAACGTCTTAGTTGACCCCAACGATTCCGGCACCGTCTATGCCTCAGTCGAAATTGACGGACTGCACCGAAGCCGCGACCGAGGCGTCACATGGGAATCATTTGGGTCCCTTGGCCCATCAGAGTTCTATAACGACGTTCACGGGTTCGCTCTTCGAAGCTGCAGCGACGGCACCGAGTTACTTGTCACTTCACCCTTCGGTCTCGGTCGAAGCCAAGACGAAGGCGACACCTGGGACTGGCACGAATTCGAACCCTTCGAAGGGTCGAAGCTTGAGTTCGCATACTCGCGATGCGTACGCGCTCCCTGGGAAGATGACACCGTCATTGTGTGCGTCGGCGACTTCATTCCCGGCCGCATCGGAGCGATAGAAGTGAGCCGCGACGGAGGAGCATCCTTTCAACGCGCCCAACTGCCTGACAACCCCAAAGCCACCATGTATTGGCTCGCTACCCACGAAGAACTTCCCGGTGTTGTCGCAGCAAGTTCCGTATATGGACAGATTTACATCAGCGACGACTACTGCGAAAGTTGGCGGAAACTAGAACGCGAACTTGGAGAAATACGAGCATCGGTGTTAATTCCCGATCAATGAGCCCACCTGAATCATCAAGCGATGCAGCCACTGCGATCAGGCAAGCCGTAGCGCTCGCTGTGGGCCCCAACGCCACCATCTCTCATGATGATGCGCTCATGCGAATCTCCACCGATCAACTAGAACAAGTCCTCCACGACAGCTTCGAAGGACCAAACCAAAATGTTCTCACCACGGGACTGGGTGCATCCCCGGGAGCAGCAGTGGGGAGCATTGTTCTCAACGCAGACGACGCGATGATGGCGACCGACGATGTGATTCTCGTTCGAGAAGAAACATCGCCAGCCGACGTCCACGGCATGGGTGTCGCTGTAGGAATCCTCACCACAAGGGGAGGGCTAGCGAGCCACGCCGCAGTGGTTGCCAGAGGCTGGGGGAAGCCAGCTGTCTGCGGAGCCAAAGGCATCGAAATACATGCTGACCATATTTTGGTCAACGGTGAACGCATCGAAGTCGGCGAAATCATTTCGATTGACGGTAGATCGGGTCACGTTATGCGTGGGGCCGTCGAATCCCGCCAAGCCGAAGACATTCCCGAAATCGCAACGTTGTTGTCATGGGCCGACGAATCACGAGAATTAGCTATCCGAGCAAATGCCGATACCGGCGCAGATGCGCGAGTCGCGCGAGCAAACGGAGCCGAAGGCATCGGTTTGTGCCGAACAGAGCACATGTTCCTTACCGAAGAACGGCTGCCGATCATACAAAGCATGATCCTTGCCCAAAGCCCCGACGTCGAGGAAAAAGCTCTCAAAGAACTCAGAAAAGCACAACGCAACGATTTCGGTGACCTTCTGGCAGAGATGGACGGATTACCTGTCACTGTTCGTCTCCTCGACCCGCCCCTACACGAATTTTTGCCAGAACTCGAAGAACTCGTCGAAGCTAACGCCCGTAACGAACTTGATGCCGATGGCATAGCAATGCTGCAAGCTGCCCGAAAATGGCGTGAACGCAACCCCATGATCGGAACGCGAGGTGTGCGACTCGCCTGGGTTAAGCCCGGTCTCTACGAGATGCAAGTCGAAGCGCTTCTTGACGCGGTTACCGACCGAATCGCTGCCGGTGGGAACCCGATAGTAGAAATCATGATCCCTTTGACCGTGAGTGGCAACGAACTAGCGGGTGCCCGCAAATGGATCGAAGCAGTGCTTCAACACCACCCCGAGGTCGCGTCAGTCAAGATCGGGACAATGGTCGAAACGCCCAGAGCAGCGCTGGTCGCAGATGAACTGGCACACCACGCAGATTTTTTTAGCTTCGGAACGAACGACCTCACTCAACTCACTTTCGGATTCAGTCGGGACGACATCGAGAACCGAATTATGGACCTGTACCTCGAAAAAGAATTACTTGAAGCCAACCCATTTCAACACGTCGACGCGAACGCAGTAATAGAACTCGTTCGTTTAGGCGTCGAACGAGGCCGAAGTACCAAACCCGACCTTCCCATTGGGGTTTGCGGCGAACACGGAGGCGACCCAGCCAGCATCGAGCTCCTAGCCGCGGCAGGCGTCGACTATGTGTCTTGTTCACCGCCCCGAGTTCCGATCGCACGATTAGCGGCCGCACATATTGCGATTAATGCACGCGGTGACCGCTGAGCGTTGAGTCGCCCCTGACAGGTACTAGCGTCAAAGCGCGATGGGAATTCACGACGAAGACCTTCAACGAGTCAAGATCGACACCGATCTCGCTGGTGTTGTGTCGCAGTATGTCGCTTTACGTAAGGTCGGACAGAGGTGGAGTGGCCTGTGCCCATTCCACACCGAAAAAACGCCATCGTTTTCAGTCAACGCGGAAGAAGGATTTTTTTACTGTTTCGGATGTCAAAAAACCGGTGACGCGATCACTTTCGTGCGCGAAGTGGAGCACCTTGATTTTGTTGGTGCCGTGGAATGGTTAGCGAACCGGCTCGGAATCGCAATCCGATACACCGACACTTCAGACGGAACGGCACGCAAAGAACGACAAGAACTCACTGAACTGCTCGAAAAAGCCGCGGACTTCTACCACCAAACTTTGCGTTCGGGAAGCTCGGCTGGCAAGGTGCGTTCATATCTACGAGGTCGCGGTTTTGACTCTGAAACGGTGGAACAATTCCGTATCGGCTACGCCCCAGACGCCTGGGACTCTCTCGCGTCGCACCTTGGTGTTCCCGCGACGAAACTCGAAGCCGCTGGGTTAGGTCGACCAGGGCAACGCGGAGGAGCGATCGACTTCTTTAGGGACCGTGTCATGTTCCCTGTGTGCGACACCAACGGAGCGGTCGTCGGGTTCGGTGGACGTATGTTGCCTGACGGACAACAACCGAAATACAAGAACACGCCACAGACGCGGCTGTATGACAAAAGCAAAGTCCTATATGGGCTCCACATGGCAAAAAAACACATCGTTGAAGCCGACGAAATTGTTGTTTGTGAGGGCTACACCGATGTTGTTGGATGTTTTCGAGCGGGGATACCTCACGCCGTGGCGACATGTGGAACTGCGCTCACCGATGACCACGTGAAGTTGATGACTAGGTTCGCGAAACGAATCGTGATCGCATTTGACGCAGATGGGGCCGGGAAAGCAGCAGCCGACCGGTTCTATGCATGGGAAGACCGACACAACGCCGAAGTTTTCGTAGCCGCCATGCCCGAAGGCGCGGATCCCGGTCAGCTTGCCGAGGAGGACCCGGCTGCTCTCACCGACGCTGTTGCGGCCGCTGAGCCGTTCCTGAGTTATCGAATTAGCCGAGTCCTCGACAAGTCTGATTTGGGTCATGTTGAAGGTAGAGCACGAGCCGCGGCAAACACCGGTGCAATCATTGCTGAACATCCCAACGAGGTAGTACGCGACCAGTACCTGGTCGACGTCGCCCAAAAAGTGCGGGTCGATATCGAACAAATGCGGCGTCTCGTCGTGAAACCCCCACCGACCCGCCGTCAACCCGTCTCATCAACCGAACCTGCGTCCGATGAGTCTGTGCTGAGTGACGCGAGTCAACAACAGGCAGTCCCACAAGCGGAAATGAACCTTCTCCGGGCTCTAGTCCACCATTCTGAAATCGTTGCCCCGTTAGCGCTGCCGTCCATGTTCAGCGATCAATTAGCCGTCGACGCCTACCATCTAGTTACGACCGATGGGTGGCGAGATCAGATCGCAAACACCTCAACTGCTGTGACCGCGTTGGTAGGTCGAGCCCTTGTCGAAGAAGTTGATGCCGACCCAATCGAACTTGTTTCACGAGCGCTTGATGCTGTGATTCACCGTTGGAATATGGAACTGCGTTACGACGTCACTGAGATAGAACAACTACGGGAACATCAACCCATGGTCCAGTGGTTGGCTCAGCGGCAAGAAGAAATGCACAGCGACGACACACGAACCGCAGCTGTCGAAGCTGTCGTGGGCTGGTTAAGAAGCCAAGAGACAGTCAACGCAGTCGACGAAGCGACGGATTAGTTCCAGAAGCACGACGAGAAAAAGAAATGGCTCCGGGGGTGGGGCTCGAACCCACGACAAGCGGATTAACAGTCCGCTGCTCTGCCAACTGAGCTACCCCGGAAGGCAGTGGCGAGGTTACCAACGGATACGAGTAAACGGATGGTGGGCCGAGCGGGGATCGAACCCGCGACCGAGCGATTATGAGTCGCCTGCTCTAACCACTGAGCTACCGGCCCGCTCTGAGCGTAGGCACTGCGATCCCGCATCGCTATTCAAGGAGAGCGATTTCATGTCATGAATTGGATCGGGTTTCTCGAAACTGATCGAGCTTGGCGTTAGTCGTACCAAGTATCGGCACGCACAAGTAAGTCCCGACAAATCTCATTGCATCGGTCCAAAACGACACACATCCCGTCTTCTCCGTTGAGTAGAGCTCGCAGGGAAAGGTCGAATCTGGCGATGATCGTTAAGGTCCGTTGCGCGGCATCAGTGACCGACGGAAAAGAATCGATAGCTGATACTTCGATAGGGAGAGTTTGGCCGCCGAGACCCGCCAGATCGGTCGCGAGGATCAGCAAATCAGGTTTGTTGTCTAAAGGTGGAAGCGCCCATGTGAAAGTCAGTTGCGCCCAAAACTCGTCCGGAGGTAGTTCACCCTCGGCGCCCGCTAGAAGCACATCTTCGAGGGCCAACATTGTTCTTGGGTCCGCTTCCAAAGTCAGATGAAGGTCAAGGGGTCCGCCGCAAGCTTCTTCAGGGTGAAGGTCAACTTCCCAAGCTTGTCGAAGACTGTATGTTTCGACAAAATGTCGCTCGTCGTGGATATGGAAACCGTGTTCAGCTGCGTGATCTTTTAGATCGGCAACATACCCAGACATATCGATCGCAGCCATAGACCACCTTTCCGCGATGTGAAGGCTAGTTCGCGGCTGCAGATCTTGATGAGTTCAGCGGGTACGGTCATGTCCGTGACGTCAGAACGCTGGCTCGAACTTCTCGAACAAACCGCTAAGGCAGTTGAGACATCGCTTAAAACGTTTCAGCGGTGGCCACAAGGCGGAGATCGACCTGACCAATATGCGCTTGACCAAGTCGCGGATTCTGCTGCTCTAGCTGTGTTAACCGCAGCGAAGGTAACGGTGTTGAGTGAAGAATCAGGTCTTGTTCAGGGCGAAACAAGCGAAGTGGTCATCATTGACCCTGTGGATGGCTCTACGAACGCATCTCGACGGATACCTCACTACTGCACAAGTTTGTGTGTTGTTGACGACCAAGGCCCCCTCGCCGGTTTAGTTCTGAACCTTGCCAACGGTGAACTGTTCCACGCTGTCAGAGACCAAGGAGCGTTCCTCGATGGTGAAGAGATCCAGCCGACGCAGTGCACACAACTCGGCGAAGCAATCATCGGAATCGCCGGGAACCCTCCCAACCCGATCGCTGCGCGCCAGTTCCGCGCTTTTGGTGCAGCGGCGTTGGATTTGTGTTCAGTTGCCGCTGGTCGACTCGATGGCTACCTCGACCCGTTAGCCCATCACGGAGTATGGGACTACGTCGCAGGTTTACTGATCTGTCGTGAGGCTGGGGCAGTCGTTGGAGAACTAGAAGGCCGCGAGTTGGTTCACCTAGACCACAAGCGTCGGTTAGGTCCAGCAGCAGCCTCAACACCACAACTGTTGGAACAACTCGGTGTAGTCCAAGCACTCGACCGTTAGTCTCTTCGCAGTCGGGCGCTTAGCTCAGTTGGCTAGAGCACCTCCCTTACAAGGAGGGGGTCACAGGTTCGAGTCCTGTAGCGCCCACACCGACTTAGTAAAACTAGGTTCGTGCCTACCTGATTGCTCGCCTCGATGAGGGATGGCAGACTTTGAGGATGCCGGTCAGGAACGCTTTATTGATTCTGGTGCTGCTTGGATCTGCCTGTGGCGGATCAAGCTCCCCTGAATTAGAAGTGTCAGAGCAACGAAATACTGCCGCGACGACTGCGGCATCTGCGACGACTGCGGCATCTGCGACGACTGCGGCATCTGCGACGACTGCGGCACCTGCGACGACTGTGGCACCTGTGACGACTGTGGCACCTGTGGCACCTGCGACGACTGCTGCACCCACGACGACCATCCTGCGTTTACCGACTGCGACGGGTGCGGATCCGAATGAGTGCCGTATCTACGATGCTCGGCAAAGCCAACTGCAGCCCTATTCGGTTGGGTTCCCACTGGGTCCGGTGGACACTCCAAGCACCGGGAGTATTAGCGTTTTTCTCGTCCCAATCGACTTCGATGATGCTGAGGGATCGTCTGACCAATTCGACTCTGCTCAAGAACAGATCGACCTTTACAACGAGTGGGTCGATTTTCATTCTCGGTCTGCTTTGACCGTTAACTGGGTATTTCCAAGACAATGGTTCAGAATGCCTCGTTCTTCTTCCGATTACCAGATCGTCAAGCAGAGTCCGGACTATATAGATAGGGCTTGGGAACTCGCGGCAGATGGGGTTGCTGCTGCCGACCCGTCGGTCGACTTTACAGACAACCAGTTTGTCTACTTCCTGCTACCGGACACGATTAAAGACATCGCCATTGATTTTGCGCACCTCCACGCACGAGTGTTTTCTAATGAAGGTCGAGTGTCTAAATTCTTTGGTGCCGGGCGGTATTTCTATGAGACTTCATGGGATGGGGTTCCGAGACAACTCTGGTCCGTTTGGGTTCACGAGATTGCACACAGTTTTGGGCTTGCAGGTCACGCTCCAGTCAATGTGCAAGGCATCGACCATGTGGCGAACAGCCTCCACATGATGAATAACCAATCTGGAGATTCCCTAGTACTTTCCGCTTGGGACCAATGGCTACTCGGATGGCTACCCGAATCGGCGGTCTACTGCGTTGTTTCCGCGAACTTAGACGCAACCGATGTTCATTTAACTCCGCTAGAACTAGCTCCCTCGGGCTACAGCGCCGCCATGATCCGTCTATCGGAGACGATGGTGATCGTGGTTGAGTCTCGTCGGCCCGAGGGCTACACAGTCTCAACCGGTGGTTCAGGCGTGGTGGTCTATCTCGTGGAGACGACAAAGGACAATGATCGAACTGGTGAAGGACAGTCCTTGGCAAAGGAAAGGTTCGCCGAGTTCATCAGCCCTCAGGCCGACCCGATTCTGACAGCAGGCCAATCGGTGACATATGCCGAAGTCACGATTACCTACCTCGAGGTGGATGGTGCACGAGATGTCGTCCGGATCTCTAGGTAGCGGCGACACGAAGCCGCGTCAATGGACAGCAAAAGTAGGTCGGGGAGTGGCGGCACACCACCAGCTCGACGTTCGAAGCGTTACTCGACTGGATCAGCTCCCAGGGGCACCTCTGGGGCACCAGCCACTGCGTAACAACACAAAACAACCAATAACAACCGGTACTCAAAACCGCATAAACACTGGGATAGGTACCGCAAAGCCTATGTATTCAAGGCCCCGTTTATTTCTTACAAGGAGGGGGTCACAGGTTCGAGTCCTGTAGCGCCCACATCTTAAAAGGTGACAACTCCCGTGGGTCCCCATGATCGATCGCCCTGATGAGGGCTAGCAACCATGTTTTGCTACGAGCACCGGAAATTAGATGTAGTTGGTGTGGCTAGATTTCTCAACTCAACGTCGGGTTCCACCGGTTGACCTATCATCATTCGCTCGATCACCTGCGTCAGCTGGTGCTGTTACTTCGAAGTAGACGGTTGGCTTGGGGTCGATTACCTGACCACTTTCTGTATTTGTGTTATTGAAGGTCCATTTGTATGACCCGGATTTAAGAGTCTCAGTTTGGTTTTCGCAAAGCCTTTTGAAGCTGCCTAAGGCTGGTGGATTGAGTCCTGCTACGCCGTTGACTAGCGGGTTTATGCACCGGACTTGGTCCGACGTGACCACCCAGAAGATCATCTCAGGTTGACTAGGGTTGAGGCCGATGTGTTTCTCACTGAGCGTTGGTAACGGGTCGAACAAGGTCACGTCGTCATCTGGGTCCTTGATTGACCAGGTTGTTAGGTATTGGAAACCTTCACCAGATTCACTGAAGCTGATTTGAAATGGATCGTCTTCTGAGCCGGAACCGGGTGCGCCATCAAACCCCGACTCGAGTGAGATAACCGGCTCAGCTGGCGCTATTACATCGAAGTAGACGGTTGGCTCGGGATCGATTACCTGACCACTTTCTGTCACGTTGAAATCGAAGGTCCATTTGTATGACCCGGATTTAAGAGTCTCAGTTTGGTTTTCGCAAAGCCTTTTGAAGGTGCCTAAGGCTGGTGGATTGAGTCCTGATAGGCCCTTGTTTGGGATGGTATGGCTGCAGGCGACACCAATTCCTTCGGGGTGAATCCAAAAAATCGTGTCGGATTGGTTCTGGAAGAGGCCCGGAATAGTGTTTTTCCTGGTAACGGTTGGTTTGTGATCAAACCAGGTCACGTCGTCATCTGGGTCCTTGATTGACCAGGTTGTTAGGTATTGGAAACCTTCACCAGATTCACTGAAGCTGATTTGAAATGGATCGTCTTCTGAGCCGGAACCGGGTGCGCCATCAAACCCCGACTCGAGTGAGATAACCGGCTCAGCTGGCGCCATTGGCTCGTAGAGGTTCTGGCAAGCCTGAAGAGCTTCATAGTCTTCGTCAGCCGTGGCTTGCTCAACGCAGTCCCAGAACGTCTCGGTCTCCGGGATAGTCATGTTCCGTATGAGCAGTTCTTGCTCTCCAGGCGATGCGCTGCAGGATGTAATCAGGACCGCGAGGCAGGAGAAAATAAAAAAAAGCCAACAATGACGGGCATGTTCTTTGCTAGCCCTCACCGAGTTGACGCCCTCAAGAGATATGTCCCTTCTTCCACAAGTCGCTAAAGGTAACATCTGGTGCCCGCTTTTAATCGACCACGCATCTCGGAGCCGACTAATAGAGGCAGGGCTCCGCACTTATATGGCAGTCGGGAAGAGCGCCCTTGATGGTGAGTGCTGCGGTGTTGTTCTCCATGGTCTTCATATGGACGGATCTCCTGGTGGGATTTCACGGGAGGAGGTTTTTCGTCATCTTTTAAGATGCGAGTCCTGTAGCGCCCACACACAAAACCGCAGGTCAGAGGCCTAAACCAAGAATCTGAATAGGTTCTAGGGGCACTCCAGGAGCACCGCAGATTTTTTGCAGGCCAGTTTTCCCTCGAATTTGGTGCACGCCCGTTGTTCCCCCACAAGTGGAACATCCGGAACATCCGGAACAAGACCCCACCAGACCCTTCTGACTAGCTAGCGACCAACCGGTTAAACGATCCTTCGGGTTATACAGTCGTAAACCATGCGGGGGAACACCACTAGGTGGTTAGCAGTCGTGACGGCGATGCTTGTTGTTGCGGCATGCGGATCAGGTTCAGACAGCTTCGTACGAAACTTGGCGCTTGATTGGG
>Ga0209501_10006494_pt1 | contig 10493 bp, 9 predicted proteins | sample ArcticOcean_MG_C_4_FD_187434 | JGI IMG/M metagenome (GOLD analysis project Ga0209501, IMG submission 187434) | Marine microbial communities from western Arctic Ocean - ArcticOcean_MG_CB4_134 (SPAdes) (version 2) | ecosystem: Environmental > Aquatic > Marine > Oceanic | place: Arctic Ocean...
ACCGCTCCGGATGCACCCACACCATCGTAGACCGATGGGTCCATGCCGAACCAGCTGGGAAGCTTCCTTCCTCGCACTGATATGTGCCTTCCCCCCTGGTCCAACGGGGTCTCGGGTGCCCTTCGCTCAGGATAGCGCACTTGTCATGTTGTCAAAGATCAGTCCCTTGCGGGACATGCGGATTCCGGCTTGTGGGGTCTGCTCCCCCTCGGCCTTTACGAACCCGCTGGTTTTGCCCAGCGAACCTTGCGGCCCGCCGTCAAGTCCGCACTGCCTCTTCCCTCCCAAGATTTGGCAGGCGGTTTTCCGGAACGCTTCAGTCGGTACCGAAACGTTCCAAGATCGTCAGTTCTTCAATCAAAATCAGTCGTTCAGTCCGGATGCAATCGCATGCTCAAACATCCGCGACTTCGTCTTCAATTCCTTCCATTTAGCTCGAATGGTGCCGCCAGAGGTACCAGCTCGCCACGCTGCGCCACGGTCGCCACGGTTCGGCGATTTCCAACGCTTGCGATTCCCATTGCTTTTCCGGCAGCGGATAGAGCGTCCGTAGCGCCGCAACCACAGCGGCATCCCCAAGCGGCAACACATCCGGACGGTTGAGCGCGAAAATCAGGTACATCTCCGCCGTCCAGCGTCCGATCCCCGGCAGTTCCGTGAGTGTCTGCACCACGGTTTCGTCATCCGTTTGGTGCAGTGCGTCAAAGTTCAGCTTCCCGGATGCAACCGCTTCGGCCAACGCCCGGACGTAGCGCGTCTTGGCGCGGGAAAACCCGCACCCACGCAGGGTTTCGTCGTCAAACGTCAGCAACTGCTGCGGCTCCGGATTTTCGTCCGCGAACAAGGTCCGGAACCGCGCGCGCAGCACCTTTACGACCTTGTTCGAGAGCTGCTGTCCGATGATCGAATCTGCGACCGTCACAAACCCGCCCTCCTGCGCGGAAAGCTCACACGGCCCGATTCGTTCAACGACCGTTTTCAAAACAGGATCGGTGGCGCACAAATGTGCTTCGGCTTCCGACCAATCTGGAGTCATCTCGTTATTCCAAGTCCAAGGGTTCCAGCAGGTTACGGTCTCGCTCCAAGTTGAAGCGCACCCAGTCGTCTTCCTGTGCCACGGGCGACAGGGCTTCCGGACGAGGGATGCCCGTCTCGCCGATCACCAGCCGCTGCTGTTTGCGCACCAGCACCACCCACGCCTCACGGGAAACCTCCTGCGGCGGCGCGACTTCTTGCGGTCCCGGGACTTGCTTTGGCCCAGTAACTTCAACGGGCGGTTGCACCTCGACCTCTCCCCGGAAGACAGACACCTCTGTCCGCGAAAGTTGGGGTTCCAGCAACACATCGAACTGTGTTCCTTTCACCGCAATCACGGCCTGGGGGGTGCGGATTCGCAGAGCATCCGGTCGGTCCCTCGCTCCAAAAACGCTTCCCCACGCCTGTCCCGCCTGCAAGCCAATCACCACCGGATCAGCAGCGCTCCGGGCCTCTGAGCGCAACTGTGCCTCCGTGCCCGAATTGAGCCGTACAAAGCGCTGGCCCGCAAAACGCAATTCCACCCGGCCCAGCCCTAGGATGCGGAGACGATCCCCCGCACCTAAACGCTGCCGGAGTTGCAACGGCGCCCATTGCGATTGGGTCGTGTCAAAGAACTCGGCGTTGCCGACCGCATAGCCGACCTCGCCCGCATTCAAAATCAAACTGCTTTCTGCGAGCAGGAGCAGCCAAAGTCCCCATATCCTCAAGGCACTCGGAATCTGCCTCACTTCAACCGGAGATGTTGCAGTTCCCCATTTATTCGGATTGCACCATGTATTCTGGCAAACTCGTTTTCCCCCAGCTGTTCGACCACCTGCCCCTGCACTCCTTCCGGCATTGCGTACGCCGCTATCGCGGCAATCACAAGCTCAAGTCCTTCCACTGCCTCGAGCAGTACCTTTGCATGACCTTTTGGCCAACTGACCTGTTGGGAGAGCCTGCGCAACATCGAGGCCTGCCTCCGGGCGCAAGGTTCCAAGCTCTACCACATGGGCATCCGGGGCGGGGTTTCCCGCAACACACTCTCCAACGCCAACAAGGTGCGCGACTGGCGCATCCACGCGAACTTCGCGCAAGCCCTGATCCGGATTGCACGGCCGCTGCACGCCAAAGAGGACTTGGGACTGGTACTGGACAACACCGTGTACGTCCTGGATTCCTCAACGATCGACCTGTGCCTGTCGGTCTTCCCGTGGGCGCTGTTTCGTTCAACCAAATCCGCCATCAAGTTGCACATCCTGCTGGACCTGCGCGGAAGCATTCCGGCCTTCATCCACATCTCGGCCGGGAAACTCCACGACGTGAATGCCCTCGACCTTCTGATTCCGGAGGCGGGGGCGTTCTATGTCATGGATCGTGGTTACTTGGACTTCGGCCGTCTCTTCAAGTTGAACAACTCCGGTGCCTTCTTCGTGACACGGCCAAATCCAACACGCAATTCTGCCGCCGTTACTCACGCCGCGTGGACAAGTCCACAGGACTCAGATGCGACCAGACAATCGTGCTGACCGGAGAGAAGGCCAAAACCAACTACCCCAACCGTTGCGCCGCGTCAAGTATCACGACACACAACACGACAAGACCTATGACTTTCTCACCAACAATGTTGTCATCCCGGCCAAGTCGGTGGCCGACCTCTACCGTCATCGCTGGAAAGTGGAACTGTTTTTTGGCATAAAAAAAGGGCTTACCGCTCCGGAATTCCGGAATGGCTGAAGCCCTTTTGATGCTGGATTCAATTAAGCTTCCCCCTTTTTTCAAAGGGGGAAGTTCCTCAGCGGTTCGTCGTCTCTCGCGCTTGATCGGACGTGGACACAGGTACGCCGCTCCGTGTTACCACTCCCGTCTCCGGACGGGCGTGTGGGTCAGTGCTTGCTTGACCAAAGTTGACAATCTCTACGCTGATCTGTGCTTTAACCGCATGTTTACTTAAAAGGTAGGTGTCCACCTCATCAAGGGTTTTTGCATGAAAGTATCTTTCTCCGCATTCCATACAGATTTCGGCATTAACATTTTCAGCGATGTAAAGTTTTCCTTTTAGCCAGTGTTGGCGTTTGACTTTTTTTGTCGGGTCTCCCCATCACAAAACTCACAAACCATTCTACTACCTACAGAGCATAAACCGTGATAACAATCGGATTTGATCCCTCACGAAACCTACAAACGACATGCACCAATCGGCCATCTATCGCTGGACCTTTAATGCGTATCTTGTTCCGTGTATATCCCGAGTTAACCTCTTTTCTAAGCGACCTTTCAGAATCGCGTTCTCAATATCAATGCGTTCGAGATCATCATCCAAGCATTTCCTCCTCGGCATTGGGAAGACAGGTAATAATCTCGATCAATGACCCTCTGCAGAATTCTCTGAAGCACTGCCATTATACTTTACCCACTTGTCTAATTCATGCCAAATGAGCAGACACCGACAATCGCTCATTGAATCACCCCTGCGCCCGGAACTTGGCCCGTTTCTGCTGGGCGAGTGTGGCCTGCTTGTGCTGCGAGCGCTGGGACTTGATTTGGAGCCAACCCTGCCGCAGGGTTTCGGCGATTCGGATGACATCTTGCACCGGCTGCGGATCCTTGTTCAGGTTCGCCTCAAGGATGCGCCGGAACATGTACAGGTACAAATCCCGCAAATTGCCGCCCACCTCTCCGGCTTTTTCCGCGCGCAAGGTCGAGAGCAGTTCGTTCACGATGTCCTTGCTACGCATCAGGTAGTTGTGCGTCCCCTCGATGTCCTGCACCTCGATACAAGTGTGCGCCTTGCGCAGGTAGCGGAGCATCCCATCGTAGAGCATCACGATCAACGTGAGCTGATCCGAGGTCTGCACACTCGTCTGATGGTAAGCGCGGTACGAACTCATTTCAGTTAGCAGTTAGCAGTTGTTAGTACTGTTTACTATTCAGCCTTGCACACGGACGTTCTTCGGAGCGGGCATGGCTCCTGGACGTGCGGGCACGCTGGCCGCAGGTGGTTGCTTCTTACCAATGTGAACCCAAGCCTCGCGCAACTCCCGAAGCAGTTTCAGTACAGATTCTGCCGGCTTGGGATCCTTGCGCACGTTCGACTCCACGAGTTGGTTGAACATGTAGCTGTAGAGGCTTTGTAAGTTCTTTGCAATCTCACCCCCCTGTTCCATGTTGAGGGTCGAGAGCAGTTCGGTGACGATGTTCTTCGCCTTCACCAGACAGTTGTGGCTCTTCTCGACATCGTCATCCTTGAGGTGCTGGAGCGCGAAGTTGACGTTGCGGATCGCTCCGTCGTAGAGCATCACGATCAACTTGCCTTGGTCCATCGTGTTGACCGAAGCACGACGGTAGGCGTTCTGGTAACTCCCGTAAGCGCTCATGAGGATTCAGAGTTAATAGTAAGAATTATGAGTTGATTCATCCACTCAAAGAAAAAATCAGTTCCAAAGTTCCAAAGTTCCAAAGATTCTCTCGCTCCCTGGCTCAAAGCCCCATTGACTCACCGACGACTCACCAGCCAGCCACCATCACTACTAATTATCCTTCTTTCCACCCTGCATTGCCGAAAGTTGCTGGCTGACGTAGCTCTGCTGCGCCTTGAGGCGTCCGAGTGTGCTGTCGAGCTTGGCGAACTTGCGTTGCAGTTGTGACTGCTTACTCTCCATGCGTTCCATGAGGTCTCCGACTTGCTTGTCATAGGAGCGCATTTGTTCGTTGAGGTCCTTGGTGATGCGCTGGAACTCGCCGTTGATGGGGCTGGTGAACTGCTCCAGCTTGTTCCTGAGCTTGACCGCCACACCCTTAGTGATCGTCACGCTGGCTTCCAGCTGCCCCGCCTCAAGCTGGGCTTCGTTCAAGGTTACCAAAAGCCGGAGTCCATCGGCGTTGGTGTCTTTCGCCCCGGCGAGCAGTTGCCCACGCCCCAGCGCTTCGACACCATCAATCGTCCCCTCCACGTCCACTCCGGATTCGACAGTTCCCTCGTCCAGTCCGATGCTGGAGAGGTCCTTCTGCTCTCCGGGCAGCACCTCGATTTTACTGTTGCTGCCGAACGACCCGGAGGTGAAGCGCAGTGCCCCTTCATGCTCTTCCACCCGGAGGCCACGGCTGCCAAGCGTCTTGTCCTCGGCGATCTGTTTTTGGATCGCCTTCGCCAAACTCGCGGGCGTGTAGAGGTCTTCCCGCAACTCAATCGGATCGGAGGTGCGACCATTGTTCTTGACGAGCAGGGTGTTGTTCGTCTTGTCAATCTGGATCAGCCCCGGCAGTTTCTGACCCGTGAACGTGCCTCGTGTGGGAACCCGGGTGACGTCCACCTTGTAGCCGACCGGACTGATCTGCGTCTCCTTATTCATGCCCACATACGCGACTCCAGGATTATCTGAAGCACCTTTCGCCCGAAAGATATCCGCAACTGCCGCAAAGTTGTCCTCCACCTTCTCGCTGAGCTTCTTCTCGTCAATCGACATCACCCCCCGGTCGTTGAGGCGCAGCCCGATTGCAAAGAGCATGTTGTCGGACTGCGGCAGCCCCGCCACAGTGGCAATCGAGATCGTCGCAATCTCGTTGGAGACCGACGAGAGGTTGCGGTCACTCAAGAGGGGCGCTGCGGTGTTCGTCGATTTGTCGAACCGCGACAATTCCGTCGCCGTGGTGTTGAAGGTGTTGTAGGCATCCACGAAGTCCCGGATGCGCTCCCTCGCCTTCTCCCGGTCTCCAACCACCGAGATCGTCACCGGCTTCTCGGACGGGGCAAAGAATTCCAAGTCCAGCCCCGGAATCACGTCGTTCGCCTGATTCTTGTCACGCCGCACTTCCAGCCCGCCTCCAAGATCCGAAGCTCCCATGCGGATCACCAAATCCTTGGCCTCTCGCGTGGTCGCCGTGCGGGCTTCGATGGTGAAAGAATCGCCTTCGTAGAGTTGCCCCTCGCCCAATGACAAGGTGAGCTGGTCGTCAAACACCACCGGAGTGCCCGCTTGGTAGCCATCGCCAAAGTCAATCGCGCCGCTGTTACCGAAGGTGTCCTCCCACTTCAGCTTGAGGATCCGCGTGGTGCCCACGCTCCCACGCTTTTCCACCGTGAACATGTAGGCATTGTTCACGTCCTGCGTGTAGTTTCCGGAGATTGCGATGGCCGCCTCGCTCTTACGTCCGCTGAGCGAGGCGATGCTGTCCTCAACGCTCAGACGATTGACGCCCTCCTGACTTTCAAGATAATCCTCATAGTCGTCAAGCTCTTCCAAATCCACGGCACCGCCACCTTCCCACTCCAGCACTTGGTCAACGATTCCGGTGGCTTCCTCACCTCGAGTTTCGGCCTCGTCCTCCAGCCACCAGTACCCCTCCGGGGCCGCTGCGTACAAATCCATCTTCGTGCTTTCGCCGTCGCGCAGCACTCCGGGAGGAACCTCGACAAAGAGTCCGTGCCCAATCGGAATCTTGTTCGGGCCACCCTTTTCCCCCTTATTGAACTTCAGGTCAAACAATTCATCCCCGTCTTGCGAGTCGTAGGCGGTCGCGCTGTCGAGTCCATCGTCGTCTCCCCCCGATTGATAGGGGGCGCTCAGGCTGACCGTTCCGGCATCGCCGGATTCGGAAAACTCATAGTAGAGCGAGATGGCCTTAGTTCCTCCCACCTGACCTCCATCCTGAATCCGGAGCGTCACGGTCTGGTCGTCCTCGCCTTCGTAGGTTCCAGTGACGTGGACACCTCCGGACTCGGTTTTGCTCTGCCAGTCGGAAGGCTGGGTGATTCTTGCTTTGCGTTCATCCCCATCCATCCACCAGAGCATCTGTGATTTCTCAGCAAACGCCTTAATCTTGAACTGATCCGCTGCGACCAGTTCACCGTCACTGAAGCGGATCTGGACGCCGTCCACCACGTCCACCGGCTGTCCAGGAACATAGTTGAATTTGTTGATCTCGATCTTTCCTTCGCGGCCTTTGTCATCCTTCCAGCCCAGCAATACTCCGGCTTCCGAGGGAATGGTTCCGTTCCGTAGCACTGTGAACTCAATGATCGTGTCGTCCTCTCCGGTGTACTCCCCCACCACCTCCATCACGGGCGTTGAAGAACCCACGGCTCGGAGTTTGAGCTCCTGCTCAACAGGATCAAGTCCCTTCCACTCCGCCGTGGTGTCGAAGGAGTTCTCAAAGTTCGGGGTCTCCACGTCCCCTTTTTCCAGATCGAGCGTAATATTGATGCGGCTTTGCTCACCCGTGCGTTTACTCGTCAGCAGCAGCCGGTAAGGTTCATCCCCGTAAGTCTTGGCGATGTAGGCTTCCACATCCGCATCCGAATCGTTGATCGCCTGCTTGAGTGCTTTCAGCGTGTCGTTGCCCTCCATCAGGCGGATCGTGATAGGCGTATCCTCCTCGCTGTCGCCGACCTGAAGGCGCACGGTCCCCGTGCCGATCACATCGTCCGAACTGGCAAAGCCCTGCGACGAAATCTGGTGCGAGAGCGCCACAGAATCAACGGCGACTGTGTACTTGCCGGGGGTCGCATCACGCCTAGCTTTCGCGCTCAAAACCTCATCATCATTAACCTCAACGTTGCGGGCCTCCCAGACGTCATCGCTGTCGAGCGCTGAGGCCACGCCCTTGAGCTTATCCAACTCCGCCTTGACCATCTGCCACGCCTCCAGTTCCTCAACCTTCTCCTCCTTGCGGGCCTCAATCGGCTTGAGACGGCGCTTCTCGATCGCCATGAAGCGCTCGACGATCTCTCGCGTGTTCAGCTTCGAGCCGAGACCGGTAACGGCGTTTGGGTTGAGTTCAGCCAAGGAAAACCTTAACCTTGCGTCCTAAGAAGTTCAAACAGTCCAGCATTGGGCAAATTTTTCCCTGCCGAATTCAAGTCAACTTACTGATATTCCAAGATTCCCTCCATTTTGCCATGAGGGCGCAGAGAGAGTTGCGGAAGATTTCAAGAAACGTTCCACCTCACTGCCCCACGTTGAGGAGCTGCATCACCGACTGCGGCACTTGGTTCGCCTGCGCCAGCATCGCCGTCCCGGAAGCCAGCAGAATCTGGTTTTTGACCAAGGAGCTCATCTCTGCGGCCATGTCCGTATCGGCGAGCTGCGACTCGGAGGCAGTCAGGTTTTCCTTGGAGATGCGCAGGTTGTTGAGATTGGCTTCCAGTGTATTGCGTTGGAAGGAACCGAGATCCCCGCGCATCATCGCCACCTCACCAATCGCCTCGTCAATCACCGTGATCGCAGCTCCGGACTCGTCCGCACTGAGCAGGGTGATGTCGTTGAGGCTACGGAAACCGCTCTCGTTCTCCACGCTCCGGGCCAGTTCCTCCGGATTGACACTCTGGAGGGAGAACTTACTGTTCTGCACCTGATTGGGGCCGATTTGGAAGCTCAACGCATTCTGCGTGATATGGACATAGCCATCAACCGATTCGCCCACGAGGAAGTCGTTGTCCTTCTCCTGCTTGTAGAGTCCGATGTCACGATTCTCACGAGTGCTGAAGACCCGGAAGAGTTCGTCCTCAGTCGTGTTCGTGTAGCGCACAGCCACGCCTTCGATGTCAGTGCTGGGCGCGCCCATCAGCAATTGCCCTTTGCCGATGGCCACCTCGCCGCCGCCCGTTTCCGGATTGCCGCCGATGGTGCCCTCCACATCTCTGCCGGGAATCGCAGCAACGGCCGAATTCGCCGGGGCATCTGTCCGGAAGAACCCAGCGACGTTGGAGGTGATGGTGAACGTTGGCTCGCTTCCGAACTGGCGATGCCGAATGACGATCACCTCATTGCCTCCGGCCAGTTCGTCCAACCCGCCGGGTTGAGTGCGCATTTCCTCCAGCGTGCCGTTGAGCGAGTCAAAATCGGAGAGTACGACTCCCAGCATTTCGGAAGGTTGGTACACAAACACTTCCAAATCCATCCCGGTGTCATCCAGCTTGGCCTGTAACTCTCCGGCAAGGAGTTGCTGGATCGTCCGCCCCGCTCGTTCAACCGCTTCCGGTGTACCATCTTTCCCGGCCTGCCGCCGGATCTTGTCCACTTGCTCCCACAAAGTACGGTTCTCCTTGAGGTCAATCGAAGTGGTGCGGTTCCCGGTGTTGACGACGAAGGTGATGGAATTCTGCGGGTTAACATCTTGCAGCGTCAAACTGCGTGTGCTCACGAGCAGGGGCCGGGTGGCGACCTGTGTGACGTTGACCTTGTAGCCTTCCGAAGGAGAGGATTTGGAAAGCTCCGACGCGCTCACAAACTCCAGCCCATCGCCAACGGCCACTCCGGTGGAAGCCCGGCTACCATCGAGTAGGGCCTGCGTCCCAAACTGGGTGGTCATGGCAATGCGCTTCATGGTCGCCAGCAGGTTCTCCACCTCGTTCTGGTCTGCCTGCAACATCTTCTCGTCATTCGCCCCCTCGTTGGCTCCATGCACCGCAAGCTGGCGTAGATTAATGAGCATGTTGCTCACCTCGCTCAGCGCCCCTTCCGTGGTTTGGACCATCGAAACAGAGGTTTCCGTGTTACGAATCGCCTGATCAATCGAACTGATCTGAGACTTCATCTGCTCCGAGATCACCAGTGCCGCCGGTCCGTCCGCTGCCTTGTTCAGACGACGTCCGGACGAGAGCCGCTCCAGATTGGTGGAGAGCGCTTGCTCCGTGCGGTTCAGGTGCCGCAATGCGTTGAGTGCGGCGACGTTGGTGTTGACTCGAAGGGCCATAGATCAAACGATGAAAAAAAACTCTTGCCAGACTTATCGGAACCTGAAACAAAATCTTTAGCGAAATCGCCCCACGAGAGGCGTTCCTAGGTGCATTATCGGCATTTCCCATAAAACCTTGAGTCACTCTTTATGAATCCAGACCATCTTCCCGACCTCCAACAAGCGCTGCTCGACTGGTTTGCCGAACACCAACGGCCTCTGCCGTGGCGACGGCAGTATCACCCCTACGAAATCTGGGTTTCGGAGATCATGCTCCAACAAACTCAGGTCAAGACGATGTTGCCGTTCTACACACGCTGGATGTCGGAACTGCCAACAGTCCACTCGGTGGCCGCTGCTTCCGAAGAAATGGTGCTGAAGCTCTGGGAGGGGTTGGGCTACTACTCTCGTGCCCGGAACCTCCAGAAGGCTGCACGAGTGATCTGCGACGAACACGGTGGTGAACTCCCGGCGGATTTCGATCACATCCGCGCCCTGCCCGGCATCGGCCCCTACACTGCTGGAGCACTTGCGAGCATCGCGTTCAACCAGCCTCGTCCGGTGGTGGACGGCAACATCGAGCGGGTGCTCTGCCGGATTGAGGGCATCGGCGAGCCGCCTAAATCCACCCCGGTGCAAAAGCAACTCTGGTCGCTCGCCGCCGAGTGGATTTCGCACGGACACGCCCGCGAATTCAATCAAGGACTGATGGAACTTGGCGCCACACTTTGCACCCCCCGGAATCCGTCCTGCCTGCTCTGTCCGGTAAACACTTGGTGCGTCGCCTTCCACACAGGACG
>Ga0209501_10006495_pt1 | contig 10492 bp, 9 predicted proteins | sample ArcticOcean_MG_C_4_FD_187434 | JGI IMG/M metagenome (GOLD analysis project Ga0209501, IMG submission 187434) | Marine microbial communities from western Arctic Ocean - ArcticOcean_MG_CB4_134 (SPAdes) (version 2) | ecosystem: Environmental > Aquatic > Marine > Oceanic | place: Arctic Ocean...
CCTCGAATTTCCATCGTACAAAGTCCCGGATTTGCGAACGGTATTTTTGCGGGTGTATCTCAGTTGCAAGTCCTTCCTGGAGCGTGCGGGTACCATTATTCTGGCAGCCGCGGTGGTGATGTGGGCACTTGCATATTTTCCCCGGTCTCCTGATATCGAACGAAACTTCGAGGCCAGAATGGACGAGGTCCGGAGCAGGCCGAATCAGGTGGCGGTTGAGGCGGAGCTCTCCAATCTCGAGGCGGAATTGGCTTCAGAACTTCTTAACCAGAGCTTTTTGGGAAGGGCTGGTCGTATCATAGAACCCGCAGTTCGGCCTTTGGGGTGGGACTGGCGCATAGGGATGGCGGCTCTGGCCTCCTTCCCGGCCAGGGAAATCGTGGTAGCGACCCTGGGAACAATTTACAGTCTTGGGGATGTCGATGAGTCCTCGGAAGATCTGAGGCAGGCCATGAGAAACGCCACCTGGGAGGATGGCAGGAAGGTATTCACGCTTCCTGTTGCACTGTCGATTATGGTATTTTTCGCCTTGTGTGCCCAGTGTACGGCAACTCTGGCGATAATCCAGCGTGAGACCCAATCCTGGAAGTGGGCGGCCTTTTCGTTCTCTTATATGACCTTGTTCGCATACTTGGGAGCATTCGCGGTATACCAATTGACCACCGCCCTTGGGTGGGGGGGATAATTCATTGGACTGGCAAGAAATACTCGCAATTGGGTTGGCCGGGCTCTGCGGTCTCTGGATGTTGTGGAGATTTACATCGCCATTTGTTACGGGTGTCGAAACAGGATGCTCAGGGTGTGCCTCTCAAAGCTGCTCTATCCAGCCTGCGCCGGTTCCATTGCTGGAGATCCGTACGGATGTCTCCGGTATCCCGTCCATTGAGCCGCCCTCGGGCCGGCGTTCGGTTTCGACATAAAAGCACCGGATGCAGAATCGAAATCCGGCCATTCCTGCCGGAAAAATCGCTTGCGAATTGCCAATTAAAACCGTAATGTCATGATCTGATTTCACAGCGTGTGGTTGCGAATGGGGCTTTGCCTGGGAAGCAAGTCCCTCATCTTGTCCGATTTCAGCTCAACGAAATCGGAGCATTATGCCTTAGGAGGGTTGTGTGCATCAGTTAAGTTCCGTAATACTTCGAATTTTTGTTTTACCGGCGATTGCCATAGCGTGTTTAGGATCGTCCGATTCGTGGGCCAAAACCAAGAAGCTGGACAATGATTCTCTGAAAATGGCCAAGGTATTGAACAAGGACAGGGAAAAGGCGTTTTCGGGAAAAGAAGGCATGCCGCTTAATAAGTTCCAGGAGCAATGGGCTGCCCTTGCGGAGCGATTGAATAACCTTTACGGTGGGCATAAAGTAAGGATGAACAAGTTCGGGTCTCATGTGAGATTCCGACAGGGATTCGCCCAACTGACGTATCTGGGTCTTCGCACGCACTCACGTGTGACACCCCTCAAGCCCTCACCCCAGGAGCTCGTTTCGAGACACCCTTTTTTGCAGGAACTGGTACTCGAGGGATCTTGTTATACCGGGGGCGGCAGATACCAGAAACAAGTGGCCGATCTAATCGCGGTGGACCCGGATCTTCAGCACTTGCTGCGCGAGCGTATTGAAAAATGGGATACCAAACACCGGGGAAAATTTGAAATTCTATTTCCCGTCGAGGCTGCCAAGTCTATGAATTGATCTTGTAATCCAAATCGATTAAAGACCTAAATATGTCAAGCAGCTAATAAAGTGCTTGACATTATTTTTATTTAAACTTGTATTTAGTCATGGCTAATTATTTGTTTGTTTCGGAGGTATAAGAAGTTGAGTAGGCCCGAAAGGAGATATTGAGATGAATGTGATCAACCGGAGAGACCGGTGCGGATTTCGACGGACGGGTACCGTTCTGACCCTGGTCCTGTTGCTATCCAGTTGCGGTGACAAGCTGCTCACCCACGGCCCGCCTGCAGGAGAGACGACGGCCGAACCTATGGAGAATCCGCTCCCTATCATGGCCGCGTTCGCAAGAGGTGATGAAGGATTTGCCCGAATATTCAAAGTTTCGGACGGCCTGGGTCCAACGTTTAATCAGCCCAGCTGCGAGACCTGCCATCCGGGAGATGGCAGGGGAACCCCGCAGACAACACTGATCAGATTCAGTATCAATGGCGACCTCGTGCCGCAACTGGGTGGTCCGCAACTCCAGGACAAGAGCATTCCAGGTGCGGTCCCGGAAACTGTCCCTGAGGGTGCAGAGATTTCTGTTCGAATGCCGCCACCTGTTTTTGGAAGAGGTTTGATGGAAGCCATTCCAGCAGAAACGATTATCGCACTCGAAGATCCTGATGATGCCGATGGAGATGGGATATCTGGCCGTGTTAACTGGGTTCAGCCTGCTGGATTCGTGCCTGCTGAGTTTGTGGGTGCCGGCCCGGGATTGGCGGTTGGCAGGTTTGGCCTAAAGGCCAACATATCATCTTTGCTTCAACAGGTGGTGGGTGCGTATCGTGAAGACATGGGCATCACCAGCGATTTTCTCCCTGTAGAAGCTATTCATTCGGATGCCGGCGATCTTGCACTTTCTGATCGGGTGGCGGACCCCGAGATACCTGCACACGAAGTGCTGGACGTGTTGATGTATGTCCGCACTCTGGCGGTTCCCAACAGAGGCGAAATTACACCGGAAGTTCAGAACGGAGAGAGATTGTTCGAGCAGGTGGGGTGCACGGGTTGTCACATTCCTACGCTTAAGACCGGACCCAGTCCGATCCCGTCGCTCGACCAGGTGGATGCCCACATGTACTCTGACCTTTTGCTGCACGATATGGGTCCCGGCCTTGCGGATAACCGGGCCGATGGGTCAGCCGACGGATATGAATGGCGTACACCGCCATTGATGGGTATCAGGCTCGCTCCGGACAACCTGGGGGGTCCCGCACATTATCTTCACGATGGACGCACATCCGATCTTGGAGAGGCTATTCTCGAACACGGCGGTGAAGCCCAGGGAAGCAGAGATAGGTATCAGGCCCTGTCCACAGATGAACAGAATGCGCTGCTGGCATTTGTTTTATCACTTTAGGAGCTCACGTGCGAGGAACTGCGAAATCACACTGGAGCAGGCGCAAATTTGTGGCATGTTCGTCGGTTGTATCAGGTGGTTTGGCACTCTCGGGGTGCGCCACCATGTCCGTGCTTCACGTGGCGATTTTGGAAAACAGAATCCGGATCGATCTGGATAAATACCCTGATTTGAGGAAGAACGGTTCGAGTGTTCTACTCAAATCCAGCCGCGACCCGATTCTTTTGCTGCACATGTCCAATGGGGAATATCGTGCGCTTTCTGCAATATGCACCCACTTGAGCTGCAACATCAGGATGTCCGGCAAGGTGCTGCAGTGCCCCTGCCATGGATCCACATTCGATCTGGATGGGAATGCAATCAGGGGCCCGGCCCAGCGACCACTCAAGATCTATGAATCTAGAAGATTGGACGGGGCCGTTGAAATCTTACTTTGAGAAGCCAGAAGGGAGATAGGTAGGCGATGTTCAAATTCGTAATGTTTGTAACGATCCTGGGTATCCTGTTGCCGGTAGTCGCCGTCGCAGAGGATACAGCGGAAGAGGAGCGGCCGTTCGTGTCGGGGGGGGCATACGACAAGCCCCATCTGTTCAAACTCTCCTCGGGGAAGGCCGCATTGGGAGGGTATGCAGAAGCACACTTCCGGTTCGAAAAAGAAGAGGGGATTACAGAGGAAAAGACATTTGTGCCCAAGCGCTTCAATCTGTTCTTTCATTCGGCAGTTTCAGATCGCTTCCGAATGGCGGCAGAACTGGAATTCGAAGAGGGTACGGAAGAGATTCTGCTGGAGATGGCCATTCTGGATTTCGATATCCATCCGGCATTGACTTTCAGGGCGGGAATGATTCTGACTCCTCTTGGGAAGTTTAATCTTGCGCACGACAGCCCTTCGAACAAAATGACGGATCGCCCAGTCGTCAGCACAGAGATCATTCCAACTGCGCTTTCAGAGCCCGGTATGGGCATCCTGGGTGCATTCTACCCGTCGGCGAAGACCAGAGTTACCTATGAGCTCTATGCAGTAAACGGCCTTACAGATGGTGTGGTGGAAGAAAGCGATGAGGGTACCAGGACTTCCCAGGGCAAGCACAACATCGAAGACAATAACAACAAACCTGCTATCGCTGGTCGTGTGGGTTTGAGTCCAGTTCCGTCTGCAGAGATCGGTTTCTCCTGGCATTCAGGGCAATACAATACCACATTCTCAGAAGACATCAGGATCGACGATGCCCGAAATCTCACAATACTTGCCCTGGATGGCGAGTATCGCTGGAAAGACCTGGAGATTCTTGGGGAATATGCCAGGGCAGAGGTGGATTTGCCTTCAGGATTGCTCGGCTCGATATATGCCAGTAGACAGCACGGGGTCTACCTTCAGGCAAGTCACAGGTTCCTGAAGGGTGCGCTGCCCGACATGCAGGGTTCATTTTTTGAAGGTGCGATACGGTATGATGTGGTAGACTTCGACCGGGATCTGGAAGGGGATGTCCTGCGGCGAATCACATTCGGTCTCAACTTCAGACCCACGCAGGAATCGGTAATGAAGCTGAATTATTTCTACAACTGGCGGAAAGACAGGTCAAATGTTCAGGCACTCGGCGCAGGAATCCTGTTCAGCGTAGCCACGTACTTCTGATCACTCATTCGGGTTTCACTCTGGCAAGACGCAATGCGTTTCCTGTAACACCAAGTGATGTCCCCATATCACCTGCCAGGACTGCTACCACAAGCGAAACAAACCCGGGTATAACGCCAACTGCGAGGCACAATTTGATGGTCAGAGAAGACCATACATTCTGCCGAATCACGCGACGCGCTTTCCTGGTCAATCGAAACAAATAAGGAAGTTTGGTCAGGTCGTCTGCCATGAGGGCAACGTCCGCAGTTTCAAGAGCAGCGTCTGTTCCCGCAGCTCCCATAGCAATTCCCACCGAAGCGCGTGCCATCGCAGGGGCATCATTCACGCCGTCGCCTACCATGGCGACCTCTCCGTTTTGCACACTGAGTTTTTCTATAATTTCGACCTTATCTTCCGGCATCAGGTCGGCATGCCATTCGTCGATTCCCAACAGAGCTGCAATATTTTGGGCTGTGGTGGAGTTGTCGCCTGTGAGCATCACCACACGTTCGATGCCCAATTTCCGCAGTCTTTGAATGGTCTCTGCTGCTCCAGGCCGGGGTGCGTCTGCAAATGCCAGAACCCCGATTGTTTCCGAACTGTTTCCGACCAGTACGGTGGTTTTGCCTTGTTGTTGTAATTCGAGTACGGAGTCAGTGCTTCCGCACTCCAGAAATCCCGGTTTGCCCAACTTGTAGGTTCTGGCGTCAATGGTCGCTTGTACACCCTTGCCCGTGACGGACTTGAAATCCGTTACGGAGGGCAGTTCCAGTCCCTCTGCCGCGACCAGGACCGCACGTGCAATTGGATGCTGCGAGCGTGTCTCCAGGGCGGCTGCAATTCTCAAGATGTCCTCTCGCGTGTGTCCTTTTGCAGGCAGGACGTCCGTCAGTTCCGGTTTCCCGGTGGTGAGCGTACCCGTCTTGTCGAACGCGACTACCCGGACATCGGCCAGGCTTTCTAGAAAGTTTCCCCCCTTGATCAAGACTCCGTTCCTCGCGGCACTTGTAATGCCGCTGACCACTGCCACTGGCGTCGAGATGACCAGTGCGCAGGGACACGCAATGACGAGCAGGGTCAGGCCGCGCAAACACCAGGTACCGAAGTCGCCACCCAGAAGCAACACTGGAATGAGGATTATGCAAAGGGCGAGACCGGTGACTGCCGGTGTATAATATCTGGAGAATTTCTGCACGAATTTTTCGCTCGGTGCACGTCGATCTTCAGCATCTTCAACCATCCTGATGATTCTGGTGAGCGTACTTTGCGCGGCAGGCCTGGAAGTCTCGATCTCCAGATATCCCTCGAGATTAAGCGTGCCAGCAAAGACCCGGGCGCCAGGTTGTTTCTCTACAGACATCGACTCCCCGGTAATAGGAGACTGATCCACATCCGAAGTGCCTTCGCGCACATTTCCGTCGACAGGAATCTTTTCTCCAGGCCGAACGAGTGCCAGGTCACCCACCTGGACTTCCTCCACGGGAATCGTGACCTCATCGGTTCCCTTTCTGACAACGGCCACGTCCGGCGCAAGGTCCATCAAGGCTTTGAGTGACCGCCTTGCTCTTGCGACTGCAAAAGCCTCCAGCAGTTCGGCGACCGAGAACAGAAATGCGATCGCCGCCGATTCCATGTACTCGCCGATGGCCACAGCGCCAAATATCGCCGCGGTCATCAGGAAATTCATATCCAGCGAAAAGGAACGCAAAGACGAGAAACCGGCCGGGAAAAAGTTGATTCCTCCCACCAGAGGAGGAAAAAACCGGTGGAGATCTCGAATGGACCGTTCCAGAGGAACCCGGTATCGGGCTCATTCAGCACCCACCTTGTTATCAATGCTGCCGCAAAAAATATTCCCGATAGGATTGTTCGCAGGTTTTCCGCACTGCGCCAGGTTTTCGGAGAGGAGCCGGAAGGATCCCCAACGGTATAACCCGCTCGGTGAATGGCCAGCCTGATTTCATCGTCCCGATTGGGTCCTGTTTCGTAATGTATCGTAACCCGTTGCGCCACAACACTTGTGGATACCTGTTTCACCCCATTTATCTCGAGAAGGGCAGATTCGACCTTTCCGGCACATCCGGGACATTCCATGTCCGGGATGGTCAATACCAATGAAGTGTTGGTTGCAGATAGATTGGATTCCACGGTCTGGACCCCTTAATAGGCCTGTGACTGGAAGGCGATAAGTTGTGTCTACTCCTCAGCGTGTTCGAGCCCGGCTGAAAAGAGTTGCTGTACGTGCAGGTCGTCCAGCGCGTAGTAGGCGAGTTTTCCCTGTTTCCTGAATTTAACCAGGCGCATATTTCTGAGAATACGAAGCTGATGGCTTACAGCAGAGTCGGTGCTGCCCAGCAATACAGCCAGGTCACATACACAGAGCTCAGCCTCTGAAAGCGCTCGGATGATTTTTAGTCTGTTCGCATTGCTCAATACCTTGAAGGTTTCCGCCAGATTGTTCAGCGTTTCCTCTTCCGGCATTGTTTCCGCAATCCGGGAGACCTTTACGCGGTCAACGAGATGCTGTCCATCGCAATGTGGCGAGGACTCCAATTCAGTCGATTCTGCCATTCCTCTTCCCTTTCTTGGTCATCTGAACTCTTGTTCAATTGTTTATATGATACCGCCAAGCAGTGCTGGCGTCAAGCCCTGATTGACTATTCCGTTTCCCCTTATTACTTGACATGCCCCATACAATCGGTTTATATTTAGCCTAAGCTAAAAAAGTATTTACTGTCCGTTCCATTCTTATCGAAAGTGAGCACGGAAATGGCAGAACCTCTGACCGCTTTGATATGGGGGATCGTCTTCGTCATTTTGGCTTGTGTGGGTTTCTGGCCAGGCCGGGGGTTGGTCTGGCGCTGGAAACGATCTGGCAGACTGACGGAAAGGGTGCTCCTCGAGGATGCACTCAAGCACATTTACAATGGAGAATACAAGAAGCAAACAGCCACTTTGATCAGTTTGTGCGGAGCACTCCAGCTGCCGGGCGGGGCCGTATCGGATCTGGTGGCACGTGCGGAGGCGATGCGTCTACTGGAATCGAAGGAGGGTGAGCTCCATCTGACGCGTGAGGGTAGAGACTATGCCCTCAGAATATTGCGAGTGCATCGGCTCTGGGAGCAGTATCTGGCAGAGAAAACGGGTGTTTCAGAGTCCGAGTGGCATAGTGAAGCCGAATTACACGAACACGATCTTTCGTCAGACGAAGTCGATGATCTGGCTCAGAAAATGGGGTATCCCGTTTATGATCCCCACGGAGATCCGATTCCAACGCCTTCGGGAGAACTCCCACCGAGAAGGGGCCAGGCGCTGTCCATACTTCCTGCAGGGGATCGGGCTGTAATTGTGCATCTGGAAGATGAGCCCAAGGAAGTGTACGCGCAACTGCTGGCCGAAGGTCTGCATCTCGGAATGAAGGTAGAGGTCACCGAGGTAAATCCAGAGCGTATTCATTTCTGGGCCGATGGGGATGAGCACATTCTTGCGCCCATCCTTGCTACCAATATTTCTGTAGCTCCGTTTCAAGATGATCAGGAGGAGGAAGAAGAGAATCACGATCCCCTGTCCTCGCTCCAACTGGGAGAATCCGGGCGCGTAATCCGGCTGTCTCGCGGCTGCAGGGGACTGGAACGCAGGAGATTAATGGATCTCGGCGTCCTTCCGGGAACAATTATTGAAGCAGAAATGAGAAGTCCCGGCGGAGATCCCACAGCGTATCGAATCCGGGGCGGAACAATCGCTCTGAGAAAGGACCAGGCCGGTCATATTCGCATTGTCAGGAATTGGGAGGCAGAATGAACACCAGTGAGTCGACTTCGGATGGATGCGCTGCATGTCCTTCACATCACGCAGGGAATCTGACAAAGCTGGGTCTCAATATGGCGAACTGGGACTATGTTGTGGCTTTGGCAGGAAACCCCAATACAGGCAAGAGTACCGTTTTTAATGCGTTGACGGGTTTGCGTCAGCATACGGGAAATTGGCCTGGCAAGACGGTTGTGAGGGCCGAGGGAGGATTTTCATACGAAGGTGCAAAATACAAACTGGTCGACCTGCCCGGCACCTATTCGCTGTTGTCAACCAGTCTGGACGAAGAAGTCGCGCGTGATTTCATGCTTTTTGGTCGACCCGACGTGACTGTTATCGTTGTGGATGCAACGCGCCTGGAAAGAAATCTGAATCTGGTCCTGCAAGTTCTTGAAATTACAGATCGGGTTGTGATATGTCTAAATCTCATCGATGAGGCGGAACGCCACGGACTGACACTGGACGATCGAAGCCTGGCAAGAGATTTGGGGGTTCCCGTTGTAAAAACCTCCGCTCGTCAAAACGAAGGCATCCCGGAACTTATTCAGGCGCTCAGCGAGGTCGCTACAGGCAAGGTGGTCTGCAAACCCCATCGAATTCAGAGTGAACCGCCACAACTTAAGCGTGCAATAGCGGAATTGGTGGACAAGCTGGATTCGGCCTACCCCGATTTGCCCAATTCCAGATGGGTTGCACTGCGGCTTCTGGATGGAGACCAGCGGATCGCCGAGGCAGTCCGAACCGGGGAACTCGGAGAATTGGGGCAGCAGATCCCGGCCAACGCAGAACCGGTGGACAAGGTCAGTTCGGAGGTTACCGCATAATGAATAAAGTGAAAGCAACATCTGAAGAGCTTTTGTCTGAAGCCGCAAAGCTTCGCTGGGACGTCGGATCGAATTTTCACGATTCCCTGATGGAGGCCATTTACAAAGATGCTTCCAATATCGCCGGCCGCTCGGTCATACGAGATGGCGAGCAGCCTAAATTCAATTGGGACAGGAGTATCGACAGGCTGGTTACCAGCAAGTGGCTGGGGTTCCCACTTATGCTGTTTATGCTTACCGTTGTGTTCTGGCTTACGATCGAAGGCGCCAATGTTCCTTCTGCCATGCTTGCGAACCTTCTGATCGATTCATTCCATCCCGTGTTGAAAGGGTTCGGGGCCACAATGGGCCTGCCATGGTGGCTCAATGGGTTTATATTCGACGGCATGTATCTCTCGATGGCCTGGGTAATCAGTGTGATGCTGCCGCCCATGGCGATATTCTTCCCGCTGTTCACTTTGCTGGAAGACTTCGGATACCTGCCCCGAGTGGCATTTAATCTGGATAATCTCTTCCGAAAGGCCGGTGCCCACGGCAAGCAGGCCCTGACAATGAGCATGGGCTTCGGTTGCAATGCTGCTGCCATTGTCGCTACGCGTGTTATCGATAGTCCAAGAGAGCGACTGATTGCGATCATAACCAATAATTTCGCTCTGTGCAATGGGCGATGGCCTACTCAGATCCTGGTGGCATCCATATTCATCGGCGGGTTGGCGCCTGCCCATTTGGCGGGGCTCGTATCCGCAGCCGCAGTGGTAAGCGTGGCCGTGTTGGGGATCGTTCTATCGTTTGTGGTGTCCTGGGGTCTTTCGCACTCGATTTTGAAGGGAGAAGCCTCGGCCTTCAGTCTTGAACTTCCACCGTATCGTCCGCCACGAATCCTGCAGACGATTTATACCTCCCTGATCGACCGTACCGTGATCGTTCTCTGGCGGGCGATTGTCTTCGCAATTCCTGCTGGCGCTGCTATATGGCTAACCTCAAACATCCAGATTGACGGTGTGAGTCTGGCTGAACTATTCATTGACTGGAGTAATCCGTTCGCATTTATTCTGGGGCTCAACGGTGTGATCCTTCTGGCATATATCGTGGCGATCCCTGCGAACGAGATCGTGATTCCCACCATTTTGATGCTCACCGTGCTGAGTAGCGGCATGGCGGG
>Ga0209501_10006496_pt1 | contig 10491 bp, 9 predicted proteins | sample ArcticOcean_MG_C_4_FD_187434 | JGI IMG/M metagenome (GOLD analysis project Ga0209501, IMG submission 187434) | Marine microbial communities from western Arctic Ocean - ArcticOcean_MG_CB4_134 (SPAdes) (version 2) | ecosystem: Environmental > Aquatic > Marine > Oceanic | place: Arctic Ocean...
AGATCCGCTCACGGCTGCCCTTCGTTCAGCCTACATCGTTGGAGATTCCTGCTGTCCACAAGGCCAACGTAGATGACCTGCTAGCTGAGCATCTATCAGACGTGACCACGGGTGTTGGAAACGGCACATAACACGTCCGTGCCCGAACCACGAAGTGGTTTCGCGAAGGGGCGCATGCCCCGAAGCCGGGCACGGCGGAGACGTTATGTGCCATTGAAGAAAGAACTCACATGAGGTCAGATATGGATTCCTTTCATCAACTGGTCCAGATTTTCCTGGGCCTATTAGCTCTTTTCTTCGTGTTTTCCCAAGCCAGAGCAGAATATCATCGGCGGCGCGGTGGTCCAGTTTTAATGGATTTGGGACGACCTGTTATCAATAAATGGCGAAAACTCGTTTTAATTCTCTGTCTCGTTCCCCTAGTTTTTTTAATGGGCATTAGCCTAATCGGACCTCATGGCATGGGCTTAATTGAAATTGAATACCATGGAGTGAATCACACGACCAGCCTGCTTATTCTACCTGTGATCGTCTTTTCTGTATATCTTCATTTTCGCAAGGGCGAAGTGCGTGAATTAGGTGTTGTCTTACCCCAAGACCCTCACCTCACGCGTTGGGATCAAATTACATCGTATATGTGGATGGATGATGGTTTTCAATTAGCCCTGCAATCGCCCAATACTTCCTTTTCTTTTTTTCGTACCACGGTAAAGATGTGGTTTTGTAGTCAGGAAGAAAGAGGACGTATAGAGGATGTTCTTGCACAACATACAACCGCCATGCGGTTAGATGAAATCAACGGCACATAACAGCGCGGTTATGCGCTGCGCCGCATACGCGGCTTGGCTTCGCCAACCGCTCTTCGCTATACGCTCAGAGCGATTCGCAAACCGGCGGACCGTTAGCCAACATGGAAAAAGACTGTTGGACACTGTTTTGGTATATCTCCAGCATAGACGGAGATATACCGCATTTTTGCGGTACTAGTTAGGCAGACGAATTCAACAACAAGGAGACCCTTGTGGCACGGAGAGTTGGCGCTCAAGTCAGCAATGATGCCCACGACAAAGTGCTGAAGCTTTTTGACCATGCTCAACTTGTGTTCCTTGGAGAACGCCATTTGAGCAAACAGAATTCCGATTTCCAAATAGCCCTTGTCAACCATCCGGGCTTTGCAGATCGTGTCGATGATATCGTCATTGAATTTGGCAACTCTCGATACCAGCCGATTATGGATGCGTATTTCCTCAACCTCGAAGATGTGTCAGACAAAGAGTTTAGCCAAGTTTGGCGGAATACAACGATCACCACAGGAGTCTGGGACTCTCCAATCTATGAGGCGTTTCTACGGGAGGTGAGGGAGATAAACAGATCGCTGACGACAGGCAGGCGTGTCCGGGTGATTGCCGGTGGGCCACCAATCGACTGGAGCCACGTGGAGGTATTCGAAGACAAACTTCCTTATACTCGATGATCAAGTTTTTATAGATTGACGGCAGTATATAAAAGGCGCCACCCCAGCAGGTCCGAGAGCGTATCGAAGATGGGCACATCGCACAGCGAGGCCGCGCCAAAGCACCCACACCGCTTGACCAGACCCTTAAAAGGCCCTTTATAATAGCAGGTCCTATTGAAGAGAATTTCACTGGAGACGAGATGGTTATATCGCGTTGGGAACGCCGGTGGGCGATAATCTGGAAGCTGACGACGCCAGAAATCTGGACTTCATCTGTACGTTGCATGGGTGATTCGTGATCACGCTGGGGTGTTTCTCCAACCTGCCCGATCCAGAGAATCATGATGGGTTTATGGATCTCGAGGCCTTCGTACGTTTCGTGCACGAACTCGGGTTAGATGCCGTCGACTTCCATCTCGGCAAGGGATTCCGCTCGAAGGATCCAGACTACCTTCACCACATCAGCATGCTTTGTCGCCAACTCGATCTGCCGGTGGGTTACGTGGGATCGGTCGGCAATTTCGTCGGACCCGAAGAAATCGTGCAGCAGCGCATGGCCCAGGCTCGCTTCGACATAGGGGTCGCCATCGCCCTTGGATCCCCCTTGGTCCGGCTCTTCAGCGGATCGCTGCCACCAGAGGTCATCGACCGACAGCCGCTGTGGGAGCAGATGATTGCCAATTTCCAGGTCCTGGCCGATGAAGCCGCCCAACAGGGAATTGCCCTCGGGCTGCAAAACCACAACAACGGCAATATGGCGGCCACCGGCAGAGACGTGCTGGCCATTCTCCAAGAAGTGGACCGCGCAAATTTCACCTGCGTCATGGACACCGGCGAATGGGAGGGCTCGATCGGAGCATCGCCGCTTGGAACATCCGATCCACAGACCGACATCTACGAGTTTATGCGGGAAGTCGCTCCACATGCCGCCAGCGTGCGCGCCAAGATCTACCGAGTCGAAACCGGCAAAGAGACCTGGATCGATTACCAACGGGTCATCAATATCCTGCAGACCTCGGGCTTCAGCGGCAATATCTCCATCGTGTTACAGAATCAGAGCGAGACCTGTGGGGACATCGAAGCTGTGCGTCTGGCCGTGCGCCATCTGCGCGCTTTGCTGGCCGACCTGCCCACCTAGCGGTCCTTCGCTTACCAGGACACCTTCAATCGCGTCCAGCGGATACAGCTCACCCCCTCTTCGACACACCAGTGCACCGTCAGTGCGGTATCGCCGTCCAGCCGCACCCCCATCGGGTAGCCGAACTCGATCAAGCGGATCTGCTCCTGGCTGCTGATCTCGTCCGTCAGTTCGAGTCGCGCTCGACTGTCGAAGAGCACATCTTCGAATTCCACCTCCCAGCTGCTCTCTGCGGCGCGCACCAGACACATCTGTATGCTCTGGTCTCCGAAGCGTTTGTTGTAGAGCATCAGAAAGCGGTCGTCCCCCAGCCAGATCGGCGTCATCGTCTGCCCCTGAATGCCGGTGGGGTGGGGCCCGTCCCAACTGCGGCCGCCATCTGCGGAAAAACTATAGGCGTTTTTGAGGTCGGTGTCGTTGGCAAAATCCTGTACCCAGGCAAGGGCGATGAGGCGCCCGGGCTGACACTCGATTAGCTTCTGCTCCAGATAGCCGACGCCGGTGCCGGGGTCCTGAAACACGGTGTGCATTTCGGGCCAGGTCGCACCCTCGTCGCCCGACTCCTGGACGATGACCAACTCGCCATAACGGCCGTCGTGCAGCGTCGCCGCCGGCGCCAGCCAGCGGCCGTCATCCGTAACGACGATCGGGTTAGAGATTTCGTACGGCCCCTCGATCTGAAACGGTATCACTGCGGGATCCGTCCAGGTCCAACCGCCATCCGTCGAGCGGCACACCACCGGCTCGCTAGAGGTCGTTGTCAAACTGTCCTGCGTATACTGCCGCACATCGCGTTGGCCGTAGGCCAGAATCACGCCTTCCCGGGTACGGCTCAGACGCAGGTGATTGGTCTTGTTCGGATCCGTTTCGCGTTCGAGGATGACGCCCTGGTAGGTCCACGTCCGGCCGCCGTCGGAGGAGCGGGCGCAATGGGTATCGCCGAGGGCGTAGTGGCCGCCGCCGCGACTGAAACCACAGACGATATCGCCGTTGTCGAGGCGCACCAGGGTGGCGAATGCCGAGTCTTGGCGGTCTACATGACCGCTTTCCAGTATTTCGATATGTGGCATGCGAGTATCTCCTCTCACTCTGTGTCTACCTGAACCAGGCGTAACTGAGCCGCAGCGAGCGCTTCGCCAGCGAGTAGATTGTGCTCTGCGGCCCGTCCCAGCAAATCCTAGCCGTGAAATATGCCAATTTCCACGCCGTGCGGCCAGGCTTGCTGCGCTCCGTCCCTGCTGTCCGCTCTTTAGCATCCTATTTTGAGTCTCAGATCGGGACGTTTACATTCAGATATGAAATCATCCGAATCGATTGCCCAAGCGTTGTCGCCATCGTATGCAGAAAAGCGGCGCGGTCTGCGCTGGGCTGTGGCTGCCGAGACCTTTGGCAGCGCCTACGGGGTCTTGGCGCTGGGCTCGATTTTTGTACTCTTCCTCGATGAACTCGGTTTGCGCAAAGAGCAGATCGGCTTGCTTAATGGGCTGATTTTTTTGCCTGGGCCGATTGCTCTCTTTATCGCCCCCTACCTTGCCCGTTTTGGCAGTAAGCGCTCGATGATCCTCTTTTATGGGGCGCGCAAAATCGTTGCGGCGTTGTTGCTTCTGACGCCGGGCGTATTTGCTGCCTGGGGGCAGGCTGCAGCCTTCGCCTATGTCGTCGCGGTGATGGTGCTCTATGGCCTTTGCCGGGTTATCGCCGAGACGGCTTATTATCCCTGGGCCCAGGAATTTGTGCCCAATCAGGTGCGCGGACAGTTTGCCGCCGTCTGCAATATCGTCGGGACCGTGGTCAGCATACTGGCGGTGACCTGGTCCAGTTATATGCTTGGAGCGAGCGCTGGGATTGGGTCTTTTCAGGTGGTAATGGGGGTGGGGTGTGTTTTGGGTTTGATTGGGGTCGCGTTCAAGTTTCTGATCCCTGGAGGTGCGCCCGTGGCCAAGCGGACGGACCAGCGCACGCATTTTCGCCAGATGAAAGAGGCGGTGGCCGATCGGGGTTTTCGCCGATTTTTATTGGGTTTGGGCATGATGGGTTTGGTGACTGGAGGGTGGGGAGTATTTGTGCCGCTCTATTTAAAAGAGGCGATTGGTTTGGATGCGGGGGCGGTGGTCGGCTTGCTCAACTGGACGATGGCGGGCAGGCTGGTATCGAGTTATGCCTGGGGTTTTGCCGCCGATCGCAAGGGCAGTAAACCGGTGCTGATGGTCGGGCTTTTGCTGATTATGGTATTGCCCTTGGGGTGGATGGCGCTGCCGCGGCAGGCGGCCGATAGCGAGCTTTGGGCTGGCGTCTTGGCGATGTTGTCGGGGGTGGCGATGATGGGTTATAGCATCGGCAATGAGCGCCTGCTTTTTGTTTCGGCCGTACCGCCGGAGAAGAAGACCGAATATATGGCAGTGTTTTATACTTTTACTCAAATCCTGATGGCATTGAGCCCGTTTTTGGCCGGTCAGGTATTGGTGGCGGCGACGGACGTGCAAGGCGTAGCCTATGGGTTTGAGTTTGATCAGTATACGCCTTTTTTTGTCGGCAGCCTGCTCTTATTGTTTGTGGGGATTTGGATTTTTAGTGGGGTCCGTGAGAGGGCAGCTAGTGATTCCCTATCGGGCGATGCTGTGTAAAATTTCTTGGAAATGGAATCTTAGATATGGGTGTTTTTGAATCTTACTCTCTACCTGAAGTGATTGAAAGCGTTGCCGAGTTAGAAGATATTCTCTCCAGACCCACAGCGGGACTGGTGGAGGATTTTGCCCGTTTGCAAGGTGATATACTGATTTTGGGTGCCAGTGGAAAGGTGGGGCCGACTCTGGCCAGGATGGCCAAACGCGCCGCTCCTGAGAAACGGGTTATCGGTGTGGCGCGCTTCTCCGAAGGCAAAATAAAACAACAGTTGGAAGAATATGGAATAGAGACCATTACTACGGATCTTCTGGACCGCAGCGCTGTTCAGGCTCTGCCGCGGGTGGAAAATGTCGTTTATATGGCGGGAAAAAAATTCGGCACAGCCGGATCTGAACCCGATACTTGGGCTATGAATGCCGTGGTCCCTGCACATATTGGTGAAATTCTAAAGAGAACGCGTTTTGTGGCCTTTTCCACCTTGTGTGTATATCCCTTTGCCGAGGTAAAGGGTCCCGGCAGTGCGCCAGCAACCCACCCGCCCGAACCCCTTGGGGAATACCCGAATTCCTGCGTGGCTCGCGAACGCATTTTTCAATATTACTCTAAGCGAAGCGGCAGCCCCGGTCGGCTGGCGCGCTTGAACTATGCCATTGATTTACGCTATGGTGTTCTCCAGGACGTCGCCCTAAAGGTTTTAAATAAACAATCCATTGATATCCGCACAGGTGTAGCCAACGTAATCTGGCAGGGGGATTCCACTGCTCAGATTCTGCGTTGTCTACACCATGCTACTCTCCCTGCAACTGCTATCAATATCGGTGCTGAAAGGCCAGCAGAAATTAGATATGTGGCCCAGCGTTTCGGAGAGATATTTGGTATTGAGCCCCTCTTTGAGGGTAAAGAGGTTGATATGGCCTGGCACAACGATACTACAGAAGCCAAAGGACTGTTTGGTTCTCCCGCTGTTGATCTTGATACCATGATCCGCTGGAACGCCCACTGGCTGCAGAAGGGTGGAGTGTTATATAATAAACCAACACATTACGATCAGCGTCACGGCAAATTCTAACGGTGAAAGCCATGCAGTTAGTGTTTACTGCCGGCGAATCCTCGATTGATAGAAACTTCAAATCCGAATAAAAAAAGAGGCTACGACATTCAGGTCGTAGCCTCTTTTTTTTTCAGTACAGACACTAGGTAAGCTTAGCCTTCGCCGTAGACCGCCTGAATCATGGCATTGATGTAGCCGAAGCAATAAGCGTAGGACTGATAGTAGCCCTGCGGATCTTCTTCGGTGCGCGGGACGTGGTCGGGATCAATGCCGTAAGAGTAGCCCACATTCTTGAGGGCCTTTAATACCCGGTAGAAGTCCATATCTCCTTCGTCGGGCAGGGCCTCGCGAAAGCTGTAGCGTCCGCCAACGAGGTTGCGGTAGTGGACTAGAAAAATTGTGTTGCGGCTGCCAAAGTATTCTATGAAGGGATAGATCTCATTGGCCGAATCTTCGAGCATTTCAGCGATGGAGCCGATGCAGAAATTCCAGCCGTGATGCGAACTGCGCTGAATATCGATGAAACGCTTCATGCCTTCAAAGTCATTGAGCACCTTGTCAACGCCCCTATAACCGGGGGGAGTGGCAGGGTCTTCCTGGGAATTGCCCAGTCGAACGTTGAACTCTTCTGCGACCGGAATCATGCGTTCGAGCAGATACTCAATGCGCTCCCAGTGCATTTCTGCGGTGACGCGCCCGGCGTCGGTCAGCTTGGCCTGTTCTTCTGCCGGGACCTGGTCCAAGCGGAACGCGGTGAAGTAGTAGCCGCCGCGACCTTCTTCTCGTTCGGTACGGTCGATGGGCAGGACGCAGGTATTATAGCGCAGAGAAGTGATGCCGGCGCGCGAAGCGGTGCGGATCATTTCGCATACCCGATCGATTTCCCGGTCGCGCTCCGGGCTTTTGCCAAAGTAGATGATGTTGGGAAATTGCGTATAGATGGGCAGCAAGCTCATGTCCAGCGTCAGCCCGAAGGACTCGTGGTGCTCTCTTTCCTGGACCAACTCGTCGAGATCCCAACCGCGGTCGGGGTGGAAGGGAAAGGTGGCGGCCTTGTGGTGCACGCCACAGCGCTGCAGAAAACGCAACTCGGGATCGGTTGACCCAAAGCCCTGTGTGCGCACATACATACGCCCATCGTTTGCCGATGTTTGTGATGCGCCTCCAGCGGCAGAAGCCGCTGCCTCGCCGGCTGCGAGACCCTTTTCGAATGGATCGGATTCTTTCATGTGATTCCTTTCGTTGGTATAGCGTTGGTATGGTGCGTCCCCACAATATAAGAAAATTGCGTCAGAGGCAGCCAACATTGACCTTTGATACTATATCCTCGTGTGTGATGCCGGCGGCTGAGGTTGCCCTGTTGGGTAGGAAATCATTACCTATCTTTACATCAAGTATATAAGTTCGGAACAGGTGATTCTCTTCAAAACCTCAAAGAGTCAAAGGGTATTCAATAAACACAGGCAAGAACTATGACAATACCACAAAGAATGGGAGATTTGTCTGGCGGTGCCGGTAACGATACCTGGCTGGACCTCCCGGCTGGAAAAATTGGCACACCTAGCAGCGCCGATATTGCTATTCTTGGTATTGGCGCTGCAACGCCTTATCCGATTGGTGCGTATTGCATGGATGCCCCGGACACCATCCGCCAGGCACTTAATAAGCCTGATATTTTCGGCCATCACGATTTTGACCTTGCCGGGGTGGATGCCAGCCATACCACACTCCCCGCTGGCATTAGCGCCGAAGACCAGGGAAATTTGCAAGTGGAGGATACCACCGATCCTGACAAAACCGCTGCTAACCGTGCCCGTATTAGCGCTGCTATACAGGCCATGTTGGACAGCGACACAATTCCTATCGTCTTTGGTGGTGATGATTCAATCCCCATTCCGGTGCTTGCTGCCTATGGTGCCATGCCGTCTATGTCCATCCTGCAAATTGATGCGCATATAGACTGGAGGGATGAAGTGAATGGCGAGAGGTGGGGACTTTCCAGTACTATGCGGCGGGCCAGTCAAATGGATCATATTGACCAGATTGTGCAGCTGGCAGCGCGAGGCATCGGCTCGGCAAGGCCTGACGACCTTAAGGCCGCGCTCGAATATGGTAGCTGTTTTCACCCGATGCGGGCGTTGTTAAAGCAAGGCGGTAGCGCTGCTGCTCTTGCTGATTTGCCGGCTGCGGTGCCTGTCTTTATTTCGCTTGATGTCGACAGTCTTGACCCGGCCGTCATGCCTGCGGTTTTGGGTCCATCCCCTGGTGGGATAGATTATTGGCAGCTCATGGATATTATTGAAACCGCCGCTAGTCGTGCCCCCATTGCAGGCTTTGCGATGGTTGAACTGAAGCCGGACCGAGACATTGGCGGCCATGGTGCTTTGCTGGCCGGTCGGATTGCCCTTTCCGTATTAGCCATCATCGCGCGCCAGCGCGCTGGAGGTAAATGAATAGAACGATCGAGGAAGACGGCGCCGGCTCCGAACGCGTGCCACTTAGGCGCTACGCCGCGCTCTTGGGGCACTACCTAAAACCGCATTGGCGCCGGGTGGCCCTATTGGCCGCCTGTATTTTTACCAGTATCAGCATGAACCTCTTGATGCCGCAAATCATCCGCTACTTTATCGATGCGGCGCAAGCCGGCGGCGCACTCGAGAATATGATGAAGGCCGCTGGGCTCTATCTGGCCATCGGTTTCGGTCGCCAATTCGTCTTTCTGGCTAGCAGCTATCTGGGGCAGGATCTCGGCTGGCGGGTCACCAACCTCATGCGTGGCGATTTGGCTGAGCACTGTCTGCGCCTCGACATGGGTTTTCACCACCAGCACACGCCGGGCGAGATGGTCGAGCGGGTCGATGGCGATACCACGGCGCTGGCCAATTTCTTCTCGGATTTCATCGTCTATGTCGTTGGCAGCGTGTTTTTTTTGCTGGGGGTGCTGGTCTTGCTCTTCCGCGAGGATTGGCGGATCGGCCTGGTGATGAGTGTCTTCACGCTGGTATCCTTTATGGTCTATAACCTCACCCGCAGCATGGCCGTGCCGCACTACGTTGCCGAGCGCGAGGGCTATTCGCGGCTCTATGGCTTTTTGGAGGAGCGGCTCACCGGCATAGAAGATATCCGCACCAATGGGGGCACGGGGTATATTCTCGATCGGTTTTTTGCGGTTAACCGCGACGCCTATGGGCGGGTGCTGCGCTCGGAGAAGATGGGGGCGGTGCTGAGTTCGATCACCACTATCCTTTTTACTATCGGTCACGCACTGGCGCTGGGCATGGGGATCTGGCTTTATGGAATGGAGGCGCTTAGCATCGGCGCGGTCTACCTGGTCCTGCACTATACCTCGATGCTGCGGATGCCGCTCTTTATGATCAGCCGTCAGATCAGCGACCTGCAAAAGGCGACGGCGGGTCTCAAGCGCATCGAAGTGCTGCAGCGCACCCAGAGCCGGATCGAGGACGGGGCGGAAGATCTGCCGACGCATGGGGCTTTATCCGTGGAGTTTGCGGCGGTGTCGTTTGCTTATTTTGCCGACGAGCCGGTGTTACAGGATATCAATTTGCGGCTTGAGCCGGGGCGGGTGCTGGGGCTTTTGGGGCGGACCGGCAGCGGCAAGACGACGCTGACGCGGTTGCTCTTCCGCTTCTACGATGTAGACGCTGGCAAGGTGCAGATCGGCGATCGGCCGGTGGGCGCTTTGCGGCTGCAGCAATTGCGCCAGCGGGTGGGCATGGTAACACAGGATGTGCAGATTTTCAACGCCACGGTGCGCGAGAATCTGGCACTTTTCGATCCGGATGTGGAGGATGGGCGGATCCTTGCGGCGATAGAGAAATTGGGCTTAGGGCCGTGGTACGAGTCGCTGGAAGAGGGGCTCGACACGGTCATTTCGACGGGCAGTTTGTCGGCGGGCGAGTCGCAACTTTTAGCTTTTGCGCGGGTCTTTCTCAAGGACCCAGGCATAGTGATCCTCGACGAGCCTTCCTCGCGGCTCGATCCGGCGACCGAGGCGCAGATCGACCGAGCGGTGCAGCAATTGCTGGCCGGGCGCACAGCGATTATCATCGCCCACCATCTCGGCACAGTAGAGCGGGTCGACGATATCGCGATTTTAGCGGAGGGGCGGATTGAGGAGTATGGAGAACGGGCGCAATTGGCGCTAGATCCGCAATCGCGTTTTGCGCGGCTATTGGCGGCGGGACTGGAGGAGTATACCGG
>Ga0209501_10006499_pt1 | contig 10484 bp, 26 predicted proteins | sample ArcticOcean_MG_C_4_FD_187434 | JGI IMG/M metagenome (GOLD analysis project Ga0209501, IMG submission 187434) | Marine microbial communities from western Arctic Ocean - ArcticOcean_MG_CB4_134 (SPAdes) (version 2) | ecosystem: Environmental > Aquatic > Marine > Oceanic | place: Arctic Ocean...
TTACTTCCTGTATACGATATGCAGATTAAAGCTCATCGAATGGTAAACCTAAAGACTGTTACCAAACTAAATATATATGGGGTACGTTACAATGTTGAAGGGAGACAGGCGTGAACAGAAACGGCGTAAGGCTTGGTATAAACGCCACCAAAAGAATAACCGTAAAGCCTTAGAAGTAATCATAGAGATACAGCGAAAGAGGATACGCGATGCAAGTAAACAAACTATCAGCGACGATAACTAGAGACTTATATACCACGTTAAATCTCTTGGGCAACCAAGTATACGACGAGGTATATAATCATCTATATCGTCAGGGTAAGGGTAAGCCAGGTAGTCCAGCTAGAGTCCTTAGGATGTATGGGTTTAAGAGTAAGGCTAAAAAGAAACTGTTAAAAGAACTGGCGTTCTATCTAAGAAACGTAGAGGTATTGAAATAATGGGAGTACCGTATTCACATATCAGTCCAGAAGAAGGTAAGGATAATTCTTTAGAGTATGTTAGGTTAAGGTATAACCAACAGTGGGAGAGTACAGAAGATATACCTTACGCCGATTCTATATACAAGATGATTGACGATGTTATAGAATACCAGCTAGACAAGATGGCAGACATGGACTTGGAAGATTTCTATAGATACCATATGCAGAAACACTACGAGGATAAGCGTAACGCTATAGAGTTTAATGATTCATGGATGGCATATAAGGAGAGTCGCAATGGTAGATAGCTTAATAGGTTGTCAGAATCAGGTACGTTTACTTGAACAAGTCAATGCAGAACTAGACTTAGAATTGGGAGAAGCCTTAGATACTATACAGAAACTTCAAAATAGAATAGACCAAATGATTGACGATAGCCTACCTGACGATAGTTGCTTAAATTCTAAAGTATTGAAACTTCAAAATAAGATAGACCAATTGGTGGGGCGCAAAGAATACATAGCAACAAATGTATCTGACATATATAGAGAAAAGTATCCATCAGTATTTCAGCCAGTACCATATCCTTATACACATCCCATTAGGGATATATCCGCTGGCGGTGGCAAGGTGAAGAAGTAATGACTAAAGAAGAACAGGTAGAACAATTGGTAGAATGGGTTATAGATTCTATGGATATGTCTGCACTTGAATCAATCGTACAAGAGTATCTTGAAGAATACTACAATAGTCCAGAGGGAGAAGAAGATTTTAATACTAACTATGCTGAAATGCTAGAGGTTTATAGCGATGAATCGAAAGTATAAGAGTAGGACGTATAAATCAAACGGGGATAGGTTCTATAATCCCTGGCTAAGTATTCTTATTGGAGTAGGAGTTGGAGTATTGATTGGGTATCTGTTATCCTTGGTGGTATCTTATGTGGAGTAGAAAGAAATGCGGAGTATGTCGAACAGACTTTGGAGTACATCCCAAAGCCAATACGTTTAATACTAGACAACTATGTATAGTATGTAGAAAACTGGACTTCACACTTAAATATAGTATAGTATCTAAATACGCAGGGAGTAAAGACTATAATGTTTAACGATAAGTTTATCCTATTAGGAGATACCGTAAAAGACTTAGGTATATCTTGTGAACAACTAGGTATACAATACACTTCTAAGCTATCTACTTTAGAGGTAACAGTATCTCAACAGTCTATACAGATAAAGAGTTTAGAAAAACAGTTAAAAGAAATGGATACCTTTGCTCAAGAAGGGTGGGACTTAGCAGAAACCTATACTATACAAATAAAGAAACTCCAAAAGCGAATAGATGAATTTGCAATTAGAGTATTTGGGGGGATGTAGTAATGACTAACGATGAAAGAATACAAAGCCAAACAATAGCAAACAAGAATAGACTAGAAGAAACAATACTAAACTTAGCAGAATGGGAGTTAGTTAGTATGGACTATACATCCTTACAAGAGTTCTTTGTTAATAATATGATGGACTACTATAGGGATAATCCCAAAGCCTTAAACGATATGTTAGAGTATCAGAAAGAATGTACTGACACTGATACAGTATTCTATTGGGATGTAGAAAAGAATGTGGGATAACCTAGAACTATTTGAAGAACATATCTGTATAAAATGTTTGGCGTTTGAAGTAGAATGTTTAGAGAACTGTACAATACATATATGTATAGAGTGTGACAGTATACAAGAAGAATACTGTATAGGGATAATGGATAGAAACTTTGACCATGCTTCTTATGGATGGTTTAACTTAGAAGAAACTAATGGAGCGAATATGTGTAGAAATAAAGACTGCGACATACATATGGTTGACTCAGCATGAGAATAAATAGTATGTTACTAGTACGTATAGGCCTACGACTAGCAAATTCTGTAAAATACTGGGCAAGTAAACCAAGTAAACAATACCCTAGGATGGCTCTGAGAAGCCCATTAGAGGGGTTGTTTGTCCTTTCAGGTTGTGGACTACCACTCGTATTATATAAAGAGGTGGATTATGAGAGAAAAAGAGGTTATCGAAATACAATTAGAACCTATTAAACTACCCAGGATGGGAGAAGTAATAGACTTATTAAAGAACTGGTATATCCAGCAGACAGGGCCAGCGCACTTAAAGACTATACAGGATACGGAATATGTGTTAAGGTTATGGGGGAGAATAGAATAGAAGGGGGAGTAAGCTAGGCACGATTAATAGGGAATACCCTATAGGGGAACATAAGCTAATAGGGATATAATACTAGGGAGGTATCTTAATAAGGATACCCCCCTTTTTTTGTCCTACGAATACTCCTATAGGGATACTCGCTTTTTTTCCTTATTAGAATACTCGTATTTATATCCTTATTAGGATACTCGCCTAATTTCCCTATTAGGATACTACTTATGATAAAAACCGTATGGGGTTCTTATCATATATAGGTCTGTGAGGATGCGGATAGACTAGGAAGGGTGGTTTAGGGGTGTGTGAGCTTACTGGTGGGGGTATATAGGGGTATAGGGGGGTCAAAGAGTATAAATACCCTAATAAGGATACTGTTTTTATCATAGCTCGTTTTGACACCCCTATGCTATAATAGACCTGTCGCACAAACAAACTAACAACGAGGTATTGCTTATTATGGGACGCCCCAAAGGTAGCAAAAACGTCACACAGTCCGTGGACTCTGGTAGTATCAGCTTAACAGGCGCACAGGTGCCAATCGTGTCTGCCCCTAAGGTTGGCGGCACCAACACCATTGGCAAGGTTATGCGCACCGTCACCATTACTTTCCAAGTTGGCTCACTTACGGCGCGTAAGTCGGCTGGCGGGTTTGTAGCCTGCAATGGACGCGGTGTGGACGCTGACGGTATAACGTGGAACATCCCCACGGCGATGCCGCTCAACCCAAGCAATGGCAAGTCTTGCCCCGTCGATGGGGTTGACCTGTCAAGTTTCCTGGGAATCTAAAACCCCAGGCCACTGCCCCCCTAGGTTGCGACGCCTGGGGGGGTATTTTTTGTGCCATTTTCGCTATGATAAAAATGAGTTGTATTTCTATCATAAGTAAGACTGGAAAGGTAGGAAGGGGGAACAGGGGTTTGGAAGGGTTGGGTGCGGGGGTGTCGGTGTAAAAGAGAGAAACGACTGCCGGTGAAATGTCAATGGGTATCCTTTGGGTATCCCCTTTTTATCATAGGTCATTATATACCCCTTATGGTACAATACAATAGTCAAGTGGGGAGACAGCAAATAAAAGTGGGAGAATCAAAATGACAATGTATCGACCTAACGAAATCACTAACGCTAGTGACCATATCTCTAACATCCTGAGCCGTGCCGAAGACGCTAAGGGTGACGCAGAAGAACTGCTGAAGGATACACAAGCTAAGGTAGAAACCCTACAGAATCTGGCTACCAAGGCTGATGAGGCTATGGCAACCCTGAAGGAACTAAATGACCTGTTGCAGGAAGTCGAGAACGAGTACGAGGACGTTCAAATAGAAGATTAACCCCCTAACCCCTCTGCCCCACTCAGAGGGGTTTTAACAGGGGCATTTTTATCATAAGTCATTTTATACCAGTCTGTTATAATAGAGGCATCCCAATCAAATGGAGGCTATTATGCCAAGTCAAGGATGCGGTATCGAAATCGAGTGGTTCCAAGTTATGCCACACCCCAGCTATGCGGAGGTCACAATGGAGGCCACATGTGGTGTTACGCAGACCGATGGATATGGGCGGTCAGAGGTACGGTTTTGCCCACCGTGTGACAAGCGGTATTCACAAAGATTCCCACAGGGTTGGGAAACCTATCCTGGGGACAAATGTCCTCACGGTACGTATGTGGGAGGAAGTGGGCCGGACTTAACGTGCCACTTGTGTGAGTTTACTGGCTGACCGCTCAGGTCTGGGGGGGGCTGAAAAGCCCCCTTTAAACTAAGTGTTTTTATCATAAGTCATTCTGGGTGCCTTCTGCTATAATAGGCGTAGTCCACCAAATAAAAAGAGGTAAAACAGATGTTTACGAGACAACACTTTAGCCTTCAGGCAAAAGCCTTGGGCAGTCATGTAATACCCGAATTATGCACCGTCAGGGACTGGAACGCTAACGGAGCGTTAAAATGGGATGTTAGCAAGATTGAATCATTCCATAGACTTGGTACATTCCTGGTGGATTTCTTCAAGATGGACAACCCCGCGTTTGACTTGGATAAGTTCAATACTAAGATGTTAGAACATGCCGCAGCAGCCATTAATAGCACTGGCTATATATACCTAACTAGTGACCTGCCAGGAATGAGGATTCACCCTAGGAATGGCGCACCTAACGATTGGACGTTCCACCATAGGCACATGGTAGGTTAATCGGTAGTTAAGTCGAGAGAGGGTCAGGTGGACGGCCCTCTTTTAAGGTACTTGTTTTTATCATAAGTCATTTTATACAGCCTATGTTATAATAGAACCATACTAAAAAGGAGGTGCTAAAATGCCGATATGTGACTCATGCCTAGATTCTGTATCTGAGGAGTTTGGTAGTAATGACATAGTTGCTATTACTATGCTGATACAGTCTATGGGCGAAGACTTGCCAGACCACTTATGCGATAAAGTGGAAAGCAACGGGAACATAGAATGCGGTTGCCCAGGCCATCGGGCAATGAGCTTCGTTTAATACTTGGGGATTAAGTGGAGTCCAGTGAGGCTCCAATCCCTAGGGGCTATTTTTATCATAAGTCATTCTCACCCCCTTATGCTATAATAAGGTATACTAAAAAGAGGTGTTACATGGTTAACTTAATAAGGCTGACTAAATCTGACTGTAAGCATGAATGGGTGATTGCCGCATCTACTGACCTATCCTTTCAGATAGCCCCTGATGACGTTGATGGGGAAGGTACATGGGTAGTGAATGGGAGATACAGTCCTGGGGTATGTAATCTGTGCAAGGAAAGGAAACAGTTTCTTAACAGTCCTCCCGCCTTTAAGGGTATATCTCTCTGACGGGGAGCAGGGGGGCGAAAGCCCCCTTTTTAGGTACCTATTTTTATCATAGCTCATTTTAAACACCCTATGTTATAATATGGGAGTCCAGGCAAAATCAACCATAGCGGAGAATACGACATGGCAAAGTTAAGTCCAGAAGCCCTACTAGAGACACAGCGCGTCTATCTCATTAAAGAGATTGCCCAACATGAAAGGGACATCCAGACCAACCAAGGCAAGGTTCAAGAGAATAATGAACTCTTGGAGCGCATCAACAATACATGCCTGTACTGCGGAGAGCGTGTGATGAATTGGGGACGTGATGAAGGGGAGCCTACCCGCATGGAGTCTCACATAGAAGATAAGCATAACGAGGATTGGTTGGAGCTAGTAAAGGAAGGGAAGGCAGGAACGGGCGTAATTCGGGTATAGGGCAGATATAGCCTAGCTGATTAATGGAGTCCTGAGAGGCTCCAATTAGCTATGCCTATTTTTATCATAGCTCAAAAGACAAAAAATAAGCGGGGCCGAAGCCCCGCCCCTACTACAGGCGATTAATCACCGTGTGTTGGTCTATTTTTAAAGTCTTGAAACTCTTTACGAGTCTGGTCAATCTCGGACTTGAAGCGTTCTAGCGTGTTAGTTGAAGCTTCCAGCTTGCGTTCCAAGTCTGCGATGTAGTCTTGCGAAGAGCGTATAAGCTGATGATTTTCTAATTCGTCAATCACCATGTCAACTGCGCCGATGTAGTTTCGCACTTTAATGCTGATTTTCTCCATTTCCATCGCCACGCCTGCGTACTCAGACTTGGCATAGAGTAGGGCGGCAAGAGTATCATCAGGCGGTACGGGAGCGTCTACGATAGGCTCAATAGCCTCAGGCGCAACCGTGATTGCCGCTATTGGAGTCGAATACCCAGGCGGGGCGTAAGTGTATTTATTGCCCCTGAATTTATTGAACTGGTAGTAGATTGCCCCACGTTGAACGTCAAACATATCCGCTAAAACCTGAGCAGTTCTTGCGCCCCTTATATGCTGATTGCTCATTTCCTCGTTAATGTAGGATATTTCGTCTGGAGTGAGCTTGTGTGATGTAGGCATAGCACCTATTCCTGTAGTAGACTCAGGAAGCAATCAAGGAATGCTTGATTGTTGCCTGGCTCATTCATTATAGCATATGGCGTCTCATTCTCGGATAGGCTATATAGAAGGTGAAATAGGGGGGTGTTTTTATCATAAGTCATTCTATACCCCGTGTGGTATAATGTAGCTGTACCAAACAAAACAACTGGAGAATATAATGCGCATTAAAATTGAACCCTATAACACTCTAATCCTACCAACAGACGAAGACATTAACACGCAGTGTAGGCCACATAATGGGGCTGATACTTGTGTCTACTTGGTGGAGACTTCCGCAACTGATGTAGGCTATCAATGCAAGTACAATCAATGGACTTGGACGTTTGGCTTAAAAGAACGTCTGCTAACTATGGAAGCGCAACGTCAGGGTTGTGATAAAGTCATCAACTTCCATAAGCATGAGCCTTCCTACATTAGTGGACATACTTATGAGACGTATGATGTAGATGAGGACGGTAATGCTACGCTGGAAGGGAGCCAAGACCCATTAAGTGACTTGGAAGGGAATAAGCCACCTAATCTGGACTTCCCGCTTACTACAGACCGATACTAATCCTAGGGGCAGAGTTTGGTACACTCTGCCCTTTTTAGGCACACCTTCTTATCATAGGTAACTCTATACCCTATATGCTATAATAGATTCATACTAAACAAAAGGACGTGACCAACTATGGCAACCGAAGATTCTAGAGACGCTTTCCGAATGTCTATCAGTGGCTTTCAAATAACCGCATTGCTTGGTTTAAGCGATGTGCTTAAAGATAGCGTATTAAAAAGCATAGACACCACGAACATTCTTTATCTTGAGCAAGTCGCGGCTACTGCCCTATTGATACAGCTTATCCAAGAGGAGATAAGTTTTAGGGATACGTTGCCATTTCCGTCTACTGAAACAGGCCCACGCATAGTTGCAAACTCTCTCAAGATTAACGGAGTGCCCGTTGATTCTACGGATAAGGAGGCCGTAAGGGATAGGATTGGCGAGACTCGTACAGAACAGCTGGGCACCGACGCCTAGCAATTGGCGGGGTGAAAACCCCGCCTTTTTTATCAACCATATTTATCATAGGTAGATTTATACCCTATCTGGTATAATGGGCTTACACTAAACAAAAGGGGACAATATGTTAAAGCTCATACTCGGCACTCTTAGCTTCTCGGTTATTGTATTCTTCGCATCTCTATCCTTTGCATCAGCAAATACCGATGCAGACTGGGCAATACATTACGATGTGTATCAACCGTCTATAAGTGTAGACGGCCTTGCGCCTGGCTACCAGATTAACTACTGGGCGGGTGAATGTGTACTAAGGCTGGGTACTATGTTTACTCATTCCATAGACACATTGACCGTTAGAGTTGCCAATGCGGTGCCAGTGTATGTCGATACGGTATTGGTCTACTGCGAAACTAGAGACTAGACAAACGGCAGGGCGAAAGCCCTGCCTCTTTTATCACACCTTTTTATCATAGCCCCAAATGGGGCGTGATAAGAATATATTATTCCTGTGTAGCTCAGGCCACACGGTACCTATACCCCCCACCCCCTACCCCCCGGTGGGTTGTGCTATCCCTAGATGGTACCTAAACAAGCTGCGGCAGGGTTGCCTCTAATAATTTATTTTTTCAAATTTTCAAAATTTATAGAAAAAGGGGAATATGAAGGAATAGGTCACCACTCCTACTGTTCATAATCCCCCTTATCTAACAAAATGAGAAGAATATCAACCTAATATATATTATATATGGTAATTAAATCATTGTCAAGTGTTATTTTTATATTATATAAATTCACATTATATAATATAAAATATATATTATATATATATATTTAGTATAATGTATATATATACCTAGTATATAGATATTTTTAGGAGGTATTATCATTGTTACAAGTTGATAAATTAATCCCTGAAGTAATGCAGCATTACCCAGATGAGCCTGTAAATGCTATGACATACTTAATGAATAAGTATGATTTAGAACCAATGACAGCAACGCATCTTGTAAGCTCAATTTGGGGGACTCTACACATGAAGTACCCATTAAATTTGCCGAACTTTTTGGTAAACCCTCATGCAATATATACAAATTGACTTGCAGAAAATAAGTTTTCTGTAGTATAATATTAGTAGATGAGATTTAGGGAGGAAAGTATGATAGTAAATAAACTAATGACTGCTGCTATGCGGTTTAATAAAGAACTTATTGAAGAACAGAATAAGATGGAGGAGACTACCTTCAAAAAATATTCGTGTCCTAGAGGACATTCCTTTAAAACTAACAACCCGATTATAATAGCAGTTGATGGAGACACCAATTATAACTCTGGGCCTATCTGTGGGTATTGTTACGTTGATTGGTTTAAAGTTAATTTGAATGCAAATGAGGAACATGTGGAATGAGGAAATCTTGGGCCAAATGCCGTAAATGTGAAAGGAAACGCCCTGCTAAAACGGCAGTTGGACAATATTGCCCTCAATGCGTAAAGCAAGCAAATAAAAAAGGAAAGAGCCTAGAGGGAGGGTCACAATGGCAAAAGTAGATAGGATTGAAAAGATTGTAGTAGATGAAAACGTAGATAATGACCCCAAGGATGTAGAACTCCTAGCTGAGTTTAAAGAGGCATTACTTGGAGTATGTAGGGTTGACAATAAAACCATACCAGTATATAGTTATATACGCTTGGTAGAATTAGCGGTAGAAGATGGTACTGATGAAGAAACGGCAGTAGAGTGGGTGGATTCCACCTATCTTAGCAAAGAGATGCAAGACTTTTTCGGCGGTGCATATATTATAGTAGACGATACAGGCGTATAAGGAGGATAGTATGGAAGTCAAAGATGTACATGAGAAAATACTCTATCCAGTGAGTCGGGTACGGGCGTCGGATTCAGGCGGTTCTGGCGTATTGGTATACAGCAAGGAAGATTCAAAACACCCTGGAGATTTCATTAACATTGCATTAACATGTGAACACGTTATTGCTAAGAATGTAACCGTCAAAGATGAATGGGACACCGTTCTAAAGCGCGAAGTAAAACGAGATGTCACCTCAGAAGTTGCCATTGAAATGTTTGATTATGATAACTCCGAAGTAATTTCGGCCAATTCAATTAAAGCAGACATCATTGCATACGATAAGAACCATGATATAGCAGCAGTACGCTTGCATAGCAAGAAACAGATGCCATATGTAGCCAAGGTAATTCCTAAAGAAGATATAGAGAAGCTACAAATTGCAGACCCCGTATGGGTTTCTGGTTGCAGCCTACTCCATGACCCATTCCCGAATGCCGGTACGATTACCTATCTGCGGGAGATGATTGACCAGAAGGCATACATAATGCAAAACGCGCCAAGTATATTCGGTAACTCTGGTGGAGGACTCTTTCATGGAGTTACAGGAGACTTACTAGGACTAACATCCAGAATCACTGTTACACAGCTAGGATTCGGTATGGACGTACAATCTTGGATGGGGTTCTCGACACATCCCGATAGACTGTATGAATTCTTTGAACATCAGGAACTTCAGTTCTTGTATGACGATAACGATGATTATTATGGGGCAATGGATAGACGGTCAAACAGGCGTAAGGAAGCCCTACGTAGCATCATGATTGAGAAGGAAGGAATTCAACCTGATAACGTAGGAGAGGAGTTTGTAGTTGGGCAACTATCCCCCAATGCAAGCATACAAGATTTAGAGGAAAATACCCAAAGTTTCTTCTAACATCTAGGTATAATATATTATATGTAATACGGGGGGTCACCCTGAGTTCCTTGAGTGACCCCCTACTCTTTTGAAGGTGACGGATGGCTATATCAGAAAAAGATATTTTTGAATCCTTAATGCAAGACCCTAATCATGCTTATAATCCAATAGGCAAAGTTTGGGCTGA
>Ga0209501_10006501_pt1 | contig 10483 bp, 18 predicted proteins | sample ArcticOcean_MG_C_4_FD_187434 | JGI IMG/M metagenome (GOLD analysis project Ga0209501, IMG submission 187434) | Marine microbial communities from western Arctic Ocean - ArcticOcean_MG_CB4_134 (SPAdes) (version 2) | ecosystem: Environmental > Aquatic > Marine > Oceanic | place: Arctic Ocean...
TGTCACGCTGTCAACACCGTCCAGGCGCTTCTCGGCCTCATCAATCAAGGCTTGCATCAGTATCCCCTGGATACGCAAATCGTCTATCTCCTCACAGGCTCGCTCCATGTCCCTGCGAACCGGATCGCCTACATGATAGAACCGTAGCCGGCCCCGTAACTGCTCCACTATGTCCGTGCCGTTAACCGCCATTGTGCCGCTCCTGATTGTGGGAAAATTTCGGGGAAGGTGCTTGGGTGTGTTTGTGTGTGTTGAGCAAATCAATATCCCGGGCCTCTTCTTTTTCGAGGGGGGGTCTTTTTTCCCCCGATCTGGCCGAAAAAGGCCCCAGCTTCGTATAATAACCATTATGTTACCCTGGGGAACATCTGAAGTCCATGCACCGCAACGACTTACGAGATCGTGCATAAACCGCGAGATATTATGTTGCCCTGCGCCTGCGTCTTCATGCATCGATCCTGCATAACTGGACATCTCGAGCACTGAACTGGTTTGGTCGCACGGTTCTAACTCCACGGACCTAAACCCATGTGGCACAACGACTTACGGCGGTTCGAACCGACCCGTTCTCGCGCACGGGCGCTGGTTCGGGGCCGGTGGGTGGGAGTTGGCTCCTCACCCCTCATCCTTCCTGCCATTCCCTCCCCGAACACCTCACTCATCCACGACCTCATACTCGGCCTCTAAGACCTCCTCACTCTTAGCTGCTATGCGTTTAGCCTTGGCCCACTCCTCGACCTTCTTGAGGCTCTCCAGGAACTCATCCCCGATCGTGATCCCGACAGTAGCCGCGAGCTCTGGCTTCCCGAACTGTTTCCGATTGAACCGTTCAGCCAGCCACCGGCGCGTATCGGCCTGGAGTCTTGCGACCTGGACGGTTTCCGGGTCTGCGCCATCGACGATCTCGAGTGCTTCCTCTGCCCAGGTCGAGCCTTGGATCTCTTGCACCATCTGCCATTTACTGGCCCTCTCAGGCGTCTCCTTCAGCCATGCATAGAACACGCCGGTAGACATCGGCCCGACCTCCTTCGGCATATTCTTGAGCAGCGGACGCACTCCACCCCAACGCAAATACAAGGCGAAGATTTCGTCCTCGCCAAAGGCGGTGAGCCGCTTCCCTATCGTCCTGGTCAGCTTCTGTCCGGCCATAGTGCTCCCTCTCCTAATCCGAATGTGGGCCATGACTCAATAATAATATCGAGCCTTCTCTCCAGGCGCTCCTTCGACACCAGCACGCCGTCCTCATCATATCGCAGCGGATCGTCGGGTGGCAGTCCTCTCGGGCCTTGCAACTCCTCGATCGCTTCCCTGATCTCCTGGCGCCACTGCTCGGTGTGATCGCTGATATCCTCCAGCGGCATGAGATCGAGCGCGGCCAGTAGCCTGACCACCTTCATATGAGCCATCACTCCTCCTCGCTGGGCAACCGTCGTCCGATCCACTCAGCGACCGACACCGTGACCGCGTTGCCCATCATCCGGTAGCGCGGCCCGTCTGCGAGTTCCACGCGCTCACCGTCCTCGTCCACGCCCCATTGCGTCCAATCGTCGGGGAAGCCCTGAAGGCGCTCGCACTCGGTTGGCGTCAGTCGTCGGGGAACGGCACCAACGACGAACTCTTCTTCACCGTTGAAACCTGTACGCGCCACGCCAGAGGCACTTTTCGTTAGTGTCGCACTGGTGCCGTGGTAAGTCTCGACAAGCGCCACCTCGCCTCTCTCGTCGTGCCCGCTTGCAGAGCGTGTGCCAAGGCAGGCGGCAACTTCTTGCCCCGCTTCTTTGCTCGGCGCAGGATGCCCGTGCAAGCCCTCGCTGAGAGCAAGTATTTCGGGGAGGGGGACTCCTCCAGAATGTCCGACAATGAACAGGCGTCTCCGTCGTTGCGCCACTCCGAAGTATTGAGAGTCAAGAGTAGCCCAGGTGACGCCATACCCGAGTTCAACAAGGCTGGCAATGATCGTAAGGAAGTCACATCCTCCGTTGCTGGACACGAGCCCAGGTACATTTTCCCCGACAACCCATGTGGGGCGGCACTGAGCAACGATCCGGTGCATTCGCCACCAGAGAGCGCCACGGTCGCCAACCAAGCCGCCGCGCTTTCCTGCAACGCTGTAATCCTGGCAGGGGAAGCCACCACAGATGAGATCGACAGGAGCGAGAGTTGTTCGTTGTCGCTCGTCGGCGGCGTCTCCATGCCCTCCAAAAACGCCCCCGATATTGGACCCCGCTTTCCGTATGACACAGTCGGGGCCGGTTGGTCGCTCGGTCGTATCCGGCTTCGTTGTCCTTCCGACATCTTTCACATCCTCGTAAAGGTCCACGTTGGGCCAGTGGTGTCGTAACACCGACCGGCATTGTTTGTCGTTCTCCACTTGCCATACGATCTCATGGCCGGCGAGCTCGAGGCCGAGATCGAAGCCGCCGACACCGCTGAACAGGCTACCGACTCTCATCCCCAATTCTCCTCATCCGAGGGCAACCCCTCAGAACATCGCAGGGTCGAGAAGTCGATCTCGATCGGGATCCCGCCATCGATGATAGGACCGTGGCGGTTCTTCAGCGTGAGCAGCCAGTAGAATCCTGAGTTGCCCACCCTCTTGACCCTCGTATGATCCAAGCCGAGGACCAAATCGCATGAAGCCTCCACCATCATTCCCCCGTGAAGATTTTGGGCTACCGGCGGGGTGTCGTAATTGCTTGAGCCTGACCTGTTCCACTGACTCAGCATGAGCACGGTGCATTCCGTCTCAAGACAGAACCTCCGTAGCTCGGTGACCACCCTGACGGTCGCGTCGTGGATCGATGCGTCCGAGCCGGTGGTCGCCAATTGGAGGTAGTCCAGGCAGATCCAGGTGCAGCCCGCCGCGTGGCACTCGTATGCGTAGGCCAGAATGGATTCCCAGCTTGTGAGGATCCCCTTCGGCGCAAAAAGCGGCGGCACATCAGCCAACTGCTCGCGGGTATCTGCCCAGGCCAACTCGCTAAACTCGCCGCTCTCGATGTCGCGCAGCTTGGTGCCCGTGTAGACCGAGTAGAGGCGCGTGGCTAGTTGCACGTTCGTCTGCTCGAGGTTTATCATGCCCACCGATCTACCCTGCCGCAGAGCCGCGCTGATCAGACTCAAGGCCAGTGTGGTTTTGCCCAGGCCCGGGTTGCCCGCCAGACAGATGAGGTGCGGCCCCCAGCCTTTGCCCTGCCCCTGGTCCCTACAAATTTTGTCCAGCGAATCGATCCCTGTGCTGGTTGGTTGCACGCGGGGGTTGGCTTGCTCGATCGCGTAGCTGTCCAGCCACTCGTCACCGAAGAGATCAACCAGCGTGGCGGGACTGTCGGGCTCATCCGACACAGCGATGAACTCCTCTCGCGCCCGCTCCAGGCTCAAGGGCCGACAGGTGCGGCACGATAGGGCGGTGAGCCCAACGCTCGCGCTGGTGCCTCCGCATGAGGGACAGCTACCCCACCATATCTTCGTCACGGCGTCCTGTATGAAACCGAGTTCCGCGCCAAGCTCATCGCGTTCCGCTGCCTGTTCGCTCATGGTGCCCACGCCGGCAGATCGATCTCCATAATCTCCTCTGGGTACGACGGCCACTGCGCGTCATGTCCGAAATCGTCGATGCAGCGCGCCCAATCGAAGAGCAGCGAGCGCACCTCGATAGCTCCGCGCCGGATCGCTTCTGGCGATACCTCGTACACCGCCAGCGCGAACGGCGGCTTCTTCTCACAGGCGATGATCAGAAAGCGGTCGCGATCCTCGAACGGACTCAGGTAGTGCGCCGCCTGGCGGTAGTACCCGAAGTTGTAAATCGCTTTAGCCATGTGCTCGGGGCTTGCGTCTACCGTGGACTTGAGATCGATGAGATAGTCGCCGTCAGTCGACAGCCCGTCGATCTTCGCCTTGCATTCGATGCCCGTAGCTGGGTCAGTCCAGAAGGCGGCGGCCTCTGTTGCCACGCCCTGGAGGAGTTCGCCGGCTACCGGGTGCGCCAACACCTCGTCGCGCATGGCGCATACGGTGTCGTAGTCATCTGGCTTCAGAATTTTGTCGGCATCGTATTGCTCCTCGAGCTCCGCTTTGGCGGTTTTGCCCTCCTTCGTGCGCCCGCTCAGTTCGGAGCCCCGAGCCCAGTTCTCATCGAAGCTGCGCGGCTCCAGGGTAGCGACATGGAAGGCGGTGCCCAGCCGCATGGCCGGCGTCGGCTCCGAGGGATGCGCGAGCGCGTGTTGGAGATGCGCGGGGCTCCTTTGGAGCGCGCCCAGGAGGCTGTTGGAGGCCCGTGGTGCCGCGAAATAGTCATCGTCCGACAGGTCGTAGAGTAGCTTCAGGTCACTTGTCATCGACGCTCCATTGGAGGCTGACGCCCCCGCTTTGGGTGGTAGTTTTTCGTTCGAGGCTTCGCAGAAACCAAGACTCGCGGCGCTCCGGTGATGACAGAAACGAATCTGGATACTGGTAGGCTCGGACGCTCATATGATGCTTCGACCGCTTCAGGGATTGGCAGACGCCTCGGAAGAGGTGCAGCGGATCCGCGCCGTTCTTCGATAGGTGCTCCGCATGGAGCGCATTCAAGACGCGAGCCCTCTTCGGGGTCAGGCTCGGGTGCGGCCCCTTCGGGCTCAACTCACTTAGCCAGACATCAAAGAGCTCGCTACTGTGATCGACGCCTTCCTTCTTCTTCTTGGGCGCTTTCTTGGGGGTCTTCTTGGGGGTCTTCGGCGCGCCTTCCTTCCGGAACGAGGATCCGCTCTGGCGGTGGTCCCAGTTAATCACCTCCAGCAACGTGCCCGCGTTCGGGATGCCGTGGTCGATCAGCCGGATCCGGCCATCGCGTTCTAATTTCTGGAGCATCCGCTCGACCTTCGCCGGGCTCCATTCGACGCGCTTGTTCCTGGCCGTGTACGCGCAGTCGGCGGCTATCGCTCTGAGGCTCCGCAGGAACTGACCGCGCTGCACTTCGACGCCACGGTAGGTGTAGGATTTGTTGCCGAAATTGGTGCGTAGCAAAATGAAAAGCCACAGCTTGAGAACGTCAGAATCGCCCCTCCATATGGACTGCTTGTCGAGGATGTCGCGCGCGAGGAGGATGAAGCCCGGAGTGCTCACTGCGCTTCGATCACCTTGTGCTCGACCAGCCAATCGAAGACATCAGTGACGCAATAGGCCACAACGTGCGGCACCTCGGCCTTCCGGCACTCCTCCTGGAACGCCTTCTGGCTCGGACGCAACTTGCCCTTGCCGGCCTTGACCTCGATCCAGCCGAAGAACGGAAAGCGATCCGGCCCGAAGACGCACAGATCCCCGAGTCCGGGAGTTTGGCGGACGCCCCCGGGATCCTTGCGATAGCCTTGCTCGAGGCTGTAACAGGCCATGCCCATCATCGACAGGAAGCTGCGGATGTCGGCGCTGACCTGTGCCTCGGGCTTGCGCCTCCTAGCCGCCATTCTTCTGGAGCTCTATCTGCTTCTTGGCTTGCGCGAGTTCCATCTCGCAGCCGTGGAGGTGCGTTCGTGCAGCTTCCAGCGAGCCCTGACCGCGCTCGTTTACGACATCCCACGGCAAGTTGGCGAGCCGTGCGCGTACCCTCTCAGTGTCCTTCTGCGCCTGATCGAGATGCATGACGCACGAGCCTAACAACTTATTCATGTCAAGTTGCAGTGCCGACAAGTCAGAAGGCGAGTTCATCATCGGCTCCCGGGGCTCCTGGCGTCGATCCAGAAGCATCATAGTCGCCGCTAGGCTTCGGCTTCCAATTGTTCACCGTCGCGAAGGGCTTGGCCTCCCCCCACTGCGGGAAGTCGAAACTCCTCGTCGGGTCTTTGACTTTCACATCCAGACGCACTGACTCTTCCCCAGCTTCTGCCTTCTTGGCGAGCCACTCGACCATCTCAGCGATGTCGATTTTGATCGTCGCTAGTATGAAGGATTGCGCCTTCTCGTTTGGTGCGAAGATGCGAATCGCCTCGCAAAATTCAATCTCTTTTCTCTCAGCCATTTCCGTATTCCTTGGTAGTGATTCTTGTGCCCGAAGTTGGGCCGATCTCCTAGTCCCCTCGCATCAATTCCTGGTAGTCGAACTGGTTGCCAAGTGCCTCGACAACACCAGTGGTGGTTATCTCCCACCCTAGTAGGCGGTCGCCGGGAGCGCAGACGAAGGCATGACTTGGCACTCGCAGTTTCCTTCGCACGAAGGCGTATCCCTTTGGGGTAAGTCGCCACATTCCAGACCTACGCTTTCTGGTGTTATCGTTTCGCTTCTGCTCCAGCAGCGCCCAGTGTTGCAATTGTGCGACTTCTCCCCCGTGAATGAATCGCCTGGGAATGCGATTCAGGTGAACCCATTCGCCCTCTTCCCCAAGGGTCGAGATAGCACACATCGTCGCTGCCATCGTGCTGCTGAGTTTGCGCTTGTAAACCTTATTCGATGCCCCGCAGCAGGGACATTCTTTAATCGGCAATTGTGCTTGTTCGCGAAGCCCAGAAAGAGTAGGCGGCGATGGGACCGCATCGAACAGACTCCTCTGATCCTCGTCTACCGCCTCCTCCCGGCGAGGCTTCGAGCCTCGCTCTTGGTCGCCGGGATCCCAGAAGGCCACTAGCTCGCCGCCAGGAGTAGCTTGGCCAGGTAGGCCGTCGCGCCCCTCACGCGCTCGATAGGCGTCTTGCCCTTTGCGCCCGTGCCGCGCTTTTCAACCACCGCCAGCGCCAACTTGATGTGGCGATCCTCGACCTCGCCGTTCACTTCACAGGCCGCAATCGTGCCCTGGAGTTCTTCTATCGCGGCCTCCAATTCGGCCTCGACCTTAGCGGGATCCGGCTTCACGAATGCGGCCCTCGCCTTCTTGGCCGGCGCCTTCGCCTTCGGGGCCTGGGCGGTCGCCTCGTTGCCGTCATCATCGTCGGATATTCCCACTGAGATTCCAAGCGCAGCCTGAGTTGTGTATCGGCGCAAGTAACTGATCGCGCTGCCGTATCCATGCGCCGTGTTCGCCTGGAGCGGGATCGATGCCGGGGGCAGCAGGATCCACTCACCAGATTCGTGAATGATCAAGGTGCTCATGGTCACGGTTCCCTCCCCCTCGCCGGGGAACTGGGTGAGCGCCAACCCATGTTTCGCTAGTGCCGGCTTCGCCACCTCAAGGACCGCACTCAAGTCCGCGTACTGGGACTTGAAGTGAGAGTTCTCCTGGTTCTTAAGCGCCTTGCCCACATCGGCTTGGGCGCCGACCAGAGCCTTGCTGATGCTCCCGATACTTTCGCTCATCTCAATCATCTACCTCTCCCGCTGGTGGTGTTGGTTGGTGTTCGATCAGCGGCTGCGGTGACAGCATCCGCTTGACCAGGATGGGAATCGGGGTGTCACCCCGCCTCCACTTATGCACGGTACTGGGACTCCGGAAGAGGAACCGTTCAGCGTAAGCTGTCACGCCCCTCCCATCTGCCTTGATCGCCGCCTCGAGTAGCGCAATCGCTGGATCGCCGCCGTGCGGGGTGGTCGCCATGTCGCCTCCAGTTGTTAAAATGGTCAGCCGAGGCCAAGGTTGACCGAGGTGGTGGAACTGAACTCGCGTCGAGCAGCCTCATCGAATCGAGCTTCGACGAGGGCCTCAATTGCCTCCATCCATTCATCTCGCGCTGCCGCGTCTCGCCACCACCCGTCCGCGCGACGAAGTGCCTCCTCTTGGCGCTGCTGTGCGGCTTGATCCCGCGCTGCCCGCTCTGCCTCGCGCTCCTCCCTTCCCTCTTCCCAATCGTGATGCCGCGCGATGTATGCGTGCCCCTCTGGGGGCAGCTCCGGCTCAAGCGGATCGCGGAACTCGGCAATGCTCGACAGCGCGAGCGCGCCGGGTATCACCGTGCTGGTCGCACGACGGTAGTGACCCCCTACCGCGACTAGCGCCTTCGGTCCATGCGGACCCGACGCGCCACGCGGTGCATGAACGTCGTCGCTCGGCATCTCCATGAATTTGTACGACGAGTTGCGGCCCGAGGTCGTCCGCGAGATGTACGAAAAAACGTCCAGCATCTGTTGCCCTCTTTGAGTCGCTCTCAACTTACATCACAACCACCGCTCTCGGCAAGTGTCCCATTCGACTAGTGATTGCCACATATCAGTGGCAGAACACCGCCGATAGTTGGCAATAATCCGCGCTTTCGTTAAAGAGAAATCCGTTGTGGCACAACGACTTACGCCATTTGAGGTGGATTGACCCCTATCTACACTGGTGTCATATGACACAGGGACGTAATATAGATGCCGGGGAAGAACCCACCCAAGAGGAAGACAACATGACCGACCGCGACCAACGCTCAGGTGAGATCAACGGCACCCGCCCCACCCTCGAACAACGCAGGGACATCGCGAGATGCCTAACGCCCAAGTTGCTGTGGGCGGACGGGTATTGCGCCAGTTGCCTGGAGAGCGGGGAAGTCATAGACGAGACGCCAGAGTTGAATTGGGACGGCACCCACACCCCCGGCGATTGCATCAACTGTGTGGACACCGCTTTCGAGACTCACGCTGCGTTCGCCTACCACACATACTGCGGTGCCAACGCGCATCGACCGCGATTCATCGACACCGTCATATACCTTCGTTCACAGCAGGAGCAAACAGCATGAAGATCACACAGTTCAACCGCCAGAGCCTCAGAGATGTACGAGAGAAGATGACCGGAGCCCTCGCCATCTTGGAGGAAGTCGGAGTTCACGCAGAGGTCGGGCGCATATCTTTTGATGCCCAGAGCGCGACGGTGAAGGTTCAGATATCAATAATCGGTGAAGGCGGCGAGGTCGTCACCAAGGAAGCCACCGACTATAACCGACACCGCGAGATGTACGACTTGCCGGAACTTGGAAGCGAATTCGTTGACCGTGGCGAGACGTATACGATTACAGGGTTCAAGCCACGTTCGACCAAGTACCCCGTCCTTGTCACTCGCGCTGATGGTAAGCGTTTCAAATTCCCAATCATAACGGTACGGGCTCACGGAGCGATGACATGAGCGACTACACTGTGAAGGGCTTCAGGTCAGTCAACGGACACGATGGACAGGGATGGGAGGCGAATCTGTACCACGGCAAGACTAAGATTGCCGAAGCATTTGATGACGGGTGGGGCGGGATGGTCGAAGTCCGGTGGGAAGTCCCCACCAACCTTCACGGCGACGGAGCCGCCGTCCGTCTTCACAGAGACGCGATGACCGCTCTCCACGCGCCGAAGATCAATGAGTGGCTTAGTAAGAATGACGGGTGGTGGACCGAATTCATGGACAGTCTATCTGAGGAGTCTGTCGCATGGTTCATTGAGCATCACGGGCGAGTCGCTGAAGACCAGAAAATAGCAAAGCGAACACTTCGTTCCAAGTTCATCGTCAAGGTAGGAAGCGATCTCTTTCAGTGGAAAAGACTCCCCGCCAAGAACCCAAATCACACAAGAGCAGACGCCGCAATTCGCAAAGTCGCCACAGCCGAATTTCCCGAAGGCATCGTCCTAAACGATTTGCCTCTCGCTGAAGCCACCCTCTACCTCATGGGATCCTAGGAGGTGCTCTGATGGGACCGTATGCCAGAGATGTGGAGTTCGCCGTCACTGTCGGCACTTGCTTGTTCATCTTCCTCTGCGTGGCTTGCGCCATAGAGTGCTATCTGGAGGCGAGGAAGAAGAGGCGGTAGTAGGGGTCAACCAAGCGGATCAAGCGGGGTCTGGGGCTAACGCTCTAGGCCCCGCTTTCGTAAGCGGCCTACTTGGTCGCCACCACCCCGATCGCGAACCCCACTGCCGCCATCCACCAATCGGCTTTGAGCCGTAGCCCGAAGCTAGGGCGCATGGAGGAACGTAGTGCTTCGATCTGGCCCACCATGATCACCGCAGACGCTTCATGCTCCACGATGACGGCCCTGAGTCCCAACGCCAACTCACTGGCCTGACCGGCGCGAAGCCGTTCAGCAGCCGTGAGGCTACGCTCGACCTCAACCACCTCTTCCAGTGCGGCGATCTGGATCTCGTAATTCTCGACCACCGCGTCTAGTTCTACGACTTGCGCGGAGTCCAAGGACGCTCTCAGGCTCTCTGACAGCGCCTCGGAACGCTCTCGCGCTGCCTCACGGCTACGGGTGAGTCTAGCGACCTCACGCTCTGCCTGTAGCCTCTGCTGGGAAGCCGCCGAATCTGCCGCTGCGAGTGCTGCGGCCAACGAGTCGGCGTGGACGGCGACCGAATCCAAGACGAGTTCCTGCACCTCGAGCCGGGACTCTGCGTCATCTGCTATGCCGCGCCAGTAACTCGCCTGGGAGCTTTGCTGTACGAAAACCGCCAACGCGCCGACAACGGCGATGCCGATCCAGATCCAGGGCGAGACTTTCATCTATTCTTCACCGAAACGGTACTTCGGCTCAACACCGTGCTGGTGCAATAAATAGTGTTTAATCCCAAGCTTCATGGTATGAATCAATCGGCAGGTATGAAGTAGGGTTTCTAGGGTTT
>Ga0209501_10006503_pt1 | contig 10483 bp, 13 predicted proteins | sample ArcticOcean_MG_C_4_FD_187434 | JGI IMG/M metagenome (GOLD analysis project Ga0209501, IMG submission 187434) | Marine microbial communities from western Arctic Ocean - ArcticOcean_MG_CB4_134 (SPAdes) (version 2) | ecosystem: Environmental > Aquatic > Marine > Oceanic | place: Arctic Ocean...
ATTGCTCGCTGTCCGCTGGTAAACTTCCTAATTCACCCCGAGGCCATTTTATAGAAAACTCAACTGCTTGATCTAAATCTTTTTTAATTAAAACATTATCATTCTCTATTGAGTTGATACGTTCAATGACTCCAAAATATGCCCATACACCTACTGCAACTGCTCCCAAAATTGAAAGCAAGTTTCTCATTGGCATACTTATTGCTGTGTTGTCTGATACTCTCATTTAACTACAATTAGATTTACTTAGATCTACAGGAACATCTGTAGTGAACCATAACCATGAAGAAAGTTTAGTTCCTTCTTGAGTATAGGTACATTTATGTCCGATAGAACAAGCACTTAATCCAAATAATAGTATTAATAGTAAACTTATTTTTTTCATATTGTTCCTTTACTTGTCTTGTTTGACAATTTTATTGGCACGATAAACACTCCTCCGTGTCATCTACTACCACTCCACCTGCTTCTTTACCACAAGTGCAACTTTCACAGGTACACACACCATATATATCGGCATGCATTTCTTGATTACAGTGGCACTTGCAGTTACATTTCTTACATTTTTCAGTCATTATTTATTTAAATCTTTTGCCACCCATTCTGTAAATTTTAAGTATGGATAACATATTAAGTTCCATGTTTTCTTTAGGAAGTTTTTTATTTTTTCTATCATATATCCCCCATTTATTGATTAGTAGAGAGGTATTATACAGATTTTAGATTAGATATCTACTTTTTTTCTTTGATGTTGACTACCAGAAGGATAATAACTAAAAGAATTCCAAAGCTTCAATTCATCAAGCCATTCAACATATGTTAAAGTAGGATTGACAATAAGATGATAATTGCAACAGCAATTACAACTTTTTTATGTTCTATCCATATGTGTTTAGTTTCGTTTATAATTTTTTCCATTTTTCTCCTATTTGTTGTATATGTCTCCCCAGTTTTCACCAGACTCATAATCTACTTTATTTGGTATTTCCAGTTTAACAGCTTTTTCCATTATCTCAATGATTTCTTTAGCTTGTTTATCTGATTCTACGGAGATATCTAGTTCATCATGTATCTGTATGTGAGGTATAATGCCCTTTTTATATAGATCTAACATAGCTTTCTTTGTCATATCTGCTGCCGATCCTTGTATTAGTTTATTCAATGCTTTATATGTCCAACATCTTTTTATTCCATAAAATTTTCCTTCGCCTTCATTTTCTTTTGATTTTTTAGTTTTCTCTAAAGCTTTCGCTAGCGCCTCCGCTCTCGTCATTGGTGACGACATTACGCCAGGAGTGTATTCATCTATTTCCCATTTATTAAATCTACATCTACGTCCTAGTATAGTTCCTATGGAACCACATTTTGCGGCCTGTCTAGAAGTAGAGTTCATTAATTCTTTTACAAAAGGCACGTTGTCATGGTATTTATTAAATAGTTTTTCAGCTTCTTCTTTTGTTCCTAGTCCTAATTCTGCTTGTAATTTTGCTTTACCCATTCCGTAAAATAAACCTAAGTTAATTGTCTTAGCTTGAGTACGGGATATATTAGCCATGTCAGCAACAGTCTGATGGAAATCTACACTATTAGAATTAAACTGTTTTACTATATTTGTAACAGATTCATCAAAACATATTGGTTCAGTTGTTGCAGCGTAGTGTACAACTAATCTTGGTTCTTGTTGTGAGTAATCAAAACAACCCCACTTGTGTCCTTCTTCAGGAATAAATAACGATCTAATTAAAGGACCTAATTCTTTATTTCTTGCAGGGATTTGTTGAAGATTTGGATTGCTATAACTAAATCTTCCTGTTACAGTTCCACCCGAATCTGATCTTATTGGATTTATATCCGCATGTATTCTGCCTTTATGTGTAAATCTTAAAATAGAATCTATAAACGTAGAGTGTGATTTATTTAGTTCTCTTGCCTTCGCTATCTTCTTTACAGTGGGGTTTTCATGTTTAGATAAAAAGTTTTTAGTAAAGGATGGAGCTTTTGATTTCTCTGTTCTCTCATAAGGTAATTTTAATTTATCAAAAACCTTAGCCACGCTCCTCGCTGCCATAAGCTGGACTTCAATACCTGTCTCATCTTTAATTTCTTTTATTAATTTTTGTTCCTGTCCTATTAAAGTATTTTTTAATTGATGAGCTTTCTCCACATCTACTCTTACCCCTTTAAATTTCATATCTATTAAACAAGGAAAGAGCTGAGTCTCTAAATTAAAGACTCCATGTAAATTTTGTTTTCCTAATTCTTTGGATAGAATTTGAAACAGTTCTAAAGTAAGTTCAGCATCTTTCTCTGCGTATGATCCCACATACATTGCGGGTAGTTTATACATTTCAGACTTAGCATCTATACCCCAAGCACCTGCAGTTTCTTTTAAAACCGCTTCATTTTTAGTTTTACCTAAGTAATCAAATGAAACACTATTTAGACTATACCAAAGTCTATTCTCATCTATTAGTGATGCCATGACCATAGTGTCAACTATAAAACCATTTATCTTTATACCATATGCTCTTAACCAACATACATCGTACATTGCATTATGAAATATTTTTGTTCCTGAAGAGGCACAAACTTCTTTAATCCATTTTAAAACTTTTGATTTATCTAGATTTCCACCTCCTTCGTGTGCTATCGGATAATAACCCGACCAACCTATAGTGGCCACGGCAAAACCCACAACTTTTCCTTCACCTATAACAGAACCAGAACCTTTTGATCTCAGATTAAGATCCTTAGTTTCTAAATCGATGGCAATATATTTTTCGTTACTTAAATCCGGGAAACTTTCAGGGCATACCCATTCTTTTTGAGCTTGAAACACTATGTCATGCTCCACCAAATTAAAATAAGTGGAATAACAATATGCTCGAAGATTTCATAGACAGCTAAAAACAATAAAAGAAAAGTAAACCATAAACTTGTCTTTGATTTTTTTGCAACATAAGTAAATACTTTATGGTGCCACTCAGTTATTTTTTTAGTAAAGCTTAATATTTTATTTCTCATAGTCCCTTTCTTTTATCATTTCTAAATAATGTATTGCCTTATCTATGTCTTGCTCTTTACCTTTCACTGCATGTCTGCATATATACTTTATAGCTGATCCTTCTGCAAAAGGCAAACGATTCTCATTTATAAATTGACTTGGTTGAATCTTCATGTCTTTATAATGAGATCCTCCTATTTGTTTTTTATACGCCGTCATAATATTGGATCTCCTATGTTATATTGATAATCAGATGTTGGTTCCATAATATATAAAGTTTCTTTTGCTCTAGTCACTCCAACAAAAAATATTCTGTGTTCAGTGTCTGGATCTTTATTTGCTGATTCGTAAATTATATTTTCTATATCTGTAAATAAAACTACATTATCACATTCTTCTCCTTTTACTCCGTGAATAGTTGATAACTTTATTCTTGCATCTTTTGTCAGATCATCTCCATCTCTTAATAAACCTTTAATATAAATTTTACTTTCTTCTGGTATATGAAGCTGCTCCCAGCTCCCCGTCACTAGTAGCCCGTGATCTAATTTTAATCTATCTATATCAACAGAGTTTATATCTACTAGACTGTTACCACTAGAAAACCCATGTTTTACGTGTCCTTTATTGTAGTTTAGGTACTCATAAACTTTCTCTGCTTCTTTTCCACTTACTGTTGCTCCATTATTTAATCTTTCCCAGATTCTATATGCTTCTAATAAATCTGGTGGTAATAAATTGTTTACTTTACTATCAAACCTAAAGTTTAAAGAATATAGATGTTCACTTATAGGTTCCAACATTTTATTTGTTCTAGTCAATATCATCCATCTTCCTTTACTAAAATCAATGTCTTCTAAATGGCAGTTCTCAACAATACGACCTTCTTCATCTCTAGGTTCCCATTTCTTTTCCATTCTATTTTGTATATTATTTAAAATGCTCACAGCCTTTTCATGTATCAATCTTGGAACTCTTCTTGATTTTATCAAAGGATCTTTATTTCCCTTTAGATTTATAAATATACTTGGATCCGCTCCTTGAAAAGTATAGATAGTTTGGTCATCATCCCCTGCAATGTATGATCTTTTACATCTCGATTCGATATAAAAGAACATATCCCACTGCAAAGGACTTAGATCCTGTGCTTCATCAAGAAAGACTACTTCTAAATTGGGGCACTTGTCTTTCTCAATAAATTTTTTAATCATGTCAGAATATTCAATCATCCCTGTTCCTTCTTTATATGTTTCTAGATCTTTGTGTATCTGTTCTGTCAACCAAAGATCTAAGTATTCATGTAAATCTAGTTCTATTGCGGCCTCTTGTATTGAAAGTTTTTTTGATCTTGAGTAATCAATGATTTTCATATGGTTGTTTTGATATTGGGGAATACCATTGGGACCTGTTCTTGTTTCAAAAGACATATCCCTACATATCAGAGAGTAGTTTTTAAAAGATTTCCACTTTCTTCCTTCTAGTAGATATTTTTTTGTGTCTATTTTTAATTCTCTAGCTCCCATAGAGTGCATTGTACTTATATATAATAAATTTACTGCAGGGAATTTTTCTTCTATTCTTTTCTCAGCCTCAGTAGTTGCAGCTTTACTAAAAGTAATGTAGACCATTTTACTAGGGTTTACACCGTTTTTTATCTCTTGATTTAAATAAGTATTTATTAATTTATAAGTCTTACCTGTTCCGGGGGGACCTGGAATTATTGTTCTCATACAAAAGGTACATCTTTCATTTTATCTTTTCTTAAATTAGGTTTTTCTAGTTTAATGGTTTCCATTTTAATCATTCTAGTATTTTTTTTATCTACGTTTTCTACTATCTCTTTTGCACTAAATAATTCTTCCAAAAGTCTCATTGTCTTTTGTTTAGGATAAGTTTTATCCGGCCAAGATTTAGACCGCTGTAAATATCTCCAAAAATCTTTAAACTTAAAGAAACTGTCCTGCTTATCTGAATAAGATAAACCTCTTTTTATATCTTTCATTTCTTTACCTGGAGCTTTGTTAATAAAGTCTGCTAACAATTCTCTTACCTGAACATCTATTTTAGATGATTCTGGTGCATCCACATTTTTTAAATCTTTAAATAGATTAACTAACATTTTTCTCCATATTATTTTTCCAACAGGAAGTATTGGTCTACCTAATTGATTCATAGAAGCTACAGAAAACTTTTCAGAATCATGTAGTGTAATATCATCTACCTCAACACTTTCTCCATCAATGGTTACAAAGTATATAGGAGGATCTGAATCATATTTTCTTATCTCTGTTATAGTAGGACTAGGTGCTCCATCTCCTACTCCAAATTCTTTTGTCACACATAACTTAGCATCACAGAAGGATTGGATAGGTTCATCTTTGCATTTATATTGATATTCTTTTTTCGCCACTGATTTATTTATTTCTTCTATTTCTTTTCTTTCTAAAGGCGGAGTACAATATTCTTTATTGTAATCATACATTTTTAGATCCCAATCAGAAGAATATCTTTTTTTAAGATACACACCAAAATTATACATGGCATTGTTTCTTTGTCCATCCGGAATACCCTCTTTAGATATTGCAATTAAACAAGGAGGTGCTCCTTTTAATGGGTCATTATCATCTTCAATTTTTTCTTTTTCTTTTTCCTTTTTCACGTTAGCTAATTCTTTTTCTGATAATGAGTATTTCTCATACATATCAAAAAATTGATTTAAAGTTATACATTCCCCTTGATCATCAAAGGCATATCTAATTGTTTTATCTCCTCCGTGATAAGGTAGATTTAAAAAACTCCCTGTGTCTCCTCTGTCTGCTTTTATATAATCTTGTTTAGGAAATATTTCTGCTCTTGCATAACCGAGCTCTGCAGCAATCTTTTTTAATCTATCTCTCATTAAACTTGCTGGAACAAAATCTTTAGTAAATAAAAATGCATGAGCACCACCTGACTTTGATCTAAACAAGATCATAGGTATATCTTTACTTCTTATTTTTTTAATAAAACTTTTATGATCAAAAGGATAAGTGTCTATATCTATACACCCCCATTTACATCTACTGTCCTCTCTTATGGGAACAATGCCTAAAGCAGGATCTTTTCCGTTAAGATGATCTTGCCATAGTTTATCAGTTGGTGAACTTTTTATAGTAAAGGACTTTGTCTGATGTTTTCCATTTTCTAAAAAATTATCAGTTTTTTTAGTTTGTCCATAAGCTATTTCCAAACCAGAGAATATCTTTTTAAATCTTTCTAACATGTGCCCCGTTTATTTTTACGGGAAGCTTCCGTCTCCCGAAGCCTCCCGTGATTCAGATTATTGTTTACCTTTAGATAAACTTTTATAGAACTGTTTAGCTCTCTCATATAGGCTACTGTTTTTAACAGGGCCTATTTTCTGAATATTGTATCCGTACCATTGATTTCCTTTACCGGAATTCAATACGGTGCTTAATTTATAGATGTGACTAAAACCTGCCGGTGTATACGACCCGTTTTTACCATCCATAGTGATAGACAACATCATAGAGTTCCAATTCCTACTTATTTTACCTTGAGTTGAGCTCATAGATATTAAAGCAGTTTCAGTTGATCCGTCTTCACCTGCAATTATCACAAAGTGTTGACCAACCGTAAGAATGTAATTTCCATTCTCTAGTCTATCCTTACCCATACTGTCTTTTGTTGTTTTAGATAGAATATCAGAAGTATCTGGATATATGTTTTCTGGTCTACCTGAACCAGTTCCAAAATCAGACCATTCTTGGTATTCTAACTTATAGAGGCAAGGAATAACATCTACTCCTTTTGCCCCTTCATACAGTTTTTTTGTAACTGTATTAAAAAGCATTCCGGGTTCGGCACCTTCTACGTAATTTTGATTACGTTTCTGTGCTTCTCCAGAACCATTTTGTAAAAGTTTTAAGATCGGTAAAGCCAAACTTGTTGACTTAATGTTCTCAAGACCTAAAGATGAATCTTCTTCGAACAGTATTGTTGAAGGAAGTCTTTCACCTTTATTATTTTCTCGTTTCTCGTTTCTCGTTTCGCTCATCTATTTTCTCCTTGTTATTTTTGTTTGATTACCAACAAACGTTTTAAAGTATTCTCCGGGCATTACTTTTTTATTTTCAGTAATGTCTCTGAATACAGCTTTAAGAGTCTGGGTATGTACACCTATTTTTTGAACAGGTTCATACCCACGACCTCGTGCAAGGTTAGCGTATTCGCCCGCCTTGTTGTCTTCGCCACGACCAAAGGTAACTGTGACATCGTTTTTAATGATATCACCATGGCCGTTTTCTCGAAGCCAGTTATATGCCTCTTCCGTTTTAGCAGAAAGTATTGAGGCACTATAAAATGGTTTTACTTCTACTGCAGAACCATCTTTTAATTTTAATTTTGTTATGTGCATTTCTTCCATAAGCGTAGGTATTTCTACACCAGAAAGTTGTCTTGCTGTTTCTTTGAGTTTACTAACACTACGTTCAGCATTCTCTATTTCATCTTCAAGATTTTTTAATTCAATAACTTTATCCGATAACTTTTTACTGCTATCTATTTGCGTAACTGAATCAATCTGATCTTGTTCAAAGTTTATTTCACTCATTTATTTCTCCTCTTTCATATAGGTTTATCTTTATTGGATAGTATCTTCTTTCTTGTTTATCCCACTTTAATAAATTGTATTTTCCATTTGTAATATCGGATACAATAGAACATGCAACACCTATTATAGCAGGGTCGCCAGTAAGCAATAAATAATCTGCAGGTTTATAATCTTTTAAACTTTTTCTAAGTTTCATAATTAATGGACCGGGAGAAAAAATAATTTGCGATAGTTCAGGTAATAAAAATTTAAAGCTGCCGTATTGAGATGCACCTATGATATTTATTTTAGGTCTACCATCTCGGGTACCTGCTATTTCTTGTATTACGTAAACTATAGGTTCACGATTTTTTTTTATTTCTTCGTAACTTATGCTTTCTGACATTGACATATCTATAACCTTTATGATAAGTAAGTCAATAGAAAGAAGAAAAATAATTATGGATTATAAATTTAAAACAAAACCTTATGCTCATCAGCTAAAAGCATTAGAAATGTCTTATTCGAAGGAAAGCTTTGCCTATTTTATGGAAATGGGCACAGGAAAATCTAAGGTGCTTATAGATAATATATCTATGCTATACGACGCTGGTAAGATAAATGCGGCAGTAATTGTAGCACCAAAAGGTGTATATAAAAATTGGTATGATAGTGAAATACCTATACATTTAGTAGACCATGTAAAATATAAGGCAGTATTGTGGCAAGCTAATATAAATAAAAAACAAGAAAAATTATTAATAGAATTATTTAAACCTGAAGTTGATTTACATTTATTAATTGTAAACGTAGAAGCTTTATCTACTAAAAAAGGTGTGGATTTTGTAGCTAAGTTTCTATCTTGTCACAGTGCTTTGATGGCTATAGATGAATCTACAACTATAAAAAATCCTCAAGCTAAACGAACAAAATCAATATTAAAATTAGGTTTAAACGCTAAGTATAGAAGAATACTTACAGGTTCTCCTGTTACTAAATCGCCTCTTGATTTATATACGCAATGTGAGTTTTTAGATCCTTGGCTCTTAGGACACCAATCCTACTATGGATTTAGAACTAGATACGCCATTATGAGATCAGCAAACTTTGGTGGTAGGTCTGTGCAAATTGTTGTTGGTTATAGAAACTTACCCGAGCTATCGGAAAAATTACAACCTTTTTCTTTTAGGGTATTAAAAGACGACTGTTTGGATTTACCTAAAAAAACATTTATGAAACGAATCATACATCTTTCAGATGAACAGCAAAAACTTTATTCTCAGATGAAACAAATGGCATTAGCTGTAATGAATGATAAAATGACAACTACGGCTACGGCTATGACTCAACTTATGCGTTTGCAGCAAATAACGTGCGGGCATTTTAAAGCAGATGATGGCACAGTTCAACAAATAAAAAATAATAGAATAACAGAACTTATGGACGTTCTAGATGAGACACACGGTAAGGTTGTAATATGGGCACATTGGAGGAACGATATAGAAACAATAGTGAAACATGTAAAAAAAGAATATGGGGATAATTCAATTGTAACTTACTACGGGGATACATCTGTGGCGGACAGGCAAAAAGCAATTAGATTAATTCAAGACCCAGATAGTTCAACAAGATTTATTGTAGGAACTCCTCAAACAGGGGGTTATGGAATTACACTTACAGAAGCTAGCACTATGGTTTATTATTCTAATGGTTATGATTTAGAAAAAAGAATGCAATCAGAAGCTAGAATAGATCGTATAGGTCAAAAAAGAGCTATGACTTATATAGATATAATGTGTGAAAACACTATAGATGAAAGAATAGTAAAAGCTTTAAGGGAAAAAGTTAACATAGCCACTCAAGTTATGGGCGAAGAATTAAAAGATTGGATTTAATCCTTTAAAACATAGGACATACGCGCGAGGCGTTGGAATTTTTCAAAATCTTATAATTTTTCAAGTAAAACTAAAATAACACCAACCATACCTGTGATTAATGCTCCCATTGAAACTAAAAGTATTCTCTCTATTCTTGTAATTTGATTTTCTAACGATTTAATTTTATCGTGCATTTGTTTCTGCATTATTCTGCAAAGTTTTTCATGTGATTCTATTTTTTGAATAGCGTTATTTGGCATTTTTAAATTTATTTTTTCTTAACCTTACTATTCCACCCTCTGCCCAATACGCGCCTTCATCGTTATAACTATCAGATGAACTTGGACTTGAATCATTACTACTATCATCACTACCACTGTAAGCAGGGGATCCTTGGTAAGTTGATTCTGGTTCTGATGCATAATTAGAAGCTTCATCTTCTTCATCACTTCCTGCATAAGAATAATCTCCTGCAGGTGTTGGAGATGAAGTAGTTCCTGTGTCACCTCCAGAATAAACATCATAGTCTCCTGTTTCTTCAAAAGCTTCATCTGCTGCAGATGTAAAACCTATATCATACGGGTCTGTATCATCAATATTTGCTCGTTCAACCACACCAACTGGTGTCGATGTATCGAGGGTATTTAATAAATCTTGTAGATCTTCTCTCTTAGCAGCTGCTGCTTCTGTTCCAGTGTTTGCTTTATCTATTGTGTCTATTCTATCTTGAATTGTTGATTGTACCCCTTGACCAAAACCAGATACAGCGTTGTATCCTTCCATAGTTCCACCGGGTGCGTAGGCTTTGTCTATAGTTGCTTTTTGTTCATCGCTATATGAATTATATTCTTGGTTTGATTTTGTGTCTCCTAGACTTTCAAATATTTTACCAGCAAAACCTAAACCTAATTTTAAAGGAACAGAAATAGTTCCTTGCAATCCTTTGTATGCATTGTAACCAAAATTTTTTATAAAATCTGCCGCAGTTGTTGCACCTGATTTAACTTTTTC
>Ga0209501_10006505_pt1 | contig 10482 bp, 11 predicted proteins | sample ArcticOcean_MG_C_4_FD_187434 | JGI IMG/M metagenome (GOLD analysis project Ga0209501, IMG submission 187434) | Marine microbial communities from western Arctic Ocean - ArcticOcean_MG_CB4_134 (SPAdes) (version 2) | ecosystem: Environmental > Aquatic > Marine > Oceanic | place: Arctic Ocean...
GGCTTGATGTTTTTATAATAATTCTATTTTATTTAGAGCAGCAGCATTCTTCTTTACAGCAGGCACAATCACAGTTGCAGTTGCAGGGTTTTCCTTTTTCACATCCTTTACAGGAACATTCGCCATTACAGCATTTGCATTTTTTATCACAGCATGACTTGTTTTTGCTTTCCATAATATTCTCCAAGAAATATTTACTTAAATCTACACATTATCCCACAAACAAAAAACGCCACGAATTTTGGAATCTTTCATAGTTCAAGATATAAGTGTGAACATTTTTCCAATTTCTGTCTTACCGTTTGCACGATACTTCTGACCTGTTTCTAAATCTTCGATCACCCATTTTGTGGGACACTTCGTTTTGATTATGAGCTTAATTGATGTTCTTAATTCTTCAACTTCCTCGCCATTTTTAAGTTTACGATACTTTTTCATTTATAAATATTCCTATCCCTATTTTTAAATTTTTTATATTTTAATTATATAAATATGTAATTCCACTATTTCTAATCTGAGCATTAGCTAGTTTTCTTTCTTGTTCACTAGCATAATTCAAATCCCAATCAATTAACTTTTTTGCCATTATCCTATGATACAAAGGAGGTAAAATTAAAATAAGATAGAGCATACCTAAATAGCCATAAGGCAAAATTGGGGCACTTTCATAATATGGATCAAGCTCCCAAAATTTTAAATTTGGTGCTCTATGATGATCCGAATGTCTTGTTACATTAAATAAATACAAACTACTCAAAAAATGATTAGAGTTCCAAGAGTGTCTCATATTAACTGGCTTTCCTCTCTCTCTAACTAAACCATAATGCTCAACATAATTTATTGCTTCTAAAAATGATTTCGCTAATAAAGCGCATAATAAAAAACAAAACATCCCAATCAATCCTCCAATCATAAAAAATATCATTGTAATTATTAGGCTTCTTAAATAACCAGTTATCATTCTATTATGTAAACTAAAAAAATACATCTCTTTTCTATTTAAACGTCTTATTTCAATTTCCCATCCATCTACTTGCTCTTTAAAAATAGCTTTCAAAATAAATAAATAAATATTTTCTCCTCTTTTACCTGTAGCAGGATCTTCAGGAAGGCATACATTTTTATGATGACCATAAACGTGTTCAATAGCAAAGGTACAATCCCAAGAAAAAGCAAGCAACCAATTCCCAACAAACATATCAAATTTACTTTTCTTTCTATGAGTTAATTCATGTCCAGGAACAGTGCCAAGCATACCAATAAATAAAACAGTTTGAATTATTATTGAGATTTTATCTAATAAATGAAAAGAATTTTTAATTTGAATAAAATCAATATAAACTAAGGAATTAAATATATTAAAGTACAATTGAGATAAATTGTTACTAAAAATAGATACAACTAATGATACTAAAATAAATAAGGTCAGCAAATTTATATAAATTGAGAGGTTTAATATGTTTGGGAAAGAAATTAGTTGAATCTCGTTATCCTTAGGAAAAATAATATCGCCAACTATAATAAATATTGAAAACCCAATCAAAAAATAAGTTGGGAAATTTTCACCCATTAATAACATTACTATAAATAGAATGCCCGTAAGACCAGGGATGTAATATTTAAGATATTTTAGAATAATAGTAATGATATATACCTAATCATATCCAAATCTACACATCATCCCACAAACAAAAAACCCCACGAATGTGGGGCTTTTTAAAGAATGGAAAAAAGTTTAATTAAATTTGCGCTGGTTCTTTTTTATTTTGGACTTTTTTGAATTCAGTCACTTTATATGCCGTCTGAGTACTAAGACCATCTACGATATCTTTTGTTTCCAATTTCTGGTCATCGAAAAGAACGGTGGCTATCCCTTTATCAAAGTCAACAACGCACTCTTTTACACCTTCTATTTTCTGGACAACCGAGCTAACCTTGCCAGCGCAGGAGTAACTGCACTGCATGCCATCTACTTTGAGAAGAACTGTATTATCTTTCGCAATAAGGAAAGAAAATGAAAATGTGATTATCAGTATTGTGTATTTCATAATGAATCCTGTCATAATTGTTATCCTAAAGTAGTGAAGAAAGTATATACGATTTAAAATTATTTTGATCGATCTACACATCACCCCGCAAACAAAAAACCCCACGAATGTGGGGCTCTTGCTTAATTCTTATCCATTTGGGTGGGGGTTATTTACACCCTTCCCACCAATACTGACCACATTCACATACATTTCCATCTTCATTCCAACATTCTTTATCTAAATGAAATTTAGTTTGTAATCCACCTTCTTTCCTATCCGTGTAAGTTACTTCTGATCCCTTCTGTCCATTTTCATGCCAATAAGTCCATAATCCATTTCTTTGCCCATTCTTAACAGTTCCTTCCCAACGCTTCTGTCCGTTTTCATACCAGTAAGTCCATAATCCATCTTCTTTTCCATTTAAATAAGTTCCTTCTGATGCTTTTCGACCAGTATAATGATATGCCTCATACTTAACTTTCTCTATTCCTGTCTGGGTTTCTTTGTGAAATGTGATATTTCTGATATTTCCATTTTCGTAAGTTTCAACAACTTTAGGTAATTGCTGAGAAAATCCAACTGATAGAATGATTAGTGATATAATTTGGTGCATTTTCATTTCTATCTCCATATTCTTACCTAAATCTACACATCATCGCACAAACAAAAAACCCCGCCCCAAAAAATACCAAACAGGTTATATTTGAAGTACTTATATCTGATTAGCCAGAGCCACCACCCCCACCGCCTCCAGCGCCGCCGCCGCCGCCAGCACCACCATCACCACCAAATCCTGCACTGATAGCTGCACCGGTATCAATCATATTAGTGAAACTACTGGTAAAGCTATCGGTATTCATGCCGCTTAGGTTTCCATCATGGAACCAAATAAAATCACTAGAATCATAATTAAAACTTTTGAGTAGCTGTTTTATTTGATAATTGTCCAACCCCATTACTATGGAATATTGTAAAAGTAGGTTATTATCAAGGTCGCAGTTATGCAAATTTTTCTTATACTTTATTTTATCCCCAAAATCTTCCCATTTCTTTTTTAATAAACGACAATTATATGACATTCTGATCATAGCAAGACTGCCAACTAAACCTATAATGAGTAAAAGTATTCCTGACATAATTGATACAGCAGGATTGTACTTTATCAAATAAATAGAAATACTAATCATCACCAAATGAGTAATTAAAAATTTCGCAGAACTTCTTTTTGGTGCCTTTTCCAACCAATCATTATTAATAATTTCTTGATCAATATACTTATTCCAATCACTTACAAAAGATGTAGCAGCTCCAATCTTTTGAAAAATATCATCAAGGTAATAGACCCCACTATTGATCTGTAAAATAACAAATCTTGCTAGAAGAGCATCCCATTGACCTAATACATCAATTGTTGAAATATCTTTGAGTTGAACTACCACTTTCTTTTCTTTCTTTTTCTTTTTCCTGAAAAAGGATTCTTTAATTATTTCAGTCTCTTGTATTATAAAGTAACCATTGCTTGCAAGTCTAAAAAGTGTGGCTAGGATCGCAGTACCTGACAATTTTTGATAGGTGATAAAATAGCTTACCAATGCAGGATGATGACTTGAAGGAAAATGAGTTTTCTCTTCAAAAGCCAATTTTCCAATTCTATGTTCTCTTCCATATTTAATAAACCTAATAATCAGTGCTATTACAGAGACTGCAATAAATAAAAATGAAAATATAAATCCAAATTTGGATCCCAATTCTTTATTGTTAATATTTTCCAACTCTTTTTCAAATGATAAAGAACTATCATTTACTATTGGTTCTTTGAGATAGGTACTGGGGAAAATAGTATTGATTCTTATTCTCTTATTCTTTGAAATATTATCTGCTTTTAAAGTAATGGTACCCCTATTAAAAGTCGTTTGAAGTCTATCTTCGTTCAGCCCTGTAGCCTTGAACCAAATATCATTTTTTTGTAACTCTTCTTCAAAATTTTGTTCTATTGTTAATTTTTTCGTTTTTACATCCCAACCCCCTCCTAGATAAGTCCAATGAAACTGAGTATCATTATGACCAATTCTCAAGGCTCCTTTTAATTTATAAGACACAGTAAAAACTTTTTCGGTATCTTCTGCATAATGGAACCACTTTATCCTTATTGATTTTTTCCTATTTTGAATTTGAAAAGTATTTGGCTCTGAATTACTTGAATTAAGGTATTTTGTGCTGCCCTCAGATACCCGTATATCATAGATTTCTTTAAATAACTTTTTATTGATTTTTAGATATGTAAAATTATATCTGCCCTTAAAATTGAATGTCCGCGTTTCTGAAATAGATACTGTACCATCCCGCGATATAATAGAAGCAATCTTTAAGTTATCAATTGTATTAGATCTTGCGAAAAGACAAGATAAAGTGAATAAAAAGAACAGAATATATTTAATAAACGATTGAGCCATTATATAATTAATATTTACAGTTTTTACAGAGTTTTCCTCGAGTCTTATACTAATGAATCTACGCATCATCCCTCAAACAAAAAAAACCACGAATGTGGGGCTTGGTATTTTACTGTTTAAAGAAATTATTTATTGTTTCGAATTGCATAAAATTCAGCATCATTTGTATGATCAATTGTCATTTTCCAATTATTTCCAACTTTTATATTATGGGTTGACCAATTACCTCTTTCTTCTCTTTTACTACCATCTTTCATAATCTGATTAACCTTCCAACTACCATACGCAAATGCCTCATTCCCAAATACTTTTGCAGAGATTACAGCTGCACTGTGATTAATTGTTTCAGCACTTTCATACCATTGTATGAAATTTTCTTTAATTTTTTCTATACCAACAATCGGTTCCACTGCACTATTGTTAACTATAGCATCAGCTGCATAAAGAGATAAACTACCATTTAAATCTTTACTATTAGCGTACAATGAATATTTGTCACATATTTCTCTCTGATATATTTCTTTGAAATTATCATTAGGATTTGAACTACAATTTGCCAGAAGTGTTAAACAAATCAGTGTAATTAATTTTTTCATAGTATTCTCCTTTTTTTATGCATAAATCTACCCAACATCCCACAAACAAAAAACCCCACGAATGTGGGGCTTGATTATTATGCTTGGTATTTTAGAAAGGTCCAGGTGGTCCAGGACCCATATCAAAGTCCTTCATTGCTTGCATAAATGCTAATAAGCCTAGACCACCTATTATGACAGTAGGGATTACAATATATTTAACTTTCCTCTTGAGAATAGTTTTATTATAAACCTTTTTATAGTTTGCCCTATCCGCCTCATCTGTTATCGATTTTGGGTAACTGAAATCCGTCTTTCTGTTTAAGAGAAAATATGGAGTCCCCAAGATAGCAGATATAGAGCCAAGGTAAATAACTTGCAGGGGTATAACCTCAAACATATTAGTTTTTTCAAGGAACAGTGAACCACCTACAGAAACACCAGCACTTAACGGACTGTATAAAGCCCAACGCCACATATTAACTTTATTTGCATCATAAATTGCTTTAGTACTTAATTTTCGATATTCTTCAATAGTTAAACTGTTTTTTACCTTCCCACCAACAATAATTGTTTTACCATCTTTTAATTCTAATCTCCTAATTCGCTTTACAGGAATGGGTTGAAAGCCGAATGCTTCTTGTGGTTTAAAATATACTATCTTTCCTTCAGTTTTTGAATATTCTCCCAAATATGTAGTACCATCTTTCAAAACTAATTTATCAAAATCAGTCTGTGCCCACACAATGCCTGTAATCAAAAGTAAAACTATATATCTACGCATCTACTAATCTACACATCATCCCACAAACAAAAAACCCCACGAATGTGGGGCTTGATGTTGTAGAAAGGGTAAATCTATTTAAGTAGTACCATCTTCTTGGTCTGCCTGAACTTGCCAGCCTGTATGGTATACAGGTATAATCCTGCTGATACTGGCTGACCTGCATTATTAGTAGCATTCCATTGGATTGATTTATAGCCTGCATTTTGCGTACTGCTAACCAGATTGTTAACAATCCTACCCATCATATCGTAAATAGTGATTTTGACCAAGGCATCTTCTGGCAAATCATAATGGAGTGTTGTGACAGGGTTGAATGGGTTTGGATAGTTTTGGTGTATTTTGTAATCCAGATGCATTGCAGAATCCTCATCCAAATCAAGCGATTCAATTATTACTGATACTGTATTGGAGTAATCTGTCCAATAGCCTACATATCCTGACACTCTATAGAAATATTCAATGTCCGTATCAATGTCATCGTCCGTATGAGTGTTTGTGGTGACGAATGTCTGAACGACGTTTTCGGTGAACATTGCATTTGTCGCCCTATCTAATTGATAATATAGTAAATCATCTTCAATTGGTGACCAAGCAAGAATAACAGTTGAGTCCTCCGCATAGGCCTGCAGATTCGGTGCTGCAATGACCCATTCGAGTGCTCCCATGTCCGGAGCAGATCCAGTGTAAAACAGATCATTATCATCGAAGCCATTGCCATCAAGATCAGCTGTGCCGGCATCAATGCAGGGGCTAGTCAGTTGCAATCTAAAATCTTCATTTTCGAGGTCCATAAATAAAGGATCTATGTCTACCAGATTTCCTTCCCCAGCCCACTCTTCTTGAACTAGTGAATATGCTACAAGAACCGATGTCTGTGGATAACCATTATGGATAGAATTAGGTATGTTATCATAAAAAAGGCTATTAATTATATTTGGTTCTGTAACATAATGCGAAGCTAATCCCCCTCCACTCCACTCACTATTTGATGCTTCATTTTGAGCAATAGTAGAGTTATACAGATTAAGGATTGCAGACCAACCAAAAATTGCTCCTCCACTCATAGCATGGTTATTAAATATGCTTAATCTATTAAAAGTAGCATGAACTACAATGGAAGCTTCTCCTGATTCTGATCCAAAGAAAATACCACCGCCTGAATTATGATTAGATACATTATTAGCAATGGTTGAGTTTTCAAAAAGAACATTATCTGCTCTATAAAATGCTGCACCACCACCACCACTTGGATAATTAGGACCAGATGAAGAATTATCACTAAGGACTATATTGTCAATGATAATATCATCGCTTAGATAGACCGCTATCCCACCACCAGCTCCAGTCGCAGCAGTATTATTGGATATTTGCGAATCATAGATTTCCAAACTATCTGACCATTCTTGGTAAATACCACCACCGCCACCAAAGGTAGGATAATCTTGATCTGGATTTGGATTATTCCCTGATGCGGTATTGAAGGATATGTTGCATCCATCTATGAGAAGTTTTCCACCGCCAACAGTTGCGATTGCTCCGCCCCACAAGGCAACATTATTAGTGAAACTTGAGTTGTAGATTTCACATGTTGTAAGAGGATCAACATATATTGCTCCACCTGAGTTATCGCATGTGTTGGAGTTGAAAGTCGAGTTTTGAACTTTAACAGTAGATTCAATTGAATTTATTGCAGCACCATTATTTGAAGAAGAATTATATTCAAAATCCACATTATCAATCTTAATAGTTGATCCAGAACTGTAAATACCGCCACCATTATTTGAACTCCCGCGTTTGATCATAAAGTTTTCAACTCTTGTTGTATCTGACTGACAGTCAATTATACTTATTTGTGGTGAGGTGATTGGCTGATTAATCTTAGTTTCTTCTCTGGATTCTCCAATTAATGATATTGTTTTGTTAGAAATGACTATACCACCTTCGTAAATACCGTTGGATACATAAACAGTGTCCATATCAATCGCAACATCAACCCCTTTTTGAATAGTCTCAAATGGGTTCGACACTGAACCATCACCCTCTTCGTCACTGCCTGTTGCTGAAACATAAATTATGCCCGCATTTAATTTTGTAATAAAAATTATTAATGTAATGAAAAGTGAAAAAGTATGGTTGGTCATTATGTAGCCTTTATTTTTTAATTGTTCACTTGTTTGAAATAAAAATAGAAATGTTTATGCATTATTACGATCCTATTTATATCCAAATCTACACATCATCCCACAAACAAAAAAACCCACGAATGTGGGGCTTGATGTTGTAATGTGATGCGGTTAATCATAATAATAAAACTCGTTATCAGAAACAGACTCTGCATTGTATTTATCAATAACTTTTATTTTTATTTCAGTTGTAGAACCAAACTGGGGTTCATCCAACTCAAGACTATATTTTACCACCCGTCGGTTTCCAACTCTTTTCTCAGGTTGCTCTTCTTCAAGCTTCCCATAGATACCAGAGAGAGGTAGGACTGCTTTTTTGCCGTTTTTATTTCCGTATGTTGTCACTGTCAAGAGCAGGTTGTTTGAGCCCTTGCCCATTCTCTTAAACTCAAGTTTTGGAGGTGGAATTTTTCTCACCTTAACATCATGAGCTAAGCCCTTGACCAGATTACCATCTACAAAAGTTTCGAACTTCAACTTGCCCTTACTTTTTGGTGTCAGCTTGACTTCAAATGAATTAAATGTTTTTGTGTTGACTGCCGATCCTGAAATTTTCACAGATATCCTGTCTCGGTCTACGTCTTTCACTCTGCTGTCAAAGATATATTTTTCACCTATGTAAATCTCCTTATCATCAGATGGTGAGCTATATTGGGGATCCACAACAACAATTCGTGCCGAAGTGATGCTGGATTTTTTATCCCGCTTCCTATAACCGACCACTTCCACAGTTCCATTACCATTTTCTTTCCCATCCTTGTAAGTTATTTCACGCCCCTTCTGTCCATTCTCATGCCACATAGTATGCAATCCATCTTGTTTGCCATCCTTGAAAATGCCTTCTTTTTTCTTCTGTCCATTCTCATACCACATAGTATGCAATCCATCTTGTTTGCCATCCTTGAAAATGCCTTCTTTTTTCTTCTGTCCATTCTCATACCACATAGTATGCAATCCATCTAGTTTACCGTTAATAAGAATTCCTTCACCTCTATCTCCATCTCGCTCAGTATAAAATACCGGCCCAAAATATGGTTCATCTTTATCTTTGGTAGTTGCGATATTATCACGTTCAGAAAAGTTAAGATTATTTAACAAGTCGATTGGTTCTTTAACACTACCATCTTGTTTATAAAAAACATCTTTATTGACGACTCTGTTTCCATTATCATAAGTAAGACTACAAAAAAAAATTCCATTCTCATACCACCAAGTCCATTTACCATCTTTTTCACCATTCTTATGGGAGCCCTTTGCTTCTAAATTCCCATTACTGTCGTAAAGCTGCCATATCCCATTCATTAGCCCGTTTTTATAATTGCCTGTGCTATCCATACCACCATCATCATTCCACCAAGTCCATTTACCATTCTTTATACCGTTTCTGTATCTGCCATTTAATTTTTTCTGACCATTATCATACAGGTCAAATACACTTCCAGAGAATGGTTTTTCTTTATTTGGAGCATATAAAACTCCACCCCTATCAATCAGGTTATTGATGTCCATCTTGGATTGCCCCCAAGCCAACCCAATAAACAATAGCAGTAATGATATATACCTAACCATATCTAAATCTACACATCATCCCCCAAACAAAAAACCCCACGAATGTGGGGCTTGATGAAGTCATCCGCATATGACAGGACAAGGTATGATAAATACCTTATAAAAAATAATTTATTCTTATTCAGTAAAATTTTTATCCGAAACTAATATTTTATCTTGCTTATCTAAATCAAACAAAAAGTCAATAATCTTAGTGAGGCAAAATAGAGAAAACATTGTTATGACATATGAAACTGTGGAGGTTATCATTGTATTTTCTAACATCTTCCTCATTGCTTTTGGTGCATCACCAAATTGTGCTACTGCATATATAAAAAATCCAGTAGCTGCAATCATCATTAAATATGCAAGTCCTTTATAAAGTTCTAATACATTATATTTTTCAGATAATGTTATTATTGACTTTTGCTCTACTGATTGGGTCAGTACATCTTTCTTTGGCTCTTCTATTTCAAATAATATAGCAGACTTAGGGATTTTGATTTTAGTATCACAATTCTTACAATGAGAAATATCACCAACTTTGAGAAACTTCGAAATAATTTCTTTCTCACAATGATTACACTTGAATTTTAATGCCATTATATACTCCTTGAATTAATACCCAAATCTACCCATCATCCCACAAACAAAAAACCCCACGAAGGTGGGGCTTGAATTTTTTGCTCATCTTGATGGGAGAGTCGGCGATTCTTTGCCAAATGACGGATTGCGGGTACCGAAGGTGCAGGGCGGAGTGAATGGGTATTTGTCAGTTATGTAGTAGCCGTAGTCGCCATTCACGTCATAGGCTCCATTGCACTCATCAAGATTTCCTGTACCAGCAAAATACCAGTCCTCTTCATAACGCCCCATTTCGAGACCAAAGTCGCTGGCGAAGTCGTC
>Ga0209501_10006513_pt1 | contig 10468 bp, 12 predicted proteins | sample ArcticOcean_MG_C_4_FD_187434 | JGI IMG/M metagenome (GOLD analysis project Ga0209501, IMG submission 187434) | Marine microbial communities from western Arctic Ocean - ArcticOcean_MG_CB4_134 (SPAdes) (version 2) | ecosystem: Environmental > Aquatic > Marine > Oceanic | place: Arctic Ocean...
AATCCTGGGCGCCTACTCCACCCACTCCGCGATGAAGAGGTTGGTCTCGCCCTCCTGAGCCTGACCCCGGTTCGAACCCCAAACCAGATAGCGGCCATCCGGACTGAACACCGGAAAGCCGTCGAAGCCGTCCATGTACGTGATGCGCTCCTGCCCCGATCCATCCTCGTTGATCAAGTAGAGATCGAAGTCCCGACCCGTGGGATCGTCCATGTTCGACGCGAAGATGATCTTCTCTCCGGAGGGGTGCCAAAACGGGCCGAAGTTCGCGGTGCCGTTGTGCGTGACCTCTGTCTGATTCGACCCGTCGGCGTTCATCACAAAGATTTCGAGCTCACTCGGCCGAATCAGCCCATCAACGAGAAGAGACGTGTAGTCCTCAATCTCCTCGGGAGTGGTGGGGCGATGTGCCCGGTATACGATCTTGGAACCGTCCGGCGAGTAGAAGGGCCCCCCGTCATAGCCCATGGTGTCCGTGAGACGTAGGACATCGGAGCCATCCGGCGCCATCGAGTAGATATCGAGCTCCCCATCCCGCATGGACGTGAACACTATGCGATCGCCCACCGGAGAGAACGTCGCCTCCGCGTCGTAACCGAACGTGTGCGTCAATTGCTGGAGGTTCGAGCCGTCCACGTCCGCAACGAAGATGTCAAAGCTGGGGTACACTGCCCAAACGTATCCGCGAGAAAAATCAGGCACGGCCGGGCAGGCGGTATCGAAGTGGTGGGTCGAGGAGTAGAGGATCTTGTCGCCGGCGGGATAATAATAGGAGCAAGTGGTTCGCCCCTGACCGGTGCTCAACAACTCGACGTCAGTTCCGTCGAGCGACATGGTGTAGATTTGGTCGCACCCGCCGGCCCTGGGCGTGGACTGAAAGATCAGCTTGGTGCCGTCGAAGGAGAAATAGGCTTCGGCGTTCTCACCCTCGAAGGTGAGTTGACGTATGTCCCGGAGATGGACCTCCTGGGCCGCAGGAGCGATGCGGGATTGATTCGCGGTATCGGCCCCGGTGGTGGCGAACAGGAGAAGTCCCGTTACCGTAGCGGCCGCTCCCAGTTTGATAAATGAGAACATTCGGAGTCTCCAAAGGATGATCGATGTCTAACGTATTAATGCCCAGCGTACTGACTGTCTTCGCAGCGCTCACAGCCGGGCCCGCCCTCGCGAGCTCCGTGGGCCCTTTGTTCGCCCAGCAGGTCCTCGACTGTCCAGACGTCGATGACATCACAGAGGGCATGGACCCGGTCCTCGCGCACGTTCGTTACCTGGCCGACGACGCCCTAGAGGGCCGTGGAGCAGGAACGAGCGGAGCGCGCTGCGCTGCACAGTACATCGCCGACCAGTTCGAGGCCATCGGCCTCGAACTGGTCGGGCCAAACGGAACCTACTTCCAGCCCTTTCCTATCCGCGCGGGCGCCGTTCTCGGGGCCAGAAACACACTCCGAACCCCGCAAGCCACCTACACCCTCACCGAAGACTGGATCCCGTTCGGATACTCCGCATCTGCTACCATCACCGGTACATTGTTGTACGGCGGAGACGGAATCAACCGCCCTCAGTCCAGGAATAACGAATATCCGACGCTCGACCTGACCGGCCGTATCGTTGTCGTTGAGGACGGCGACCCGATGTTCCCATTGAGCCGGGCACTCCAAACGGACGTCCACTTCAAGGCATCGGTCGCGGCGGGGCGGAACGCCGGCGGGATGATTATCCTCCTCGGCGACGGCCGCGGGCTTCCAGATATATCTGGAGAGACGAGGGCGGCCCTGCGCATCCCGGTGGCCGCCGTTCACGGCGAAGCGGCCGACCGCATTCGGCAAGCCGCGCGAGTTGGCGAGAGCGCTTTCCTCGCAACCTCCGTACAGCCACGGGCGGTGGAGGCTCGAAATGTTACGGCACTGCTCCCCGGGTCCGATCCTACACTCGCCGATGAGGTCCTGATCATTGGAGCCCACTATGATCATCTCGGATTTGGAGGCGAGGGCTCGCTGGATCCCGACGCTTTCGGTGAGGTTCATAACGGTGCGGACGACAACGCGAGTGGAACGTCGGGATTGATCGAGATCGCCCGGCGCCTATCCGAGGGTGACCGTCGGCCTGCCCGTTCCGTCCTGTTCCTCGCGTTCACTGCGGAGGAAAAGGGATTGTGGGGTTCGAGCCACTACATCCGTAACCCCCTGCTACCCATCGCCCAGACCGTCGCCATGCTCAACATGGATATGATCGGCCGTTTGGAGGGCCGCACCCTCACCGTGATGGGCGTCGGAACGGCCGAGGAGTGGCCTGACCTGTTGCGGGCCGCCAACCAATCAATGGCTCGGCCCCTCAGTATCGCCACGTCGCCGGACGGGTTCGGTCCCTCGGATCACTCCTCGTTCTACGGAGAAGGACTGCCGGTCCTGCACTTCTTCTCCAACACCCACCTCGACTACCACCGCCCTTCCGACGACTGGGATAAGGTCGACATTGAGGGCCTCGACCAGATTCTCGACCTCGTCAGCGAAGTGGCCCTCGACGTGGCCGGGGTCTCCGGCTCGGACGTCCGCATCGCGCTGACGCCCGTCGAACCGGACCTTGCCGAAGCCCACGGACAAGATCCGTCCGCCACCACAAGTGGCGGATATGGTCCATACCTCGGCACCATTCCGGATATGGTTCCGGTGGACGGGCTCCGGCTGACGGGCGTCCGAGAGGGCAGTCCGGCGGCAGACGCGGGCATCAGGGGGGGCGACATCGTGGTGGAGTTCGGCGGTAGAGAGGTGGGAGACATTTACGCCTACACCTACGCGCTACAAGCTCATGAGCCCGGCGATGCCGTTGAGATCGTCGTCCTACGCGACGGGGAGCGGCTGACGTTTACGGCGGTGCTGGGGGATCGGCGGTAGGAGCCACAGGAACATCCCAGGAATCCCGCGAGCCTCCCAGCACTACGCGAGCAGGTCCAACTGCCCAGCCTGCAACACGTCCTCCGCTTCCGGGTCTTGCCGCTCTTCTACCACCTCCGGCTCGTCCTTCCTGCCTCCCGTATCGCTATGCACCCGCGTCACTTCCACCACCCGGTCGCCCGCCACTGGTTGGACCAATAAGGGTCCCTGCGTTCGCCGCCCGTGGGACGGGACCTGATCGACGTTGAGACGCGTGACCGTCCCGCTCGCCATCACGACCATGACCTCGTCTCCCTCGAGCACCTCCAAGGCAGACACGACGGGTGTCCCGTCGCTGGAGGGGACGGCCAGCGTGCCCAGTCCACCACGCTTCTGGAGCGGAAAGTCCCCCACCTCTGTGCGCTTTCCCCTCCCGTCCTCGGTGACGCTCAAGACCCAAGCGCCCCTACGGATCAGCAGCATCCCAACGACGGAGTCGCCGCCCTTCAGGTCGACGCCCTTCACCCCCCTTGCGGTGCGCCCCAGAACGGACAGATCCGACTCCGGAAAGCGGATCGCCCTGCCGGACTTGGTGATCAGCATGACCTCCCCTTCACCATCGGAGAGGCGCACGTCTATGATGCGGTCTCCGCTCTTCAAGCCCGCCGCGATTACGCCACCCGCGCGTGGATGCGCGAACTCAGAGAGCTTGGTCCGTTTCATGAGGCCGTACTTCGTGAGAAACACGACGAAGCGTTCCGCAGTGAGATCGTCCGCCGGCAATGTCGTGACGATCGCGTCACTGCGATCAGTCTGGGTCATCCCGTAGATCGACTGACCGCGTGACGTCCGTCCCCCCTCGGGCACGTCCAGAACGGGGAGGAAGTGTAGATGCCCATTCTCGGTGAAGGCAAGCAACCAGCCCTGCGTGCGCGCCACGAAGACCCGCTCCAGATAATCAGTCTCGAACCGCTCCATCCCGGCCAACGCCTTCCCGGATGAGACCCGGGACCGATAGAGGTGCATCGGAATTCGCTTCACGAACCCCTCATGGCTGACGGTGATCACCGCATTCTCATCGGCAACCATGCTTTCCACCTCCATCTCCCCCGGCCCATCGTCCCCTAGAATCACCGTCCGCCGCGCATCGCCATACTTCTCGACGATCTCGTCCAACTCCTCGAGCATGACTTCGAGCTTTCGGGCTTCGCTCTTGAGAATCTCCTTCAGGTCCTTGATGACGGCCTTGAGCTCCTTGAGCCGCCCCTTGAGTTCGTCCTGCTCAAGCGCGGTCAGCTTGGCGAGGCGCATGTTGAGAATGGCGTCCGCCTGGATTTCGGAGAGTCCGAGCAGGTCCTGGAGCCTCTCGGAAGCCTCCGCACGATTCGCCGATGCCCGGATGATGCCGATGACCTCGTCGATGGCACCCAGCGCGGCCACCAAACCCTCCGCGACGTGCCTCTCGGCTTGCGCCTTCTCCAAGTCATGCTGGGAGCGGCGCTGGATAACCGCGACGCGGTGATCCCTGAAACGCTCGAGAAGCTGGACGAGCGTGAACTCGTGCGGTTCGCCGTCGTCCAGCGCGATCATGATGGCCCCGAATGTGCTCTCTAGGCTTGTCTTCTTCAGCAACAACTTGATGACCTTGCCGGCCTTCGCACCCCGCTTCATCTCCACGACCAGCCGGAGTCCGTCACGGTCCGACTCGTCCCGGATGTCAGAGATGTCCGGGACGCCGCCCCGCCTGGCGAGATCGGCGATCTGCCGGATGATCCGAGTCTTCGAAACCGCGTATGGGAGCTCGGTAACGACGAGCTGTTCCTTTCCACCCCGCCGTGCCTCCTTGACGATGCGGGCGCGCATGACGACCCGGCCCCGCCCAGTCTCATACATCTGCCGAATGCCATCTCGCCCGACAACGAATCCGCCTGTCGGGAAGTCGGGGCCCGGAAGGTGCTTCATCAAGCTGTCGAGGGTCGGTTCGGGCTCCTCGATCAGGGCCCTCAGGGCTGCAACGACCTCCCTCAGGTTGTGGGGGGGCACATTGGTGCTCAACCCGACCGCGATCCCCGAGGACCCGTTGATCAGAAGGTTCGGAACCCGAGAGGGGAGAACGGTGGGCTCGGTGCGCTGACCATCGAAATTCTCGACGACGTCCACCGTTTCCTTCTCAATGTCCGCGAGGATGTCCTCGGCGATCGGGGCCAGCTTGGCTTCGGTGTACCGGTATGCCGCCGCAGAGTCGCCGTCGATCGATCCGAAGTTCCCCTGCCCGTCCACGAGCGGATAGCGAAGGGAAAAGTCCTGGACCATCCGTACAAGCGCGTCGTACACAGCTGTATCCCCATGGGGGTGATACTTGCCTAGGACGTCGCCCACTACGGTCGCACTCTTTTTGTAAGGTCTGTCCGGCCTCAGTCCCGCCTCATGCATGGCGAAGAGGATGCGCCGGTGGACCGGCTTGAGCCCGTCCCTGACATCGGGGAGGGCCCTCTGGACGATCACGCTCATCGAGTAGTCGAGGAAGGATTCTCGCATCTCCTGCTCAATGAGCCTCGGCAGAATCCGCTCTCGCGTCTGGGCCGTCATTCCATCTCCCGGTGAACCGAATCGATACCGAAAATCGGGGTATCTCGGTACGATGCTTCGCGTACGATCTCAGGATAGGTGGAGCAAAGCAAGGCGGGGCAAAAACACGAAGAGCCGGGGTTCGGAAACGACCCGCGGCTCCTCCACTTCAAGTGATCCAAGTTGGTGTCAGTCCTGCCCCTCATCCTCCGCAAGCGACTGGAGCACCCGTTCCCTCAGACTCTCTGACGCTTCACCACCATTGCGGGACCGCCGCAAGGCTTCGAGGAAATGCTTCTCGAATTGGGCGCGAGGGTAGCAGGCCTCACAGACTTCCAAATGGCGGCGGACCTCTTCCTCGGAGACGCCCTCGAGCTCACCGTCCAAGTATTCAAAGAGCCGGGCGCTAGCCTCCTCTCAGGGGATCATCGCGACGGCAGTTGCACCGGACGGGGCATTGGTCCCGGACGCATCCGCGCCGCCGGACCAGCTATCCTGGCCGGTGCCACCGAACAATCGTTTCAACGATTCCAAGAACGACACCTGATCTTCTCCCGCGTCCGAGACCTATCCCATCTCAAGGGCATAGTCAGAAAGTCGGCGTTGGAACTGCCGGCGTCCACGAAAAAGACGACTCTCTACGGTTCCGACAGGGATTCCCATGACCTCGGCGATCTCCCCGTACGAAAGATCCTCCAAGCCTGAGAGCACGACGGTCATGCGATACTCTTCCGGCAATGCCTCTGTCTCCGCGAAAACCCGGTCGTCGACGATGGACCGAAAGAACTCCCCTTCGGGGTCGTCATCCTTCGATGTAGCGAACACCGGCACCTCGCGGCTGGTCGCTCGCGGATCGTCCTGCGACGTCCCCAGAAGAATCTCATCAGGGCGACGGCCCCGCTCCCGCCCTCTCGGAAACACGTTTCTACAGATAGTAAACAACCAACTTTTGCAACGGGTTCCGGGCGCGTACTGCTCCCATGCCCGGAAGGCGTTAAGGTAGGTGTCCTGCACGAGGTCCTCTGCTTCGTCTCACGACCCGGATAGGCGCAAGGCGAATCGGTAGACCGCGTCCATGTGCGGGCTCGGCCAAAATCAGTCCGGAAAGGCGAAGTCTCCCCCGAGTGCGTCCGTGACTGGCCCACCAGTGACCAACTCGACGAGCGCCTCCATCTCCAGGCCGACTTCGTACAGCCGAGCCTGGACGGAGAAGGCGTGAGCGAAATCGAAGTAAGCGGACACGGCGACTTCATGGGCCGGATGATTGGTCGCGACCATGGACTCCATCTCGACTCGAAGCATCTCGACGATGGTCGCAACGGCGTGGAGTAACGACCCCTGCTCGGCGAGAGTGGTCATTGAGAAGTCGCCACCGAGCCGTGGCAGGAGTGCCGCCACCAGCTCGCGCTCTTCCGGAGGCGCAGCGATCGCTCCGTTCTCGGGGGCATACCCCCCGAGAACCTGGCGCGCACCAGCCTTAAGGGCGGTCAGTTCCTCGAAGTTGCAGTGCACGATCACGTCATTTTCCTCATCGCGCGAAGTCCTACTCCCCTTCTACTTATTCGCTCGCCCGTTTGTTTCTGCAAGGATCGTATCGCAACCGCCTTCTAAGCGGCAGCTCCTAGTCCCTGCGGTCCTTCTACGGACAACGGCAATGACACGTGATGCTCCCCATCCACCTTCACGTCGAAGCTATACATTCCCGGGCCCGTGAAGACCAATCCGTCGAGATTGAGAATATGGGGAACGCGGACGCCGTCGCTAGCGGCCGCTCCCCCGACCAACTGCATCTCTCCGTTCAGTGACAGAACCTCCGCCCCGCCGGGATCCGACATCCGGATGTGCACCTCATGCGAACCGATCTCCGATGTCCCGGCGGTGAACCGCAAAACGAGGGTAATCCGGCCGTGCTGGGCGGGAAACTGCGACACGCCGATGCGATCAAAAATCCCGAGGACACTCAGCTTCCCCGACGCATCGATGGTGGCCGCATCGGCCAGAAAAGCCAAGTCGATCTCCATCCCGCTCCTTACACTGTTGACACACACTTTGGACACGAATCTGCATGAGCCTACGACAATAACCGGTCCGCCAAGACGAAGCCCACAGCAAGGTCGATCAGAACATGGGCGACGATTGGCGGCCACACGCTCCCGGTATGTAGGAAGACCGCACCCATTATTACGCCGACGACTCCAGTTCGCACGACTCCCAAAGCGCCCTGATACGAATGCAGAACCGCGAACGCGGCCGAAGTGACCGCCAAAGCCACCGCTGTGGACCCGCTCGCCAGGATCACCACGGGAATCGCATACGCCCGGTAAGCCAACTCCTCCCCGAATCCTGCACAGATCGACAACCCGGCGTAAAGTCCCTTCTCTCGCCTCGTGACCGGCATCAGTTCGCGTACGACGCGGCTTTCGCTCCACCCACCCCTCTTCCGAAGTGCCAGGAAGAGCCATAGCGTTCCCATGCCAAGGGCGAAGGTGCCTACACCCCACGACACCACATACGCGACGCGCCCCGGCTCGATCCGAACGCCCATCACCTCCAAGCCCACCAGGCTCGACCCGAGCGCAAGGCTCGCGACAGCCAGAAAGGTAATGGTCACCGCCGACGCTACATACGCCCGAGCCCGCTCCACACTCAAATCACGAGCCACATCGAGCTGGAATATGGCGAGGACTGGGAGAAGTTCGATGATCCCGCCGAGGAACAGCGCGTCGAGCCACCGAAGCGGGGTACTCAACAAGAGGACGTACACAACCGCCACGTATCCGACCAGACCAGCCACAGCAACCCTCACTCCACGATCTCCCGCCTCGTCTCTTCGGCCACAAGCCGGCAACGCTTCACAACCGGCCTAGTCCCTTCTAGGATTGTGGGAAGGCTCATTCTGACGTCCCGCTCCCAAGACCGACATACCCAACGCATGCATATGGAATCCGTTACGAGAAACCACAAGGCGCTCTTCCGTGTGCTGGACTCATTGGGGGCCCCGTACGGCGGTTGGTTTCTGAAGCTGCGCTTCGAGGCTGGTGATCCCCCCACGATCCGGGAACTGAAGGGTGCCAACTTGAGAGTATCGTCTCCCGACGGAGCGACCTCATTCGAAGTCAAGGTGCGGGGTTTCCCGGTTTTCGGAGGCCATCCCTCCGACGATCGGCTTCACCGAACGGGTCGCGTGGATGTCCATGTTATACCGCTGGACGGAAACGGAGGCGCGATCGGCCCCAAATGGAAGGTGTCGGAGCTTCCTCAATAGGCCTCCAAGAGGGTGATCGGAGGGCGGGGCACCCGATGTGCGGCTCAGCTACGCTCCGGCTCCCTGATGCCCGGCGGCTCCAACTCGAAGGTGTTCTGGAACCACTGGCGATACTCCTCGTCGCGTCCGGGATTCTCCTGTAGCCAGGCACTGCGTTTTTCCTCGAATTCCTCCTGCCGGGCCGTGAGGATGAAGGCGTCCAAGTACCCGTTTTCGCTCGAAAACATGAGCTCATCGAGCGGTCCGTAGGGGGGGATGTCGAACGCGGAGCGCCCGTATAACCAAGCGTCGGACACGCGCGCGAGAATCGCACGTTCGAGCTCGTACCCCTGAGCGCCGACCGCCTCGGGTAGAACCTCATCGAGCCGATCCAAGTTGTCCATCAAATGGTAGTGACCATAAAAGGACAGAATGGATCCGGACTCCGGAGCCGCGGCGTATACCAAAACCGCGGCCGTGTCACCGGTAATCGTCAACGCCTGCCAAGGGTAAGTCACGACGGAAGACCTGTTTTCAACGATCAAGAACGAGGGATCGACGACGATGATCTCCTGTTGCTCTCGCACCCAGACGTCGATTTCGGCCAAGCGGGCCCGGTCAGCAAAAATTCGGGCGCCGGAACGAACGACGAGCGGACGTGGCGCCGGTAGAGAAGACACACCGGCGCAAGCGCCAGCAACGAGCGCACCGGCGATAAGCACCGTTCCCGAAATCAGCCGATGGCGGCGCTCCGTGGCGTTAAACAGCGATGATCCGAAGCTCATGAATGAACAACTCCCCCAGTCGGTCTCAAAAATCCTTGACTCTCCAACCTGGCGGGGCGGAATTGGGAGACCACTATAGAATGGGATGTCACGTGAGAACCAATGGTTAAGAAATGACCGAGGACGCACAGGGGTTCCAAGCCCCCCAAACGATAACGCCTGAGGGCCTTGCTGACGACCTGACTGTGCTGGTCTGGGAGAGCTTCACAGACTTCATTCCGGAGTGGGAAGGCTCCCCCACGTTTTCGGACGGGGGCCTTGTCGATGAGGGGGGGCCGCCCGACCAAGGGGCCGTGGAAGAAGCGCTCATTTTCTTGATGTGGGCCCATACGCGGGGCACGCAGCAGGCGTTCGTCAGGCGCTCACCAGCGGAACTCCTCAAGGTAGCACTCGACGGACTCCACGACGCCATCCTCGAGGACATGGTGGATAACGGAACACCACGGGAGCAATTACCCCATTTCGAAAAACGTGTAAGCGCCCGCTACGCTCAGTATCATGCGGCGGCGGCAGTGTCCGACGTGGCACTGGGGGAAGCCGTGGGCCATCATATGACTAGATCCTTGAGTTCTCCCGAGCCGTTCATCCAGGCCATGACGGAACGCGCCTTGGAAGTGACTGGACCGTTACAGGATTACCTCAAGGACGTCCAGCTCGTTCCGTAGAAGGTGGTGTCCGCCCTGGAAGGCCTACAGCCCCAGGGATGACCGAATCAGTGGAGCGATTCTGTCAGGCGTCCACGGCGGATCGAACGTGAGGTCCACCTCGCAACTCTCCACCCCCTCGATCTTGGATATGGCCTCGCGGGCGTCCACAACGATCTGATCTGCGACTGGACACATCGGTGACGTCAACGACATCACGACGTGCACATCGCCTTCGTCGACTTCGATATTGTACACCAATCCGAGCACCACGAGATCCAGGTTCAACTCTGGATCCTTCACGGTTTTCAGAGCGCTTCGAACGTCCTTCTCGGTGACGGGCATATCATCCAATCC
>Ga0209501_10006522_pt1 | contig 10455 bp, 13 predicted proteins | sample ArcticOcean_MG_C_4_FD_187434 | JGI IMG/M metagenome (GOLD analysis project Ga0209501, IMG submission 187434) | Marine microbial communities from western Arctic Ocean - ArcticOcean_MG_CB4_134 (SPAdes) (version 2) | ecosystem: Environmental > Aquatic > Marine > Oceanic | place: Arctic Ocean...
CAAAATTAAACGCTATGGAAATTGTTGCATCAGATGATCATCAAAAAAATTCAGTTAAAATCATGAGAGCATTAGTAGAAGGACAAATGCATTCAATTAATGAATTTCAACATTTGAAAAAAGCAATCGATTTGGTAACCTTGCAATTATTTGATGTGCAAAATAAAGTTAAGAATTAAGTCTAGTGTCACTTAGTCCACAACCAGTACAACGATAAAGATTAGATTTTTTAAGAGTTTTTTCTAAATTCATTTCAGAACCACAACATGCACAAATTATTTTTTCAGAATTTATATCAGGTTCCTCGGTAACCCTTACAGCATAATTAGGTTTTGACTCCGGAATATCATCAGAATTACAATAGGGTTTGTATTGAGATAATATCTTTTGAATCACATTCATTCTTTTCTCATTACTGGATTCAAACAAGGGTAAAATTGCAAGATACAAAAATTGTTCAGATCCAGATTGTTTAAGCCAACATTGAAATTTTTTATGAGATGTAAAAAATGATTTATCATCAGTTTTTTGACAATCACCAACATAAATGATATCAAATTTATCCTTATTTCTAGACAAAATCAGGTAAACCAATTTTTCCATTGGAGGGCCCCATTGAGATATAGGAATTGGTCCAAGAAACTCATATTGAAGAATTTGAATGCTCAATGAACATATTTCAAAGTACTCACTTTTCTTTTTATCGGAAAAAAGAGTCTAGTGACAAGATCTAAAAAATAAATTCAGACTTGAAAAGATTAAATTCAACCGTTATTGATTTCACGTAAATGAAAGATCCTAAAAATATGAGACAAGTAGGATATTCTATGATTTTAGTTTCAGTTAGTCTAGTAGCAGTTTTAGTGCTAGGATTACTAATAGGCGAAGATGTGTTATTTGCAGATAATATATCCAGAAACAACACAGCCCATTTCAATGAGTGTAAAGCAAATGATTTCAAAACAGATGACTGTGAGATATACTGGGATAGAATTAACAATAAAATTTCAGGAATATATGTAGATTTAGAAAAATAACCTTAGACATAATTGACATAAATCTAAAAATTATTTTTTATATTATTAGCCTGATTTTGATAGATTTGTGCCTGATCTGCATTATCCAATTCATTTAGATAAATATCTGCAAGTTGTTGAAGTGGATAAGAATCATTAGGGGAAAGATCAGATAATTTCTTTAAACATTCAATTTTCTTTTCTAAATCAGAAATTTCAACATAACATGTGTATAACTCAATTAAAATTTTAGAATCAACAGGATTTAGTTCAGATTGTTTTTTTAGATTTAAAATTTTTTTCTCAGTTTTTTCAATAGATTTAGGATTAGGCATATTTTGTTTTAATTCAATACTTTTTTTAATTTTATTAAATAATCCCATAAAAATACATGAGCATACTAGAAATTAAAAATGTTTATCAAATAAAAAAATTAATGGCCATTTGCAAAATCAGACACCATATTCTTATCTTTAGTCAATCTATTCATTGCATAAAATGCACCACCAACAATTCCAGCTTGATAAAAAGTATACAAAAAGACGCCAGAAGAAGTAGGATCAGATTTTGTAAAACTTAAAACAAGAATAGTGACAAAAACAAAAGTACCAACAGAAGAAACAACTCTATTTAAAAATCCAGAATCCAATCCCACCATTCTTTTTGAAGCTGCTGCCATTAATCCAATACTAGTAATAATAAGAAAAGTAGCACCGCCATTTGTCATAATAAAAGTATGCAACCATGTCAATAATCCATCTTCAAAAATAGTGACTTGAGGCATTACACTTCCTCCATTAATTGCAAAATTAACAGAACTAAACATACCGCCAATTACAAAAAAGAATAAGAATATTTTTATAATTGATCTTTTAATTGGACTTTGAATTTCAGAGGGATTAACAGCACGTTGAGTAATTTTAATTCCATAAAGAAGCCCTATGGCCATTGCAGGAAAAAACATCAAATTAATTAAAATTGGAGATTCTTTATTGATAGCATCAATTTGAGGATGAAAGATTAGAAATAGAAGGATTGCGGCCAATGCAGAGGAAGTGAATAATGTCAATCCAAGGTATTTGTGGCTAGTTACCTCAGAGTTTCCATTCCAGTTATACATTTCATTAAATCATTAGAAAATCATTAAAAACAGAATCAGAAAATGATTTGCTTAAAGCATCAATTCTGTTTACCCTTTTTAATAGAAATTAAGTAAAACAGTCATGGGAAAAGGGTACTCAATAGTTGGAATAGGGGCAATTATATTCATTTTTGGTTTAATTTTTGAACTTCAGGGACAATCCATAGTAGGTCCAGAATCATCTTTCATGTATGCCAATCCAGATTGGATTACATATGGAATTCAAATAATGATTGGAGGAATCATAGTTATTGGAATTGGCAGTGCGTTAAAAATTTTAAAAAAGTGATATAGACTAAAAGCCTGCTTCAATAGGATCAATTGGTTTCATAATTTCTCGTAACAAAATGGTTGCAAATGAACCACGGGATAAGGAGAACTCAACATTATTGTTATCAGATAAGTAATCAGAACAATGAATTGCAGTTTGTCTAAAACCACCTTCACTACTAACTTCTTGCATTTCTTTAATGAAAAAATTCTTAGGAGTAATTTCCTCTTGATTCAAAATTTTAGAAATTTGATAATCAAATCTTGTTTTTTTATAATAAGAATAACCAACAAAAGGTAATGAGAGATATTGTTCAACACCATCTTTGAATTTACCAATTATACTTTTAGAATCATAACAAACATCACCAGATTGAGATTCAAATAAATTCTCACCATCCAAAAATGCGGCACTAAGAGATTGGTTAAAAATAAAGGATTGGTAGGCTTGAATGTAAAATCTTCTTAGTGATAATGGAATTGCACGTATAGCACGTATGGGATCATCATGATCTATCATTTCTTTTAAAACAATTCTTTCAATATCCATTTGAGAAGGAACTTCATCGTAATATTTTACATAATTTGTTTTATCAGAAAGCTTATTACGAATTTCTGTATTTTCTGCAGAATCATATGAAGAAGTAAAGGATAAGATCAAATCAACAGCCATATCAAAATTTCTTTGTAAAATAGCCTTACCAATTAAATGAGTTACAGGTCTTTTTGAACCAAATCTCTGATAGCCATAAAAATTCAAAATACAATTATGTTCAACAAAAGAAGATAAATCATCAGAACAGTCAGAAATGTGTATTTTAAAATTATTACCAATCATGTCTTTTTTAGATAATGGTTTTTTTGTGAATCCAATTTTTGTAAGAGAATATTTTTCAGTAGAAAAATCTTCAATAGGTTTACCCTTATGAGGCGAACCAACAAATTGTTCAGTTATAGCAGATGCATCTTTTAGACCTAGAGATTTTAACCGAACACCTGTTTTTTGAAATACACCAGATAAGGCATGATTAGTATCAATTTTTTTCTTTTTTAATTTATAAACAGCATAACCACTTTCATCAGTTATAGAATGTGTTGCTCGTTTAGAAATTAATTCAGATACTTCAAAATCTTCAGGGCTAATTCTGATTTTTCCACCAATACCAGAGAATTTTGTAGTATAGAGAGAGATTCCTATTTGAGAATCAATGTCAGGTATCACTCTATAATCACTGTAAGGAATTTACTAATTGTAATATCATCAGATTGTACACCAAGTAAAATTTTGTATGTTCCAGGTAGAGCATCATCTGAAGCAGAAATATCAACATGAATTGGAATAGGGTTATCAGAATCTAATTCAAAAGTTTCAACAGAGTCATGAATGAAATTAACAGTTAGAAAATTATGTGTTGTAGAGACAATAGATGAAAATTCTAAGTTTCCATTGTTAAATTGTGGAGATATTATAAAATGGAAATTAGCAGAATCACCAGGAAGTAGATTCAATGCAGTATATTCAAATTGAATTTCAAGTGGTAAGGGTACAGAAGTATCTACCACACCAATTTTATTTTCAACCCATTCAGTAAACCAAATTTTGTCACCAGATATTGTAAAATCAAAGATTTGTGCAATACCACAATTATCTAGAACACTAAAACCAGAATCACAGTCACCCCAATTAGGATTTTTTGATGGTATATGATATTCTACTAAAGATTGCTCTTTTGGGTCCATTACAGAGATATTATTTGCAGTTTGTTCATTGAATACGAGTCGTCCTTGATCATCATTTTCAATCCAATATGGTCTAGATATAGGAGACTGGATTATACCTGTTTGATTACCATATGTTTCAAACATAGGTTCTGCAGTTACATATTGAATAAATTCTTCCGAAGAAGGATCAAAACTAAAAAAAGATGAAGAAGTAGTATCAGCTATCCAAAGAAGTCCATCATCAGAAAAAGCAATACCGTTTGGAGTGAGTAATTGTACAGGTAAAGCATAAGCACTAATGAAATCAACTAAAGGTAAAAATTGTTCACCAGAATTAGATACAGCATCACGATAACCATTTTGATTAAAGTTAACTAAAAATCCACCTTGCTGATATAACCAATTAGTATACCAAATATTATCATTTGAGTCTATTGCAAAATCAGCAGTTACAGAATCATCAATAGCTGAAGGAATACTAAGATAATTTACTTCAGTATCAGAAATGCTAACATCTAAAATTGTAAGTTTATTTCCTGTAAAATCATTAATTATAATTTGAGATCCATCAATTCGAAGTTTTTGAGGTAATGAATTATCATCAGAAGGATAAGATAATCGTTCATACTGTTCATCAATACTAGAAAATTTCCAAACAGAATCATAAGTTTCATCAGTGAACCAAACTGAACCATCAGGAGCATAATCAATTCCCCACATCATTGAACGACCACCAGAAGGCCATGTTGGATTGTCATATTCAGTAAATATTTCAGTGATAGGATCAAATTTTGCTAAATTACCAGTGTTAGTTTCAGTAAACCAAACATTACCATCATAATCAGATACAATAGCTAATGGATTGGTACATTCAGTTGGGATCAAATATTCTTTAACATAATCGGTTGACTTAGCATCCCCACCAGAGCTACAAAAAGTAGTTCTTTGATCATCAGGAAAATTATCAGCAGGAGTTCCCGTCATAGTTATTTCAGGATCATTCATTGCAGCATAATCAACGTCAGGATCATATCCAGTCATTGCTATCAATACACCAGATGTCAACATAATTCCACCTAGAAAAGCAAATGCCAAATATCCCTTAACCTGTTTTTTCACAAATTTTTTTAGATAATACTGTTAATATCTTATTCCCAGTAAATTATAGTAATTTTAAATCACCAGTGATTTTATCAATTAAATTTTCAGGTGCAGGTCCAATTGAAATACAAGTAGTTGTACCAGGAGTTAATTGAGTATGCCCAGCATCAGAAACTTCAGACCAAGGAAGATTCAAATCAATAACATGTTTTTTTACTTCTTGCAATGCCTTAAGTCCTGAAACTTTGACAACAACTTTTTCCTGACCAGACCACCATTCAGACCACCATTCAGGATGAGATTTTCTAACATGTTCAGCACCTAAAACACAAGCATGTCCTACTTGTGCAGCTATCTTACCTTTACCCATATCAAGATCAGTTCTAACTACAATTACTTGCTTAATGTCTCCCACAACATTATCAAGAATAGGCACAATGAAAAACTTTGGAATTAAATAATTGACAAAGAACCAAAAACTGTGTACTATGACGTAGTTGTTGCAGGCGGGAGTGTTGCAGGTTTATTATCTGCAAGAGAAATAGCATCAAAAGGATTTTCAGTATTAGTCATTGAAGAAGATTATGAAATTGGGACACCAGAACATTGTGGTGGACTAGTAAGCATTGCAGGTTTAGAGGAATTAGGAATAATACCATTTAGAAAAACTTTTGATCACATGATTGAATCTGCAGATATAATATCACCAAATGGAAAAAGTTTTACAATTAATTCAAAAAAGCAGAAAGTAATAGAGATCAGTAGAAGGGAGTTAGATAAACAAATTGCATTTCAAGCTCAAAAAAATGGAGCAGAAATTAAAGTTAGAACAAGTTTTCAGGATATAACAGATACGGGAATAAGAACTAATGAAGAAAATATAGATTGTAAAATTTTTGTAGATGCCAGAGGAGTTTCATCATTAATACATAAGGACAGAACAGGAATTTTATCATCTGCACAATATGAAATCTATGCAGATTGGATTAAAAAAGGAAAAGTAGAAGTAATTTTTGATCAAGAAAAATACCCAGGATTTTTTGCATGGATAATTCCATCCAATGAAGGAAAAGGGAAAGTGGGAGTAGCAGGAAAAGGAATCAATGTAGCTGAGACATTAAATGAAATTCTTAAAGAAAGAGGAAAATTTTCAACAATTAGAAAAATATTTGCACCAATTTGGATAAAAGGTCCAATTAAGAAATTTGTAGATGGGAAAACAGTAATTGTGGGTGATGCTGCAGGACAAGCAAAACCAACTACAGCAGGTGGGATATACACTAGTGGTATGGGTGGAGTGTATGCAGGGCAAGCAATATCTAAATTTTTAGAAACAAATAAAATTTCAGATCTACAGGATTATCAAAAAAAATGGACAGAGAGATTTGGAAAAGAATTTGAAAAGCAATTATTTGCAAGAAAAATATTAGAAAGAATAGATAACCAAACAATCAATAAATTATTTGAATCAATAACACCAGAAATAACTAATGAAATTTCAGAAAAAGATGATTTTGATTTTCATACAAGTTCAATCATCAAATTACTAGGGATCAAGGGTTCACTAAAAACAGCTCAGACACTAATCAGTGGAGAATTTAAAAAAATATGGGATTAAAAGAAACAAAAATTTTAAGGAAAGTATAAATGATGTTTACAGAAAATTTGAGCATGTCATCTACTATATCACTACCAACATGCAGTTGTTGTAATAGACCAATTATGCCTAATGATAAATGTGTAAAATTTAACTGTCCAGATTGTGGGGTAGACCTTATTTGGAGATGTGAGAGTTGCAGAGAAGCAGCAAGAAATTATACTTGTTCCTCATGTGATTTTCAAGGACCTTAAACAAAATGACAGATATTGTTTTGATAGCAAAAATCCTTCCAAAAGGAATGGAAGTAAATTTAGATAAATTAGCAGAAAATGTAAAAACATCACTAAAAGATGGAATTATTTTGAAGCGACATGCAAAAGAACCATTAGCTTTTGGATTAGAATGTTTAAAGGCAGAATTTGTATTAGAAGATAAAGAAGGACAGATGGATTCACTAGAAGATACTGTAAGAGCAGTTGATGGTGTTAGCGAATTTGAAGTACTTGGTATGAGTCGTAATTAACCTAACAGGAATTAAGTGATTTTTTGGTACGTAAAGAAGAACCTCTGCAAATGAAAATTGGTGAAGCAAAACAAAGAGACGTAGGTAAAAAACGTGCTAGGGTAGGTCCTGAAGCAATGGATTTTCTAAAAGCTGAACCAGGAGATATTGTAGAAATAATTGGGTCAAAAACAACTTGTGTAATTATTTGGCCAGTTGATGAAGATGAAAAATTTCCAGATATCATCAGAATTGATGGACAAACAAGAAAGAATGTAGGAGGAACACTAAATGACATTGTTAAAATAAGAAAAATATCATCAAAAATTGCAATATCAATCACATTAACACCAGTTAACGATGTAGTAACAATAGATAAGGAATTTACAGATTTTGTAAAAAATAGACTCAAAGGATTACCAATTACACACGGAGATGAAATCTCTGTAATGATTTTAGGAAATTCCATGGATTTTAAAATTATAAAAACATCTCCAAAAGGAGTAATCAAAATAGACAAAACAACGGAATTAAATATTTCAACAGAAACATCAATTGATAGAAAAATCAGAGTCACATATGAAGAAGTTGGAGGATTAAAAGAGAAAACTAAAGCAATGAGAGAAATTATAGAATTACCATTACGACATCCAGAGTTATTTGCAAGATTAGGTGTTGAGTCACATAGTGGAATTTTACTTTATGGTCCACCAGGATGTGGGAAAACATTACTTGCAAAAGTTATGGCAAGTGAATCAGAAGCCAACATGTATCCCATTAACGGTCCAGAAATTATGAACAAGTATTATGGGGAAACAGAAGCTAAACTAAGAGATATTTTCAAGGAAGCAAAAGATAATTCTCCAAGTATAATTTTCATTGACGAAATTGATGCAATTGCACCAAAAAGGGAAGAAGTGTATGGGGATGTTGAGAAAAGAGTGGTTGCACAATTATTGGCATTAATGGACGGATTAACAGATAGAGGAAATGTAATTGTGTTAGGAGCAACAAATAGACCAGATAGTGTAGACCCGGCACTTAGAAGACCAGGAAGATTTGATAGAGAATTTGAGATTACAGTACCCAATGAAGATGAAAGATATGAAATTTTACAAATTCACACACGAGGAATGCCAATTAATGAAAATATAGATCTAAAAGAATTATCAACAGAATTACATGGATACACAGGTGCAGATATCAAATCATTATGCAGAGAAGCTGCTCTGAAATCAATTAGAAGATACCTACCAGAAATTGATCTGGAGACTGAAAAAATTTCTTCTGAAGTATTGCAATCAATGCAAATCAAATTAATTGATTTTTACGATGCAATGCACGAAGTAGTTCCCACAGCAATGAGGGAATTTTATATACAAAGACCAAAAGTATGGTGGCACGATGTAGGGGGGTTAGACGAGGTCAAAAAAAGTTTGACAGACAACATAATCACTGCAATAAAGGAACCAAATAAATTTACAAAAATGGGAATCAAACCGCCAAAAGGAGTTTTACTTTATGGTCCACCAGGATGTGGAAAAACATTACTTGCAAGAGCAGTAGCTACAGAAACTGGTGCAAATATGATATTGGTTAGAGGTCCAGAAATTCTTTCAAAATGGATCGGAGAATCAGAAAAAGCAGTGAGAGATATATTTAGAAAAGCAAAGGCATCATCACCATGCGTAGTAATTTTTGACGAATTAGATTCACTTGCAAAATTAAAATCAAATGAAGGAGGGACAGGTGAAACTATTCTAAGTCAATTATTGACAGAAATAGAAGAAGGTATATCATCACGAGTTGCAGTTATAGGGATTACAAATAGACCAGATATTATAGATAATTCATTATTAAGAACAGGTAGATTAGACCTTGTTCTTTATGTATCACATCCAGATGAAAAAGGAAGGTTAGCAATTATTAAAATTCTAACAAAAAAAATGCCATTAACAAATGATGTAAAATTGAAAGAAATTGCAATTGCGACACAAGATTATACAGGTGCAGATTTAGCAGCATTGTGTAGGGAAGCAGCAGTTCATGCAATGAGAAATAATTCATCAAAAATTAACAGTCAAGATTTTGCAACTAGTTTGAAACAAGTAAAACCATCAATCACTAAAGAAGTAGATCAATGGTATAACGCCATAAGAGAAAGTATATCTAATGTAGTACCCAAGACAGGGGAGAAAGCATTTTACGGTTAATCATGACAATTCCATTAAGAAACACAATATATGAAAAAATTAAAGAAGTTAACTCACTGACAGATGTTGAACTTTACAAAAGTTTGACAAAAAATGGATTAATTTTATCAGAAAATAAATTTAACAAATTACTTTTAGATTTAGAAATTTTAGGACTCATCAAAGTAGTATGGTTTACAAAAGATGAACGTAGAATAGAAGTGGTAATAATTGAAAAAGAAGAAGATCCAATTGAAAAACAAAACAAAGAAGTAATGGAAAAAGATTATGAAGCAAGTTTTCCAGGATTAGACAAGTAATTAAAAAAGTATTAAATGAAAGGATAAGGGATATGAAATGCTGCATCCAATGCAACTGCAACAAAAATTATAGTTAGATACGGTGCTGTTACCTTGTATGCTTTCCAAGCAAATTCAGACGTAGGGGTTTTTGTTAATTTATAATGATAAACAAGCATTAATCCACCAGATACAGATGCAATTATAGTATAAACAAGTCCTAATCCATCAGGAATCAACACTAGTATCAAAGAATAAGGAATTAAGATCAAAGTATTTCCTAAAATAAATTTAGAGGTTTTTTGCATTCCTATTACAACAGGCAACATTGGGACTTCAGCTTGTGCATATTCATCCCTCATTTTCATTGCAAGGCACCAAAAGTGAGAGGGAGTCCAAACAAATACCAAAAAGCCAACTAAGAATCCTAACAAATCCATACTACCAGTTGCAGCTGACCATCCAGCCCATGCAGCAGCACTACCTGCAATTCCACCAATTACAATATTAGAAGTATTTCTACGTTTTAGCCAAACTGTGTAAATTATAACATAAGAAAATATTCCCACTGCAATAAAGAAAGCAGATACGGCATTAAGTGCAAAGAATCCA
>Ga0209501_10006526_pt1 | contig 10451 bp, 9 predicted proteins | sample ArcticOcean_MG_C_4_FD_187434 | JGI IMG/M metagenome (GOLD analysis project Ga0209501, IMG submission 187434) | Marine microbial communities from western Arctic Ocean - ArcticOcean_MG_CB4_134 (SPAdes) (version 2) | ecosystem: Environmental > Aquatic > Marine > Oceanic | place: Arctic Ocean...
ACGGGCGATTTCGTCATCCTCGAGTAACCGCACCATCTTGCCCTGCGACTCCATCAGGTTATACAGTCCCTCTTCCCGATCTACATTGTGGTATTCCAGGTCCTGGCTTTGCAGCCAAACCAGATCATCAGGTTTTTCAGGATCCAGGCCTTCGGACTCGCAGAAGCAGTCCAGGAGCCACTTCTTGGTCACCCAGTCCACTGTGCCCACAAGCCCCATTGGATTCGATTCCAGGCCGTCCAGGACATCCTGCCAGGCACCCAGGACCCAGTCCGTCTCTCTGTCTTCTCCAGAGAATTGCCGCCGGGCAAGATCCAGATATGCGCGCTGAATCTCCACAGCCGGTATCAGTCGATCCGATTTCCGGTCGATTTCCACCAGCCATTGATACGACTGATCTCTGGCGATATTTTTCAGGGCTGAAATCGGGTCCTTCAGGGTAATATCCGGAAGCACATCACGCTCTATGAGTTCCACAACAAGGGCCGCAGTACCTACCTTTAGAGCAGTTATATATTCGGACATGTTCGAATCGCCGACAATCACATGCAAGCGCCTGTACTTATCGGGATTTGCGTGAGGCTCATCCCGGGTGTTGACGAGGGGACGCTTGTGCATCGTGTCCACACTCGCGATCACCTCGAAAAACTCCGAGCGTTGGGACAATTGGAAGATGCTTGCCTTGTCTCCCCGTTCCACACCCATTTTTCCCGCGCCGGAAAAAATCTGGCGCGTGACGAAAAAGGGTAGCAGTCCCTTCACGATCCGATCGAAGGGCACCGAGCGGCTCATCAAATAGTTTTCATGACACCCGTAACTGTGCCCTTCGAAATCCGTATTGTTCTTGTACATCCGAACGGTCCCGGCGGATAGCATTTCCGTGCGCCGCTTTGCACACACATCCACAATGCGCTCGCCGGCACGATCCTGGGCAACCAGTTCGAACAAACTCAGGCATTCACCGGTAGAATACTCCGGGTGAGTATGATCGTTGTAGAACCTCGCTCCGTTGTAAATAATCAGATCACTCTTCAGTTCCTTGAAGGGGACCTTTCGTTTTCGATCCTTCTGGAGATGCACCTTTTCGTCGATATCATTAAGCAGCTCATCCACCTCGAATCCGCGAACATCCTTGCGCGGGTTCTCCAACTCATAGTCCCAGAGTGGAATGAAATCGCCCTGTTGGTAGCAGCGGATCAGCTGCATCGATTCCTCAACCACGTCCATCTTCTCTACACCATCCACGGTGATCCCGTATTCCGTCTCCAGACCGAAGAGCCTTTTCATACACTCCTTATTGATTCCGCCTATGGATGATCTGGAAGGGCGCCTGTTTGGGCGCCCTTCCAGATCATCCATGCCATTTGGATATGCAGAGGGCACAATCACCGAAATACCCTCCGGTGTCTGCTATATTACTCCGCTCGTGCGTTTTTTTGCTTCCCGCTCAGGCCGAATGGGTGTAGCTCTAACCACATTTTCTGGATCATAATCGAGGAGCTTGAGCCAGTCTTCCGTATTGTCCGTGGGTGGAAATATCTCGTTTTCGGCATACTCGGTTTCGATCGCCTGGAGCAAGTCCTCCCGGGAAATTCCTTCTTCCGATCCTGAAGCGATTGACTTCCGGATCGCGAATTCTTTGGCCCGCCGAACAATCGACTCCAGAATCGCACCGCTTGCCAGATCTCCTCTGTACAAAACTTCCTTGCGTCCGCTCCTGAGCGTGACTTCCAGGAAGCGGTTGGCGTCATTGGTGGCGAATATCTCTTCTGCAGCCAGTTTCACTAACGACTCCACCGCGCCTTCGATATCCCCTTGAGATTCTATCTCTACCTTGTCGATCGGCAGATCGGGGGTGAGATAAATTTTCAGTATTTCCCTGCCACCTTCCTCATCGGGTCTGAGGACTTTGATCTTCCGGTCTATCCGGCCAGGTCGCAGGATTGCGGGATCGATCAGATCTGGTCTGTTTGATGCCAGAATGATCACCACATCCTGGAGAGACTCTATCCCGTCCATTTCTGAACAAAACATCGGGACTACCGTATTGGAAATACTGTTGGAACGCGTCGCTCTGCGGGTGCCCAGAACAGATTCTGCCTCATCGATGAAGACCACCGGCAAGTATCCTTCTTTCCGTTTCTCACGTGCCCTGGAAAAGATCTCACGAACCTTCCGTTCAGACTCTCCAAGCCACATATTGAGGATCTCGGGTCCCTTCACGTGCATGAAGCATTCCTTCAGTTTCAGACCTGCTTCTTCTTGCGCCTCTTTCACCAGATTGTAAGCAGTCGCCTTGCCAATCAGTGTCTTGCCACATCCGGGAGGACCGTATAGGAGAAATCCTTTCGGGACGCTGTATTGGAACCTTGTGAACAGTTCCGGGTGCAACACAGGCATCTCGATCGTGTCCTTGATCGCCCGAATGGCTTCTTCCTGTCCACCAATCTGCTCCCACGAAAGTTCAGGAATATCCTCCAGATAGTAGTCCTTCACTTCCTGGCTTGGCATCCGCTCGAGAGCAACCCTGAAATTCGGGTCCACCCGCACCTCCTGTCCCGATTTGAGCGATTCCTCACTCAAATTGGTGGAGCGTTCGAGAATATTCGCCTGGGCGCCATGTTCCTGACCTATCCGGAGTCGACCATCCTCCAGGATGTCGGTAATTTTAACTACGGGTCCGGAAGTGGCATAGCCCAAATCTCCTACAACTGCGAATGCATCATTGACCAGTACCCTTGTTCCTACTTCCAGATCATCCTCATCGATTCTGGCGTCCACATTCGCAAAATATTCGGCGCCGCCTACACTGATATAGGCCACACCCTTGTCGGGTGGCTCCAGTAGGGTCCCCACTCGGTTTGCGGGAGCGGTCACCTTCTCCAGTGCCGCCTCCATCTCCACGATCGCCCTTCGCGCCTCCTCAAATGTGATCTCGTCTTCCTGAAGCTGTCTCCTTAACTGGTAGAGCAAAGGGCGCCGCTTGTCCTTCTCCTCCATCGACATCAGAATCTGGTCAATAATTGTCAGCGACTTGAACGTGTGCTGCATATCCACGTAGTCCTGCAGAAAATCATCAGGTGTCTTTCGCTGTCGACCGGGATCGTCGGGACCGTTAATGGGACTCACCTCCTCGAAATTTCAGTGCGCGGAAGATAAACGCGTGTGTGACCTGGTTTCTTGAACTAACAACGACTGCATTTATGTCACTAAAGTGTAGCAATAACTCGCGATTAGCCAAAATAGCCCGATTTGTTATCAACCTTCACTCTTGTATTTCGGCCAACTTGCGCTTGAACTCAAATTTGAATTTGGCCTTCGCGTCCTCAACCGCTTCGTCAGGCTTTTCAAAGGTGACGTCCACTGTGGTGACATCCACCTTGTCGAACTTGATTTTCACCTCGTGTGAGAGCACAACACCATTGGTGACATCCATAACCCACTTTCCCTTGCCAGTGCCTTCGGCGTTTACAATAATCGATACGGCACTGGAAAATATCCACCCGGTATATACTATCTCCCGATTTTCTTCGATTTCTGCTGTCTTCACACCGTCTTTGGATTTCAGTTTTTTGACTTGATAGGAACTTTTTATTTTTACTGAGCCCTTCTTTTCGATCTGATTGATCGGAACCTCGATCTGTTGCTCTGCTGTCCACTTGTCGCCAGGGCCAACCGGCTCACTGGGCAGACCCAGCCGGTATTCGGGCATCCAGAGCTGATGGAGGTCTGATATCATGCTGTAGCTTGTAATTTCATACGTCTTGAATTCGGGTAGGAACTGGTCCAGCCTCCCGTCTGGTGTCATCCTCCAGCTGACTGCTCTTCCACTTAGTCCCTCCATCACGTGTGGAAAGTTTGCCAGACTGATCCTCGCCCCGTCTTCTGTAACGGTGCTCTCCGATGCGTCGATGTCTGCCCAGATCCTGATTGTTCCTGGAGGGTCACCCTCTTTTGGATCCACCTGCTGTTCGGTGCTTATCCAGTTTCCATAGACTCGGACGTCTACGGTTCCCGTTTCCTTGTCTTTGTCGATCACGTCTGCCCGCTTACTGAAGTACTCGGATACCCACGCATTTTTATAGACAAGCTTCTTGGAAAGATCCTGTCGGATTTCGACCTTTTCTGCGCAGTCTGCGATTCTAGGAATTCCCATTACAACACAGAGCCCGACTAAGGGCAACAGCTTCAGCACTCTCATTGCTCCCTCCATTCCCAATGCCAATTGAAAAGGCTGCCGCCAATAGCCTCAGGCGACAGCCTGTAATTACCATTCCGCATATCACCTTTCTCAGATTACAACGTCAAATCTCCCGCCTGTTCCAGTGTGCCCACGTGCCTTCTGTTCGTGTTCCCGTAGCGTATCATCGGAACGCGGTCGCCTCCGGGAAGTCCGCAAAGCGTGCCCTGTCGATCCTTCCTGCTCCGGGTCCACAATCGCGTTCTCTGTTTCCGTGGCAGGTCGAGGGCGGCTCAGATTCAGGGCCTGCTCACTGGCCCCCGTTTGGGACATTTGCTGCTGAGCCAGTTCCGGTCCTCGTTGAAGCAGGCTTTGCTGCCGTGCACCCTCAACAGGAACCCTCGCGAAATTTTCTTGGAATTCAATTGCCCGAACCTGCATACAATCACATCCTTCCGGTGTGAATCGCATCAGATCAATTAAGCAAGGCGGAGTTGCCGCTATATCTTATCTTACGTAAAAATACGTACCTTTTTCGGGGTTGTCAACTCGATTTGCACACATTAGACCTACATCGAATTTGGCAGGCCCAACATTTCTGCGGCGTTCTTCCAGGCAATGCGTTCGTGGTCCTGAACATTTTCCCGGAGCAGATTCAACTTGAGGACCGAGGGTCCTGCGGCCTTGAACGGCATCCCGGTCCCAAACGCCAGCGAGCGAGGTCCTGCCTGCTTGATAAATTTCCGCACATCGTTTTGAAGCACACAGGTCATTCTGGAAAACTCTACGAGTACGGCCGACTCTGCGGGTATATGCCGAGCCTGGATCCCGGCTCCATTGAGAATTATCCAATGGGTTCCCGGATGCCGCTTGAACACGGTGACCAGTTGACCGGATTTCAGGTCTTCGGCCTGGTCCCATGGATGGCGTTGCCGACGGTCCGCAACGCGCATGGGCAACTGAATCGGCCAGCCGAATTCCGTGGCGGCGATAATAAGTTCTGTGGCTTCTGGACCTTCGAGATTGTATCTGTGATAGGCCGGGTGAAGTCTGATGCCCTGGAAACGATACTTTTCACGGCACATCTGCAGGTCCGTCTGCCACCCGGGATATTCGGGGTTCAGGGTCGCGAAAGGGATCAGACGATCAGGATAAGACTTTACTTCCTTGTGCAGCTCTTCATTTGATGCGTGAGCATTCTTGTAAAACATTCCGTTGATAGAAGATACGACCGCCTTGTCGATCCCATGCTTGTCCATCTCCCTGAGCAGCTGCCTGGCGCTCTTGTGTCTTAATGGCCTGAATGGCCAGTGACCCAACCAGGCGTTTATGTCAATAATCAAGTGATCGCTCGCGGCTGTAAATGCATCATTGCCATTAACCGTACAGGTGACTCACGAACTCCTCATACCCGTTGTACGGTAGCGTCGGTCTGCGAACCGGGTTTCCGGCGTCAGACGTGATAAACCGCTCGGTCGCCTGCGACCACCGGGGATGGGGAACATCCGGCTCTACATTGGCTATGAATCCATATTCTCTTGGAACCAGAGTATTCCAGAAGGTGGAGGGTTGCCGATCTGTGAACTCTATACTTGCTATCGATTTTAGCCCTTTAAAACCATACTTCCAGGGTACCACCAACCTGATCGGTGCGCCATGCTGACGGGGAAGTTCGTGTCCATAAACTCCGGTTGCTAAAAACGCCAATTCGTTCATGGCCTCTTCGATCCTCAATCCTTCCACGTATGGCCAGGGCCATTGTGGGTTATTAAATTGGCCGGGTGCCTGCTCGGGATTGATGAACGTGGTCATCTCGAGGTGCGTGGCCGAAGACAAGGGTTCGACTTCATCCAGCAGGGCTTTCATTTGGAAACCAGTCCATGGAAGAGCCATAGACCAGGCTTCCACACACCTGTGGCGATACAGCTGCTCCTCGAGCGGCATTCTCCTGATGAGCTTGTCGATATCGAGAACGCCGGGTTTGCCAACAAGCCCTTTTATCTCGAGCTGCCATGGGTTGGCCACGAAATTTTCGGCAAGTTTGGCTATTCCCGTTTTACCAGTGCTGAATTCATAGAAATTATTGTAAGATGCGGCAACCATCTCGTCGGTGAGTGTCCTGTCCAGTTCTTTAAATTTTGGATTCACCTGCGCTGGATAGAGCGGGCGGTCAACTTCGTCATTGGTGTTTGAGGAATCTGTTGTGCCGTCATCCTGGGCGCCTTCACCGACCGTTATAGGCTCCTGCTCAAACGGTTCGAATACCCTTTCGTGACCGCATCCAGCCAGTAGGCCCGCTGCGCCGATACCTGTGATACCTGCAGCCCTCAGAAACTTTCTGCGGTTGAAATAGACATCTTCGGGTGTAGCTTCCCTTTCGGGTATTTCCCACTTCATACGCTTTAGTATCCCTGCCATGCCTGACTTTCTCTCCGCTTTTCGTTTCCCGGCTTAATCAGAAACTTAGTGGATTGAACATGTAGTGTCAACCCTGGTCGTATTCGCCTTTGGGCTGCTACCTTTTGTAAGCGAATCCAAGCAGTAGTGTGTTTCCGGCCCCCGTGTTGCATCCCGAAGCTACACGGATGAGGTCCAAACCAATCTCCAGCTTTGGACTTAGGTTATAGATCAGTCCAGGTGAGATCTTCAGCACATTCTGGTCCCCTATCAGACCCACTTCGGCCGTTGTCACACACTCTCCGAAGGTGTGGATGCCGGATATGAACCCTTTAACAAGGAATTTTCCCATCGTTACGCCTGCCTCTGCACCGTAAAACATTTCGTTGCTGAACGTGCCCCCTCTGTAGCGATATCCGAATTCTCCGGTTAGATAACCAGGAAAAGGATGAAGGGACTTCCCTAACAATAAACGTCCGTCCAGATCCACTTCCGTACTACTCAGTGGAACCCGAGTACCTAGATCCTTATCATACCACATGGGGAGTTTGCCGCCAAACGCCAGGGAGGCCACATAGGACTTTTGTATGCCTTGCCATCTCAGTCTCATTTCTAGGTCCCCGAAACCGCTTCGCTTCTCGAACGCCTTTCCTGTAACAAATGTTCTGGTATCTTTCATCCTCTTGTAAGGCGCAGACGCTACAAGAGTCAGCCGATCCATCAATCCGTATTCTAGGTAAATTGAATAATTTACGTCCCTCAGCTCGCCCAGGCCGGCTTTTTGTACTCTGGACCCTCCTGCGTCGATGTCGTCTTTCGAGTTCAGGTACCCCCCCGCGATCTTGAGATAATATCCACCTTTTTTCTGAGTCCACGCGCCAGCGAGCGCTTGTGTACTCGTAGAGAGGATGGTCGCTACTATCAAGACCGAAAAAACGCTAGATTGCCTCACAAGTCTGCCTCCTTCTGATAGATTAACGAATATATCTGAATCAAGAAGCCAAAGTCGTGCCCGGCGAACCCAGCTTGAACAAGTCGGCTGCTACTTCATATTGTACAACTGCTTACACCAAATTCTGGAGGGTTTTTTATCCTGCCCCACCCTGATGTGCGGATTAGAGCGTTGCACGAATCAGCCACTTCTTTATTGTCTATCTACCAGTTCATCTTCAACGCGCCACCTTAACGGGTTGCCCACCCTTTTGAGCAGATTCCCAGGCGGCTTCCGTAAGCTCAATGACTCTGAGACCGCATTCAGGTGGAACCTGAATTTCGTCTCTTCCAAAAATTGCATCAATGAAATTCTGGTCTGGGCTGCCATAGCCAGAGGGCAATTCTTCGATAACTACCGGATCATTACCACCATATTTGCACGTCAATTTTCCATCTCTAGAGTAAATGACACCTTTTGAGCCCCAGATCGTAATGTCTTCCCACATTCCGGGGCCAACGGATGTACCCACTATGGAAAGATTTGCGAGCGCCCCGTTTCTGAACCGGATGGACAGCGCGGAGTTTATGTCTACTTCAGTGTCAAAAAAATCCATGAACGCGGATACTTCTGCAACCTCTAGATCAGATATCCACAACACGATATCCAACAGGTGGCTTCCGGAATCGTTCAATTGCCCACCCCCTGACAGGGCCTGACTTTGCCGCCACTTTCCTTTTTGACTCAAATACCAACGTTGATCCTGCATCGCAGAGATGAATTGAATTTCGCCAATCTCTCCCCCCAACACTTGATTTCTTATGAATCTGAATTGTGGAGAAAAGTGCCTCTGATACGACACCATCAGGATTCTCTCTACCCGCTTAGCCTCTTCCATAGCTTGCTTTGCATGATCAACGCTGCAAACCATGGGTTTTTCGGTAAGCACGTGTAAGCCTGCGTTCAGGCTGTGCATAATTTGCTCAAAGTGTAAGGTATGGGGTGTGGAGATTTCCACAGCATCCATTTCGATCGATCCCACCATTTCTTTGTAATCGCTGAAATGCGGTATGGACTTGCTCTCTGGCAGGCGCTCGAAAAGACCGTTGAAACTTTCTTCGCTATTGTCGGCCAGTCCGACTACCTCTACCTCCGGCATTTCCAGTAAACGCCGAATGTGCCCACTTGCGTTCCCACCGCATCCGATCATCCCGATTCTGATCCTGTCGATTTCCACCCCTACTCACTAGAATTGAAAGTTCCCAATAATTATGTGTCTATTGAATAAGTATCTATGCAAAAAGGGTCGTCGGACATTTCGTCCGACGACCCTTAAGCCCAAAATAATATTGGGTTATTTCAGCAGGAGCATCTTCTGCGAATGCGAGAAGTTGCCCGCCTCTACCTGTGCAATATACACACCACTTCCAACGCTACGACCCTGATTGTCCCTGGAATCCCACTGGATCTGATACCTTCCAGCGATCGTCTGCTTGCTTACCAGACGACGTACTTCCTGTCCAAGCGCATCGTAAATTACGATCGATACGAGTGCATCGCTCGGCAGTTCATACGAGATTGTGGTACTTGGGTTAAAGGGGTTCGGATAAACGTTGGTTGCGAATTCGGTCGGCAAAGGTATATGACGTGCTCCGAGAATCACCTCAACTGCGCTTGAACGAGTCACTGTTCCATCCAAATCGACCTGTTCCAGCACATAGTAGACCTTGTTCACTGTCGGAAGGTCCTGATCCTCGAAATTGTAATTCAACAGAGCGTCGGATGTACCTGCACCCTGAATGAATTCACTTACTGCCTGGAAATTTACGCCGTCCACGCTGCGTAGCATTCTCCAACCGGCATTGTTCGTCTGGGAGACTGTGGTCCAGTTCAAAGCGACCAGATTATCTACCAGTTCTCCACCGAAAGCTGCCAATTCTGCTGGGTTAGCTTCAGTGAATGTGAACACAACCGGATCGGTTGTGACGCCGTCTGATGTAGCAGTTACGGTAACAGAAAGGTCACCGGGGCCGCTAACACTCAACGCTATTGAGGTGGCTGCAGATGGCGGCAGCATCATGTCGGTATCCAAATTGGATACCACACCGTCAACGAGAACCACCAGAGAGCCGTCACCTACGGACGTTACTGTCCAGCTGATCAGTGCACCTGCCGCAAAATTACTTGCGGTTATAGTGACATCATCTGCTGTTCCCTTATTGGGAATTATGGCAACATTTCCGGACTGCAATCCACCACCGGAACCACCAATGCCAGGAGCCGGTGGAGCCGCAAATGTAAGGATTGCTTCACTTTCGTCCAGGGGATCCTGCTCGAATGTAGCCAGTCCAACCGAACAATCCACAAAGGTGATAGTTGCACCTTCAGCGATGTCAGTCTTTGCAATCAGCACCACTGTACCAAGCAGACCGCTTGTCGGCAAGCTTGCCGGCGTCAGCCCACCAGGTGCTATTGCATCGGTCCCAGGTGAGCCTAAAACAGCAAGGCCGGCACCAAGGTCTTCTACAGTGCTGATTGTCCAGTTGTCGGAAAATACATTTCCTGTATTTTCAAATTTCACTTCGAAGCCGATGATGGATACACCACCACCGTCTTCTACATACAATTCAACACGTACTGTGTCACCTGCCGCAGGCGGCGTGGCTGTAAGAGTGAGGTCATTGACATGATCTGCATCCTGCAGTTTGGTGTCAATGAGCAGCTTCTTTCCATCCAGCACGCCCGCCTCGGCGCCTCCCACCATAAGAATGGCAATGAAAGCGAAGGCCGCGACTAGGCAGCTAAGCTTTTGGAATCTGAACATCACGCTCTCCTCTTCTACTGAGTTTTGCTCCCGTGTGCGGGCAACTGAACCCACCCACGCTCCGGATTTAGATCAGATGTGGGAGTCCCGAAACGGGACTCCCACACACTGAAGCGATT
>Ga0209501_10006528_pt1 | contig 10448 bp, 17 predicted proteins | sample ArcticOcean_MG_C_4_FD_187434 | JGI IMG/M metagenome (GOLD analysis project Ga0209501, IMG submission 187434) | Marine microbial communities from western Arctic Ocean - ArcticOcean_MG_CB4_134 (SPAdes) (version 2) | ecosystem: Environmental > Aquatic > Marine > Oceanic | place: Arctic Ocean...
GTCCGACTAGCAGGGGAACTGCTAGCCAGAGGGATGCCACGGTTAGTACAACTATCTGAGTCTCGCGGTTCACTTGCGACGCGGCTTGCTGACTTTGACTTCCTTGAAGGTCGCGCCTTCTCCGAGTGCCATGAAGGCAGCGTCTGCTGTAGGGCGGTGGTCAGTCATAGACAACCACTGGTTAGTCTTAGGGCTAGATGCGTTGCCCACGAGGTATACAGTTACTGGCTTGCTCATAATATTTCTCACTTGTTTATCGGGTTAAGGTACTTGGCTCGTTCCATGTCTATCGTAACCTGCTGCTGGATGTAGTTTCTACCTCCAGTAGACAGCTTGTTCTTAGGCGTGGAAATGAATCTGTCGTTAGGCATGGTAGGTTCAGCCGACTTGCCGATCATAATGATCAGGTCTGCTGCGCCCTGCTTGCCCGTCTTGCTATCCTTGAGTGCGTGCATCGGTGGGTAGCACTGCGTTGTAGCTTGCTGCTCCACCTCTGCACTGACTTGGCTAGTAGCGATCACGGGGTGTCCGTACTTCACGCCTAGCTTACGTGCCCACTGATACTGTGTCTCAAGTATCTGGTCGGTACGTGCATCTCGTCCTTCACGGGTCTTGCCCTTGAACTCGATGTTGTCAATCATATCAAAGATAACGAGGGATGGATCTACGTCCTCGATGACCTGCTCAACCATCTGGGTGTCCCAGTCGTGGCAATCAATTATTCTGATTGATCCGCCATTGGCTCGCATAAAGTCATCTCGAAGCGTTCCATCGCGTAGACGTTGCTGTAGCTCTTCAGTGTTGCATCCAAGAAAAGCCTGATACAGCCGTTTGACGATTCGATTTCCTTCACCTTCATTGTTAAACCATAAGACAGGTGAGGTACTCGGGATGCTGGCCGTGATCGCAACCAGTTCCGATGCGAGGAAAGTAGTTTTGCCAGTATCGGGCCTGCTGCATACGAGAACGAAGTCCCCACTTCGTAAAGGTCTGATTCCGTCTCGAAGACAGTCGAGGCTGAATTTAAGACCGCTATCGTTCGAGTCTTCATCTAGTAAATCTCCTATGTCTGCATTAACAAACATTTCATCTGTGTCGCCCAACATGATCTGGGCCTTCGCCAGATCGGTGCGTTCACCGACTGACCCAATAATATCAATATCTTCACCGCGTTCAAAGTCCATAGCGTCGTTGGCTACGTCAGTGGCGAAGGTTAGTTCGACCATCTGGTTAGCCATGAGGCGGGTAGTTGCCTCGTCGCAGTCCTTCTCAGCAGCGTCTATCATCTTGCTGTAGTATTCCTTCTGGTCATCCGTTAGCTTAGGATGGGCGAAGGAGAAGAAGTAAGTCTTAAATGCACCCATCTTAATGACTGGATGCCCCGTTTCCTTCAGGAAGTCTCCGAAGTCCTTGAGGACAATACGTGTGCGCTTGTCTAACGCCCCGGTGGGGAGTGTAGGCATGATGCGCTCGTAGTGCTTCTTGTGCTTCAGAATCCTCAACAATGTGAGGTCTATCATGTGCTATACCTATGGTTAGGGGTTAACTGCAAAATCTCTCTCATCTTACGATTGGAGAGACACTTGGGATCAACATCGCTGCTGATTATATCTGCTCTGGTGACGAGGCCAAGCGTTCGCTTACCTGCCGCAGCGCCTGTATGTCCTGCTGCGTCCGGATCGAGCCAGAAGCTGACTCTATCAAAGGTTGATAGTTGAGCTGCTTGTGAGTCGCTAACTTTCGTTCCAAGTATGCAAGCCGCTGGGCAGTGCTCGCCAACTCGAATTGCTGAAAGGATATCCTCCGTAACAATAACTCTTCCTTTGTCAGCGGTGTTACCACTGGTGAAGAGGATCTCAGATTTGCTGACAGGTGGGTTTGTATACTTCGGGCTTTGGCCCTGAGTAACTGCACGGGCCTGCCAATATACCAGAGTACCGCCTCTATCATAGATAGGCATAACGATACGGCCAAGCCTGTTGCTCCAGCCAATATGATTGTCCCTAGCACTAGCGACAGAAATACCGCCTTTAGCAAGCCATGTAAATTTCTCAACTGGAATTTCAAGTGTGAAATCATTAGGTAATTCCTTGGTTTGAGGAACTGACGCTTCTGCGTTCAGCTCCTTGAGTCGCGTAATCTCTGCGATAGACTGATAACCGTGTGGATTGAAACCCACAGGGCCACATCTAAAGCAGTACGCGCTGTAGCCCGTGTCATTGTGACTAACGAGCATGTCTTTTCCTTCTGAGCAGTCATGTTGTATCCTCCGCTTGTGGCCTAGAGGTAACTGCTGCGCCACCTCCAGCCAGTCCATTAGACTGCCAAGTAGGCGATGAAGCCATAGACAACGATGAATATAACAACGGCTGCAAAGGCTCCGTCCCAGAAGTGATTACGCACCGTAGTCACCTGTGCGGATGCAGTCAGCGATGCCGATAGCTTCCACCCGGAGTGCAGTCTGTACGAATAGTGCGATAGCCTCTACGTCTGCTGACTTCATCTTAAGGTGAGCGTTCTCTCCTTCCAAGAGAGCTACACGCTCCTCGTTAAGTTTAACGAGATCTTCCAAGGTCTTGATGGTGTCCTTCAGGTCTACGTCTTGCTCTGCAAGCTCCTCTTCGATGCGGGTCTCTAAATCGTCTTGATCATACAGACGGTCGCCATTGTCTTCAGCTAGGCTGATGAGGTCTTCTGTGCTGATGCCGAGGTCTTCGACGTCAATCTCTATATCATATCTCATTCTGTTCTCCAGTAAGTATCTCATGAGTGGTCGTGTTTGTAAGGTTGGGCGTACATCTGCTCTGCTGTATACTCGATACAAGCGTCGTAGAAGACCTGTGCGTCATCTGAGTCGATGTCGTCTATTACTATAGCCTGAAGGGTGAGCTGCTTGCAGACTTCCTTGAGGACGCCGTTAGCGTTGTCTATATCTATGACAACTGCGGTGTGCGCCTCAGCGGGTGTAGTCATCCAAGCCATTGCCACCACTATCAGTATAGCGGTGAGTGCTCCCTTGTAGGATGGGTCTAGGTTGATCACAAGGATCTCCGTACCATAATCTCCATGACTATGGTGGGTACGATGAAGAGCTGAGTGATGTGACCTATTACATAGGCCCAGTCCTTGCCAAGAGGTGACATAGCTTTCATCTTGGGGAACAGGACACGCAGGTTCTCTACGTCCATGTTGGTGTAGGCGTGGCCTACTTGCTCGATGCACCACAGGAGGCGTGTACCAGCTTCGCCGGGGCCGTCAATAGCTATCAAGCTCTTCTTTGCAATCTTAAGTCCTTCTTTGTAGTCACTCATTGTCCATCTCCCATAGTTGACTCATGTAGTAGCGTACCCGGTTGAGGTGACGCACTGCGCTTGCTGCCTGTCCCTTGCCCAGCAACACCATCTCACCCGTTTCAGGGATCATGAAGTATGCAGTGGGGTCAGAGAATCGGCCTGTGCCTTTATCTGAATAGCTCATAATGGTACCGTAACCGTTGAATTCGTCGCTAAGGTCTTGCTCGAACTCAGGTAACAGGTAGCCGTATGAGAAGTTAAATACTGGTACGTTAGTAGCTGACTCAATGTTGTGCTCTAAGCCCAACAGATGACCCATCTCGTGTACGAACGTCTCTCCTGCACGCTCGTAGTACCGTGTGGTGGACGTTCCGTTGAAGGTGTCACCTTGGTAGCACTGAGTGATGCCACGGCGCTTGTCGGACGTGAGGCGTGCTGCGTCTAACACAGCTACTCCACATGCCCATGCGTCGTCGTATCGCTTCTTAAACAGGAAGGCAAAGTCTGCGCCCTGCTCTTGCTGCCAACGTTCGACGTCTACGAACTCGTCCGTGCCTTTGGTGAACGCTCGGTACTGTCTGTAGAGGTCGCCATCTGCCACGTCCACAGCGTCTAGGCCAGCCAGACGTAGCTCTATGTACACGAAGCTATCTGCGAACACCTTGTTAGCATGATCTAGCTCGCGCTGTACGAATGCTACAGGGCCGAGGAAGTCCATGTCTTCGCTAGTCATGTTGCTATCCCAGATTGCTAGGATCTCAATGACAGCTATCTCGTAGTTGTCGTTAAGGTCTACAGGGTAGTCCACTGCGTCCGTGATAGGTATGCCATCACAAGTGATGTAGTTCCTATCTGGGTCGCCAGTAGCTGTGGCAGTTGTAGGGCACGCAGGTGGTGCGCTCATCTGAACAGGCTCTTGTGGCTCTACTACAGTCGGGGGTGGTGCAGGTACCACTGGTGGTGCTACAGGTACCACTATGTCTGCGATGGGGGCTTGGGTAGCTGTGCTACCGCCCCCACCGCCACAACCTTCTAATATTAAGAGCATGAAGCAGCCTACTAGCAACCATGTTCCTCGTGAGTCGTTCATCTTAATCTCCAATCTTAATCTTAAACTGGTTTATCCCGGGTTGGGGGTGTGGCTGATCGCGAAGCTATCAGCTAACGGGTTTAGTTGCCTCCGTGCTAGCGGCCAGGATTCGTAGAATACTGGTGCTCTAGGTTTCCCGGCCCTATGCTTTGTGCATGATGTTAACAATGCAGACAAGCTGCACGAAGAAGTTACACACCATCATGATGATGAAGGTAGTGGTGTACATCCACGGTGCTGAGAACGCTATGGTTTCAAGCACTGCGAATGCTGCGATGGTGAATATTGCTACGATGAGGTAAGTAAACCACGGGTTCATGTCATGCTCCATTGAATTTGGGTGGCAGTACGGTGCCAGCGGGTACTGTTCCTGTACCAAGGGGGAGCCACGTCTCCAGTTGACCTGCTGCCGTCTCCCCAACACTTGGTGAGGTGGTGCCTAGCAGGACTGTGGTTACTCTCCGAAGCGGCAGTTACCGAATGCCGGGTGCTGCTGCTTACTTGGAGAGGTGGTTTTATCCCTTTATGCCTACTTCTTGCCGCCTGATGCTCAGGTGAGTACGGAAGACGTGGCCGCCAGCTTTGAGCTTGGCTGCGACTGCGAAGGCTTCATCGAATCTCTCGATGCGCTTAGGCTTCGCCTGAATGAATGCGTTGAACTCTTCCTGCTCATCTGCTGAGAGAGTCACGTCGTTCAGGATTGCACCCTTGCCGAAGAAGTTCACGGCGTACATGTTGTAAATCTTCGCCGCTACTGCTTCAGTTGTGCAGTAGCCGAGGTTGATCCAGTTGGCTTCAGGGCCGTTGCCGCGTCGTAGTGCTGCGCGGAAAGGGACTTCTGCCATTGAGTTGGCGCTCTTGTTGTTGTAGACGCCAAGGTATTCACTGCGTTCGATGAGTATCATAGTGTGTTGCTCCGATTAAGTGATAGAATTTAAGTATGTAAGCGCGGTGCGCTGTGTGTGGAAGGTTCCACGTATTGCTCCATCCACCGTCACAATGTAACGGCGGCCATCCCAACTGACGTGGCTATACTTCATAGCTCGTAGTCCAGTTCTGCTTGTGCTATCTCGATCAACTCGTAAGCGTCGTCGAATGTGGTGACGTTGCCTATTACGCAGTTGTTGTAACATACGTTGAGTGATCCGTTAAAGCCATTCTCTTCTACTGTAAATTCCATGATGTATCTCCGATTATGTTGTTTGAGTGTTTTACTCACCTTTAGAGTCCCCCTTTTCGGGGGACGCCTGCCTTGTGCTGGAGCTGATTTCCTGCACGTAGTGCGCTAGGAATATCAGTGGGAAGCATGCTCTCGAATTACGAGAACATGTACGTAGCTTTGAGTGCCTCTGTGACATCGTAGCCTCCAGTGAGTCGTCTTACGTTGACTTCGCTGTAATGCTCTAAGCTGCCCATCCAATCGAACTGAGTGTGCAAGCCTACGAAGGTTCGTCTGACTGTTGCGTTGACTGCGAAGTAATCCGCAGCGTGTGTTCCGATGTCATCATGTGTGTGTATGATGTCAGCGGCTGTCTCCATCACGATGGCCCGTACGTGGTTGCCATCTATGCTGTGTACGAAGTTAGGTGCAATGCCCTTAATCGTAGCACGCTCTGACAGTTCAGGTGATACTGACTTCTCTTGCTCGTTGCGTACAACCCAACGCTTGTTGTAGAACTGATCTGATTCCCAGACAGGCTGCTCAAGGTGGAGTATATCGAAGCAATGCGAGTGTAGCACTTCGCCTTCGACGCGAACGGGAAATCCGTCTGCTGTCTTCCAGTATGTGCTCAGTGCCTGTGCTGCCCTGTCCTTGAGGGCGTCGCGCAGTGTATCTGTTAGCATCGACATGCCTGCTATGACCTCGTCCAATGTAGCCATGATGAGGTTCATGAGTACTGACTTCATCGGCTCGCCTTCGTCGTCCACGGTGTCTACGAGTAGGCCCATGAGCATCTGGCGTGGTACGGTGTAGTCGGCTTTCTGAGCCTTCTGTAGCTTGCTATACATGGAGTTCATGATAGCCTGACGTCCAGCACCATATCCTCGTGTCATGACAGGATCTTTGCAGAAGTCACGGGTGATCAAGCCACCGTGATCGTGTCCTATCTTCTCGACTAGGGCATCGAGGAAGACTCGGTATATGTCAGCAGGCGTCTCTGAGGTAGTTTGTGCTACCAATGAGACGTTGATGGCTGTGTTCTGGCACTTAGCCAATGCGGCTCCGTGTTGTACTCCGTTGCACTTGCCATCCTGACGTACGATGTAGCCTGATGAGGCTGAATGTCCGTTACTAAGCAGGCGAGTGACCCGAAGCCACTCTTGAGCTGCTGTGTAGAGGCAGAAGATCTTCTTTTCGCCAGTGATCTCTTGGATCTCGGCGACTGTCTTGCACTTAATGCTGCGTGCAAGAGCCACACCGTGCTTGTTAGCCCAAGCTTTGCGAGCCTTGATGCTCATCTTGTCTTTGCCTGCTACGTTGGCGTAGTGGATGCACATGGCCTCGTAGCCTGCCTTGGTGACTGGCTTACGCTCTGCGAACTGGAATGCTGCCTTGCCGAAGTCGCCAAGGTTAGATGGATTCAGCAGTCCTCTGTAGTACATACGTCCTCTAAAATCTAGAGTCTGTGTGAAGAACAGTGTGCGATCTTGCTTGATGTAGCTCTGGTACTTGTTGAACTGGACTCTGCGGGTGAGGGAGTCTCCATCCCCCTCACGGTTGTCACTGAGCCATGTGTACAAGTCAGCGATCTCCAAGAGAGCTGGGTCGGCGGTGTAGCCGACTGCTTGCATCTTGTTGAGTGCTGCCATTACGCCATGAGCCTTGTCGTACTGCCTGAACATTTTGGGATGTCCTGCTGGTACGAGGCTCATGAGGTCTTGTTGAGCTGTGCTCCAGACGTAAGGAGTATCTGTTGGCTCGTAGTTGGCTTCTTCTTGTGATACCAAGTCGAAGATAAGCTCGTTGAACTCTGCGTTCTTGATGTCTGAGAGTAGCAGTTCGCCACTCTCGTCGTCAAGCCAGCCTTCTGCGCCTAGCTCGTCTAGTACGTCGTCTAGGAGCGTCTCTGCGTCTGCGTCTAAGCATCCGCCTGACCAGTTGATGGCTTTCATCATCTGGGCACGAGCGTCCTTGTGGTTGAGGTCGCCGCGATCCTTGGCGATCTCGTGAAGTACTGCCATTACCGAGGTGCGTTGGTCGTCGAAAGTGACCTTAGTTGCTTCGGTGAGTAGCTGAGTAGTTGCGTTTGAGATTATGTTCATGTGTTTCTCCAATGTTTAAGGGTATGTTGGTTGGTTGAGCTTAGTAGTTTGTGTCACTAAAGTCTTCCTGTTCAGAACACAGGAATTTGATTGCGTCTTCTAATGGGTCGCAAGGCTCCCAGTGGTTGACGCCCGATGGCATCGGAGCTGGTGGGTTGGCAATAAGCCGACCATCCTGCTCTTGTATGTAGTACTTGCTGGGTGTGTCCCAGTCTCCGTGCTCGTCTTCGATCTCGATTGAGCCGAAGAGTGTGTCCCACAGCTCAGGAGTGAGTCCTGTCTTGATGAACTCACGCTCATCTGCGTTGAGGTTAGAGAAGGCGTCCTGAATCATGACCCCTCTCTCCCACTCTATGTGTGCGAGCCTGAACTCAAGCTCGCTCATTGGTAACACCATGCTGTTGATGTCGTTATTGAAGTGATTGCCACGCTTGATTGTGTATGTGTTCATGATTATGCTCCCAAGTATAAGTTAAAGATGACGAACGCTGGTGCTACGAAGGTTATAGTGAATACAACCGTTGATGCTATGAAAGTCTCGATAATGTCCATGTTATGCTCCAAAGATTACAAGTGCGTACTGGGTGAGTGCGAATATAGCGACTGGGATCGCTATGGCTGAGAGTATGTAGATTGTCTTGAGGCTCATGTTATTCTCCCACTGTCATGTGTATGATCTCATCGCTGAGTGCAGCAATGAGTATGTCTAATTCTACTGAAAGGTCGATGTCGTCGTATATGACGATACCATCTGCTTGGGCTTCGTACTCTGCGTCGTAGCCAGTCTTGTTTGTAATGCAGTACCAAGGTGTCTGTGTCATGATGTATCCCCTAATAGTCAAGCTGGATGGTGGTGCGGTTGATTTGGCTCTCTAAGTAGCCGAGTCTGCGAATGTCGCTGCTGCTCAGTTCCTTTTGGTCGAGTATTGATGTTACTTCTGCTTTCAGTGTGTCTATGTAGTTCATGATGAGTACTCTCCATTGTCGTCTTGTAAGCGAGGTGTGTTTGATGTGTAGTCGCCGTTCTTGGCGTCTTGGGCTAGCTCGTAGTCGTAAGCTATGTTGTTCCAAGCTCTGGACTCTTTTACGAACCGTTCCTCGGCTTCCTTGTCGTGGTCTGCGTAGGCTTCAGCAGCGTCTGAGTAGGCATCTGCTGCCTTGCCGTAGAAGAACATCTCTAGGCTCGGTGCTTCTTTGAACACGGTGAGGTGTGTATCTCCGTGGAGGAAGAGGCACTGGTTCTTCTCTTCGTAGGTAAGTTCTGAACCTATGAGTGTGCCAGTGTCTGTGTCTACAACTGCGTAGGTTTGTTGGTTTTTCATGATCACGTACTCCAGAGGGTTGTTTTAGAAAGCTTTTAGCTTTGAGTATGTAGCTCATCGAGCTACGTGCTCAGTGTCTGAGAGAAGCGTGTCTGGTGAACGGAGTGAACCCAAGGGCAGCTTGCTGACCGCAGCCCTGTCAATCACGTAGCCCTAGCGAGCTTGCGAGTGGGTGAGTATTGTTATGTTACGAGGAGCAACGCTTCAATGATGTACACGTAGTGTACGTATCATTGATGTGAGGCGCTTGCGCCGCTTGCCCCGGAGTAACAGAAGAATACGAATGATTGAGCAGGGAGGCCGACTCTCTCAGATGGTCATCAGCCGCAACCCCATACCGTAGGCATAGATGTCCACCGCAGGTGGCAGTGCAGACCCATAGGGCTGTGCTGTTCTATGACAAGGGAGAGTAGAGTGCTAACACCAAGTCCTAGAATGGAAGGGCTTCAGCCCTGACAGAATAGGTTGGTGTGGCCTCTACGATTGGGGTAGTGGAGTGTAGTGCTAGGAGGAGCGCAAGCGACCCTAGCAACTAACGCAACGCTGCGCGGCGTAGTACGACACGCAGGCGAAGCCATGCGCGTGGAGTTAGTGAGTGGGAACCACGAATACCAGTGACAGAAGCTGTAAGCACGGGTTTCAGGCGTAGTAGACACGTATACTTGTAGGCAAAGCGAAGCGTGCCGACCACAAGTATGTGGCTACGTAGCCGTTGTGCTGAAGCGTACACGTAAGGAGTGAGCGTAGCGAGTGACAGAGTGTTCAGTGAGCGTAGCGAGCGGTGGCATGCAGTGTGTAGTGACCACAACAGTGGGATTGCAGTTAGTACACGAGGTGTGAGGCGTTTACAGCCGTCACACCCAGTGTATGCAGTGAGTGAGCACTGCAACCGGAGGGCAGCAGTGTGAGCTGCCAAGCGTAGCATACCACGGTTAGGTAGTGTAACGAAGGTGATAAACTATACGACTGAAGAGCGATGAAGGAGGAGTGAGGAAGCACGGAAGTGACAGCCCCACCGTCACTGAGTACTGTACGAGTGACGTACGACTGAGTGATGATGTCGGAGAGTAACGAGCGTAGCGAGTGGTTAGCACCGTAGTGGAACGGACTAAACAACCGTGGGATGCGTAGCGTCTATGAGCGTAGCTCATGCCTTGTACCACCCCCGGTGGTATGCTTAGTAGTGTACTATCATACGTATGTATTATAGTGATACTATTATAGTAGTATACTTATAGTGGTGTACTGGCAGGTGGTGCTGGCGTGGGCTGTCCTAGGTTGTACAGCGTGTGGTGGTGTACTACTGACGCTCATGCCTTACGGCACTCGCTATGTACTGACCATTCTCTTCTCTTCTCCTTACTGAGTAGTGATTCACTAAGCTATTGATATCATTGAAAAAGATATATCCCCTCACACACGCACCAGCTAGGGTGAATGGTCTACGTATGTAGACTATGATTGGTGATACACTACGCA
>Ga0209501_10006534_pt1 | contig 10439 bp, 10 predicted proteins | sample ArcticOcean_MG_C_4_FD_187434 | JGI IMG/M metagenome (GOLD analysis project Ga0209501, IMG submission 187434) | Marine microbial communities from western Arctic Ocean - ArcticOcean_MG_CB4_134 (SPAdes) (version 2) | ecosystem: Environmental > Aquatic > Marine > Oceanic | place: Arctic Ocean...
TATTTGTTCTACTTCTACGTTTTAGGCCATAACTATACACCAAAATGTTATCTACTAATCCAAACGCCATAAAGGAACCAGCTAAGATGCCTTGCCAAAATGATGCAGTAAAACATATGCCAAAAGCACATGCTAATGATATTGCAGCAAGCACAAGTCCAAAATTCCTAGCTTTTTCTGCAGGATAAATTCGTCTACTTGGGATGGGTCTACCTTTCGTTCTCTCCATTATTGCATCAATGTCTCTATCATGATAATTTGTCAACGTATTCGCAGCAGCAGAACCGGCAGCTACTCCTCCAAGTAGTAATGCCCATGTTTCAAGAGAAATTGAAATGTTGAAAACATTTGAAGCGGTAATGGCTGCACCAAAGGCAGTAAACACAAGAAGGTACCAGATCTTTGGTTTTGTCAGCTCGTAGTATACAGCGATATTTGATTTTGTGTTAAAAGTTTGCATTAATCATCACTCTATTCTTAGATCTGCATCACTATTCTAACATATAGGGCATTTGTTTTGTTCGTGTCTTCATTTCTATAAAACTCTCAGAGCCTATAATTCCTTCAATTTTACCAATATTATCTGAAACAATCTTATACATATCATTCAGGTTTTCGGCATACATTGTTACCAGTATATCAAACCTACCGGTCACTTCCGCAACCTCTCTCACACCTGGGATCTTAAATAATTCTTGGATAACATTATCTCGTTGCTTTGAATCCATGTTAATTCCTGTTATTGACTTTACACCAAACCCTAATTCCTTATTGTTAATCTCAATTGTAAATCGCTCAATGAGTTTTTTATTTATTAATCGCTTTATTCTGCTATAAACTACTGAAGAGTTGGCGTTAATTTTTTTAGAAAGTTTTGGAATTGATATTGATGAATCACTACTAAGCTCTGATAAAATCTTTTGATCTATTTTATCCACTTTTGCCGTTTAAAACACCTGAGACATTACATATTTTTCGGATTAATAAAGCTATTATTGAAATTTTTATAATTTTCTTCTTTAAATCTTATCTTTTTTGTATAGCATCTCAGCTAGGAGAACAGCACCCTTTGCAGATCCCATCTTCTTGTTGTGTGAGAATAATATGTACTTCAATCCATGATCAAACAACTCCTCTTTTTCTAATCTTCCAATTGTTGTTGTCATTCCGCCACCCACTTGTCTTTCAATTCTTGGCTGCGGTCTTGTTGGGTCCTCATGCACTGCATAGTAATCTTTTGGTGCTGATGGAAGACCTGCAACACTAATTTCCTTATTGTATTGTTCATATGTTTCCTTTGCATTTTTAGGATCAACCTCTTTTTCAGTTTCAACGAATACAGATTCGGTATGACCATCAATTACTGGAACCCTTGTACAAGTACAACTAACACGTATGTCGGCCGGTTCTATTTTACCATCCTTTAATTTTCCAAGTATTTTTTTTGTCTCAATCTTAACTTTGTTTTCTTCCTTTGGTATGTAAGGGATAATGTTATCTGTAACATCCATAGCCGAAACACCTGGTGATCTGCCGCCACCCGAGATCGCTTGCATCGAAGTCATCATGACTTTTTTTGCTCCATATTTTTCATAAAGTGGTTTCATAGTAATTGCTAATCCAGTTGTAGTACAATTAGGCAAGGGAGCTACCCATCCTTTCCAACCTCTGTTCTTTTTTTGTACTTCTAACAACTCAGCTTGCTCATCGTTTATCCCTGGAATTAGAATTGGCACATCATCCTCATATCTATACGCAGAAGAAGTTGAAATTACAGGTATATCCTTTGCAAACTTTGTTTCAATATCTCTTGCAGCGTTAGATTCTACAGCAGAAAATACCAAGTCTAACTCCGCAACATTAATCTCGTCAATTTTTTTTACAGTCATTCCCTTGATGTATTCCGGGATTTCTCCACCCACTTCCCATTTGATAATTTCACTGTCTGGATCTCTAATTGCATCAACATAGTTTTTTCCTGCAGATCTTTCTGAAGCTGCAATTTGTGTAACTTCGAACCATGGGTGATCCTCTAGAGATAGCACAAATTCTTGTCCTACCGCTCCAGTGACTCCAATTATCGCTACTTTCTTTTTCATTGAGTCATTTTTCAAGTTTTCAATTAATAATCGTTAGCAATAACCAAAACACACTATATTGGCAAATAATTATCTATAATGTGAAAATTCATCCAAACAAATCAGCACAGTCACACATCCCAGCCTCACACGGAGGCAAATATGGCACAAAAAATCCTGATGTTAATGTGATTGATTTCAGTTCAAATGTAAACCCATTAGGATGCCATCCAGGCGTAAAACGTTATTTGAAAAAGCATTTGGATTCAATTTCAGAGTATCCTGATCCAAATTCTACGGATTTACGTGCAAACCTGGCGTGGTTTACCGGTGTTCCAAAAAAGCAAATTGTTGTTGGAAATGGTGCAACAGAAATAATTTACAACTTTTGCAAAACTTTTCTAAATAAAAAGACGCGTGTTTTGATTTCAATACCAACTTTTAGTGAGTACGAAGTTTCTGCAAAACTTTGTGACTGTAAAATATCATTTTTTAAAACTATGGATCTTTCGAGAAATTTACAAAAATTTATCATGAAAATTCCCAGAAATGGCTGTGTTTTTATTTGTAATCCAAATAATCCCACTGGTATTTTAATCCCGAAGAATGAAATACTAAAAATTGTCGCAGCGGCAAAGAAGAAATCAACAATTGTATTTGTAGATGAGACGTTTATTGAGCTTGTACCAGAAAATGATGAATCCGTAATAAAGCATATCAAGAGTTTCGAGAATTTGTTCATTTTACGTTCACTCACAAAATCTTTTGGTTTAGCAGGAATTAGAATTGGCTATGGAGTAGGCAGTCCACAAATTATAGAACCACTACAAAAAATCAAGATTCCTTGGAATGTAAGCAATCTAGCACAGCGTGCAGCAAGTGCAGCAATATGCTATCATCCATTTTTAGATAAAACATGCAAATTAATCAAAAAGGAGAAAAATTTCATATACTCAAATTTAGCAAAATCGAAAAAATTTGCTTGCTATACTTCAGCAACAAACTTTCTTCTAGTCAAGACAAAAATTAAATCAAAACTTTTGCAAAAGAAACTTCTCAAACAAAAAATTCTGATTAGAGACTGTAGCACATTTCGTGGATTAAACCAGAATTACATTAGAATTGCAGTAAAAACTAGAAAAGAGAACATAAAACTGCTAAAGGCATTGAAGGTGATTTAGCATCTCAAAAACGCTAATGGTTCAGGGAACCGCATCTAGTGCAGGTAAAACAACACTTGTTACTGCACTCTGCAGAATTTTTCTGGAAAAGGGATTCTCTGTAGCACCATTCAAGGCGCAAAACATGTCAAACTACGCCTACAAAGGAAAGGATTTTGAAATTTCTCGTGCTCAGGCAGTTCAAGCTCTCGCATCACGTATTGAAATATCACCAGATTTGAATCCAATTTTGCTAAAACCTCTAGGTGATTATAGAAGCTCCATTTTCCTAAGAGGAAAATTCTATAAAAAAATGCATGCTGATGACTATTACAGGAAATTTGTTCAAAAAAATGGAATGAAAACAGTTTTGAACTCATTTCATGCTTTAGAAAAAAATCATGATTTGATTATCATTGAGGGCGCTGGTTCTCCTGCCGAGATCAATCTTACTCAATATGATATCGCAAACATGAAACTTGCCGAGAAAACAAAATCGCCCGTAATTTTAATCACGGATATTGAGAGAGGTGGATCTTTTGGAAGCATTGTTGGTACCCTGTCATTATTAGAAAAAAAATACCAAAGAATGATCAAAGGTTTTGTTTTTAACAAATTTCGTGGAGACTTGGATATTCTTAAACCTGGATTTAGAAAGCTAAAACAAAATACAGGAAAGCCAGTTTTTGGGACAATTCCACTGACCAAATTTCTGCTTCCCGAGGAGGATTCTATAACTTCAAATTCAAAGCAGCTTGCACTCAATAGTAAGAACCTAAAAAAGATCGATTCTGAAATTGAGAAGTTAAGCAAGGTTGTCAAGTCAAGTCTTAATATCAGAGCAATTGAAAAACTACTGTAATGATACTTGAAAGTGTAGTCATAATTGCGTTTGCTCTTTTATTAGATTTTTTAGTAGGTGATCCAAAAACCAAGTATCATCCAACCGCTTGGATTGGAAAACTAATAGCATCACTTGTTCCTTTTACAAAAAGCAACTCGATAAGAAAGGAATTGATTGGTGGCATCTTACTTGTTAGTGTAATTGTAGTAACTGTCTGCACAGTGCTTATTGTTTTAGATATTGGAATTAGTTTACTCACTATTGATATCGTCTCATTAATTGTGTCAATAGCTGTAGGTTCAATCTTACTAAAAACAACTATTGCTATTAGAGGAATGCAAAAACATGCCTTAGCGGTAGTTGATGCGGTTGAGAAAGGGGATTTAGGTTCTGCTCGAAATCATCTCTCTATGATTGTAAAGAGAGATACCAAGAATTTAGATAAAAATCATATTTTGTCTGGCGTTTTGGAGAGTGTAAGCGAAAATACGGTTGATGGAGTTACTGGCCCGTTATTCTATTATGCTATTTTTGGTCTTCCAGGTGCATTTGTTTACAGAGCAATAAACACTGTAGACTCTATGATTGGCTACAAGACAACCTTGTTCAAGAATGTGGGTTGGTTTGGAGCCAAGTGTGATACTGTACTGAACTATGCTCCATCTAGACTAACTGGGTTAGTGATGATTCTAGGCGCATTAATTTTGGGCTACAATTGGAAGGAATCGCTATACATTATGAGACGTGACAGCGGAAAACTAGAAAGCACTAACGCAGGATTTCCAATGGCTGCTTTGGCTGGTGCACTTGGAACCAGGTTAGAAAAGATGGATTATTACACAATTGGCAATGGCAGTATAGAATTTACAAAATCTCACATTATATCGGCAGTTACATTGATGAAAGTTTCGTCAATTTTATTCTGTGGTATAGTTACTATTCCAATAATCGTAACTCTCTCATTTTTAGGATGGTGGATACATGCTTAAAGAAATCAGTTCAGTTTTTTCGTTTCTTACAATAATTCCTTCTAACAACACTAATCTAGAAACTGTAGCAAGATGCATGCATGTCTTTCCTATCATTGGAATCGCAATAGGACTATTAATTGGCTCGATTGGATTTGGACTTTCATTTTTCCTAGAACCATTAATTGTTTCACTACTGGTTGTTGCATCACTTGCTATCATCACAGGAATACATCACACTGATGGGTTGGCAGATTTTGCTGACGGTCTTATGACCAGAGGGACAAAAGAGAAAAAATGCAAAGCAATGAAAGACCTTTCAACCGGTTCAGCAGGAATTGTTTCTGTTGTATTGTCTATAGTTGGCGTAATCATAGCATTGTCACTAACAACTGGCTATGAGTTATTTCAGGCTATCTTACTTAGTGAAATTTTAGCTAAGTTCTCAATGGTATTAATGGCTAGTATTGGAAAATCAGCGGTTGCTGGTTCCAATTCACCATTCATGCAAATCATGAAAGATAAAAGAAGACTAGCAGTTGCTGGTGTTATTACGATTATTCCGCTTGTTGTGATAGGCGGAACTACTGGCTTGATACTTTTTGGTGCATCAATTGGTGTGACATTATTTTTGATTGGTCTATCCACCAGAAGTTTTGGTGGAATTACTGGTGATGTTCTGGGCGCTGCTAATGAACTTACAAGACTTTCATCCCTGCTAATCTTTGTATCACTATGATTGGTCTTGTGATGGCAGGAGGTAAGGGATCTAGGATGGAATTTCCTGCTCCCGAAAAATTATTACTTGAATATGAAAAACCGATAATCTTCCATGTAATTGATTCATTGAACGACTCGTATTGTTTTTCTAAAGTTTTTGCTGCCACAAGCTCAAATTCACCCGATACAAAATTTGAATTGGAGCAAATAGGAATAGAAACTTTAGACACATCAGGCGATGGATACGTTAACGACCTAAATTTTCTATTACAAAAGATGGGTGGATCCATATTTGTTGTTTCTGGAGATTTGCCATTACTAGATAAAGAAATAATTCAAAAGTTGGTCAAATTTAATACAGAAAGTATTTGGACTAGTTTTCTTGTATCCAAGAAATTTTTGAATTCATTAGGTTTGGAATCTAACTTGTTGATCAATTATGATGATATTGATTGTGTACATACTGGAATTTCTATTATTAATGCTGATAAAATCCAAAATTTGGATCAAGTTAAAGAAGATTACATCATTTTAGATGACAAGAGAATAGCTTTTAATTTGAACACAAACGAAGATTTCGAATTACTCAACAGTTCCTAAAATTTTTCCTATTATTCGTGCCTTCGAACCAGCAGGCTCAGATATTACATTACCACAAGACTTGCACGTAACAGATGTTGTCGCATGTGAATAAACAATATTTTCTTTCTCACATTCCTTACAACTAATTTTGAGGAATTTGCTATTTGGCTCTGGAATGAGTATGTGTTCTTTTTTCATTTTGCAACCAACTCAAATTTTCTGATTCTAATACCCTGTTTCATCGTTTTCTTCTTGCATTCTGGGCATGTAAATACCTGTGTAACTTTCTTTGTTGTTTTTGCGGGCTTTGCAAGTTTGGGGAATTTTTGTCCTCCATACCCTTTTTTCCGTAACGCATGTCTTCTTTCTCCAGCAGCAGTGCCTCTACGTTTGCCTGCCTTGTAAATAGAAATCTTTTGTACAACATGTTTGTTACATTTAGGACAGAAACGATTGATCTCTTTGGGTATATTCACAATTAGAATCCGAGCCTGACGGTAATTTAAACATGGTCTCTAATCTATAATAATACGAATGTATATCATAGAACGTTGTTCCTTGGGTTGTCTAGAAGCATCCAAACTTTAAATGAAGTTGCTATTGGCGACAAACCTGCTGATCTTATTTTAGAGAACTGCTCGTTGGTGAATGTTTATTCGCGTGAGATTATACCGGAAACTCAGATAGCTGTATCTCACGATAGGATTGCTTACGTTGGTCCAGATGCATCCCACACAAAGGGGAAAAAGACCGTCATAATGAATTTAAAAAAAAAGTATGTAACTCCAGGATTTGCTGATCCTCACATACATGTAGACCAGTTTGTTTCGCCTGCCGAATTTACAAAAAAATCTCTTTTGTGTGGCGTGACCTCACTTTTTTCTGATCCTATTGATATCGTGAGTGCCTGTGGCTATAGAGGATTCAAAGAATTTGTTAGAATGACATCTGAACTTCCTACACGTTTTTTTCATGTGGTGCCCGGCGGAGTTCCAGTTGACAGGAAGTTCAGCCATGGAAGAGAGATCAACCTAACAGAAGCAAAACAAGCACTCAAAATTCCGGGCGTTCTTGGTCTAGGTGAGGTATTTTCATGGACAAAAGTGACAAAACGTGATCCTAAGACAATGAAAATGTTATCAACTATGCTTGAAAATGATTGTGTTATTAACGGTCATACCGCTGGTGCATCTGACAAAAAACTAAATGCTTACGTGTCATCCGGGATTTTGTCCTGCCATGAACCAATAAACTTTGATCAAGTTTTGGAGCGATTAAGGTTAGGGATGTGGATAATGATAAGGGAGGGTTCCATTCGTAGAGATTTAAAAGAAATTGTCAAGTTAGTACTCTCAAACAAAACATACACTGACAGATTGATGTTTTGTTCTGACGGTCTTGACCCATCTGACATCGCAAGATTTGGTCACATTGATCATTGTATAAGAGAGTCAGTAAAACTGGGTCTTAATCAGATAGATGCAATTTCTATGGCATCAAAAAACTGTTTTGATTATTATAACATGGGAAAGGATTTGGGTGGCATTGCTCCAGGAAAACTTGCGGACATTTTAGTTTTCGACGATCTAGCCAAAATAAAACCTAGAAAAATTTTTGTTGGTGGAAACTTAGTTGTGTCAAATGGCACCATTGTGTCTCAAATAAAAAAACATGCAGTACCTAAATGGATGACAAAAACTGTCAAGTTACGTAAATTTTCAGAAGATGATTTTATAGTAAAATCTCGAGATAGTACGACAAATGTTAATGTCATAAATATGAAGACAGAGATTATAACAGAAAAGATAAACGAAAATCTGTCAGTAAAGGATGGAAATGTTGTAGCATCTGCTGATAAGGATATCTGGAAAGTAGCAGCATTTGATCGAACATTTGGAACACGGAAACATGCAGTTGGATTCTTGAAGAACTTTGCAGCCAAAATAGGTGCATTTGCCTCAACATGGAACTTCCATGAAAATAATATGTTAGTAATTGGCTCTAATGAAAAAGATATGGCAAAGGCAGCAAACAACCTTGTCAATATACAGGGTGGCATGGTGGTAGTTAATGAGGGAAAAATCCTGGCGTCCATGCCTCTTCAAATGGCTGGTATTGTATCTACAAATAGCTTTGAAACAGTTTTAGAAAACTTTGAAAACTTAAACGCAGTATTAGCGGATACTGGCTGCAAATTCAAAAAACCGCATCTCATTCCACTCTTTTTGCCGTTTCTAGCACTACCAGACATACGAATACTGAGTACAGGCTTGGTTGATGTGAAAAATCGTTCATTCTTAAGCGTATTTGCCTGAATAGAATATTAAGGGGAAACAAACCATTTTTTTTGAATACATGGCATCAATACAACAAACACCTCAAGGTCCAGTTTTAGTCCTAAAAGAAAGTGCACTACAGCAAAAAGGACGTGATGCACAGAAAAACAATATTGCTGCCGCAAAACTGGTAGCAGAACTGGTTAAAACGAGTCTGGGTCCGCGCGGTTTAGACAAAATGCTAGTGGATTCACTAGGAGATGTCACAATTACAAATGATGGTGCTACAATTCTAAAGGAGATTGATACACAGCATCCTGCTGCAAAAATGATGGTTGAGATATCCAAAACCATTGATACTGAAGTGGGTGATGGAACAACCTCTTCTGTTGTTTTTGCCGGAGCACTATTAGAAAAAGCAGAAAAGCTTCTTGAAAAAGATGTACACTCTACAGTGATTATCGATGGATATCAGGCTGCCTCAGAAAAGGCTCTTGAATTATTAGCAAAACTAGCAAAGACAGTCAAACCTGATGATCGAGAATCATTAATCAAAATTGCAAAAACTAGTATGCAATCTAAACTAGTTTCTGAAGACAGTGCACCTCTATCAAAATTAGTTGTTGATTCAATTCTGAAAATTGCAGAAAAAGACGGCGATAAATATTCTGTTGACCTTGATAATCTCAAAGTAGAAAAAAAGGCAGGTGGTTCAATTGATGATACTAGTTTAATCAATGGTATAGTTCTTGATAAAGAAATTGTTCACAGTGGCATGCCAACAAAGGTTGAGGAAGCCAAAATAGCACTTGTTAACACTGCACTTGAAGTAGAGAAGACTGAGATGAGCGCTGAAATTCGAATTTCTGATCCAACTCAAATGCAGCAGTTCTTAGAAGAAGAAAATAAGATGTTAAAATCAATGGTAGATAAAATACATAATATTGGTGCTAATGTGCTGATATGCCAAAAAGGAATTGATGATATTTCACAACATTATCTTTCTAAACATGGAGTTTTGGCTGTACGAAGAGTAAAAGAAAGTGATATGACTAAACTAGCTAAGGCTACTGGTGGAAGGATTTCTACAAGTCTTGATGATATTTCAGCAGATGATTTGGGTTCTGCAGAAATTGTACAACAGAAAAAAGTAGAATCAGACAAGTGGGTATTCATAGAAGGATGCAAAAATCCTCGTTCAGTAACAGTTCTCATCCGAGGTGGTTCACAAAGAGTAGTTGATGAGGTTGACCGTTCCCTACATGATGCATTAATGGTAGTCAAAGATGTTGTTGAAAAACCATCAATCGTAGCTGGTGGTGGTTCACCGGAAGCATATCTAGCTGCGGAATTAAATGAGTGGTCAAGTAGTTCTGAAGGTAGAGAACAACTCGCTATCAAACAATATGCAGAAGCATTTGAATCAATTCCATTAACAATAGCAGAAAACGCTGGAATGGATCCAATTGACACTATTATCACGCTGCGTGCAAATCAAAGCAATGGTAAACAAACGGTTGGAATCAATGCAAAGGAAAGTAAGATTGGGGATATGTTCCGTTTAGATATAGTAGAACCACTAGTGGTAAAAGAACAAATTATAAAATCAGCCACGGAGGCAGCATGCATGATTCTAAGAATTGATGATGTGATTGCAGTTTCTGGCGGTCCAAGTGGTGGTGGTATGCCACCAATGGGATAAATCGTTATTAGATCATACTAAAACTTCAAAACTTACTCAACTAACTATATTCGTGCAGAAAATTGGAATTGATCTTGGCGGAACTAAGATAGAAGGTATTTTGCTAGAC
>Ga0209501_10006539_pt1 | contig 10435 bp, 6 predicted proteins | sample ArcticOcean_MG_C_4_FD_187434 | JGI IMG/M metagenome (GOLD analysis project Ga0209501, IMG submission 187434) | Marine microbial communities from western Arctic Ocean - ArcticOcean_MG_CB4_134 (SPAdes) (version 2) | ecosystem: Environmental > Aquatic > Marine > Oceanic | place: Arctic Ocean...
TGATACAAGAGCCAATATAAAAACTTTAGATAAAGATAAATCTTGTGACTGGTTAATAGTAGGTGCTGGTTATACAGGTTTATCTGCTGCTAGAAAATTATCAGAACTTCACCCAAATCAAAAAATTATTATTGTTGATGCACAATTAGCAGGTGAGGGTGCAAGTGGAAGGAACTCAGGATATTTAGTTGATACCACTCTTAATGATGGTTTTACCTCCAACAAAGAGCTTTCTAATTATAAAAAGAAGACAGACATTTATAAATTAGGAATTGAAGTTGTAAAAAATTTTATTAAGGAGCATCAAGTTGATTGTGATTGGAATGAAAGTGGAAAATATTTTGCCTCTTCAAATAAAAAAGATAGAAAGATATTAGAAAATTTTAGCAAAACTTTATTAAAATTAAACTTAGAAAATAATATTTTAGAAAAAGATGATTTAGGTAAAAAATTAGGTACAAATTTTTATAACTTAGCACTTTATACTAAAGGTGGGATTTTATTACATCCAGGAAAACTTGTAAGAGCAATGGTTGACACCTTACCTGACAATGTTGAAATACTAGAAAATTCTCAGTTAAATGAATGGTCAAAGAGTAGCGATACAATTATTTGTAAATTTAATAATTATAAAATAACCACTAAAAAAATTATTTTTTGTACTAATGGTTTTTTAAAGTCACTCGGTATAAAAAATAATTATAATTTCCCCTTAACTTTAACTGCCAGTATGACAAGACCATTAACTGATACAGAGTACAAGTCCATTGGTGAACCTAAAGAGTGGGGCGTCTTACCTGTTAGACCAATGGGTGCAACGATTAGAATGACAAAAGATAAAAGAATTTTAATCAGAAACACAGCTGAAGTTCATAATCCTTTTCAAATGTCTAAATCAGATTTAGATAAAAGATCTCTAAATCAAAAACTTGGAATTAAAAAAAGATTTCCAAGCCTAGCAAATGATATTATAGAATCTAGTTGGTCTGGGATTGTATCCAGGACAAGAAACAGTTCACAAATTTTTGAAAAAATTGAAGATAATGTCTTTGTAGCAGGTTGTTATAATGGTTCTGGTATTGGAGTTGGGACTTTATTTGGTGAACAGATAGCAATTAAAGCAAGCAAAGAAGATAGTGATGAAATCAATATAATAGAGTCTAGAAGTAAACCTACTTGGTTACCACCACAACCATTTTTGAATATTGGAGTTAAAACAAGATTGATGTTTGAGAGGTTTAGATCTCGATCTGATGTGTAGTTATTGATTTCTTATAAGCGGATAAACTTTAGGGCTTAAATACTTAAAATTAGTAATCATAATTAAGATTAATGTAGCAAGTCCTATACCAATAGTCACCTGTAAAAATATTACTAAATCAAACTTCCATGTGATTTGAAAAATATTTTCGATGATAAATTGCGAGCCTATAACTCCAAAAAACAGAGCTATTAGAATAATAGATGTGAAAATAATAAAAAACTCAATAATTGAAGAGAGCACAACCTCAACTTTGGAAAAACCTAAAATCTTAAATATTAAGTTTTGAAATTCTTTAATTTTACCCTGAACTATAATTGCGCTTGATATGACAATTAAGCCAATGACTATAGTTATTGCCGATATAACAGTTACTGCAATAAATACTTTGTTTAATAAATCAGTTATTTTTTCCAGGTAATTAGTGATTTTTATTATGGAAAGACTCGGCATTTTATCTAGCAAAACAGTTTCATTAAAATTTTCTAAACTTTTAAACTTTGAAGTGGCCAAATATTCATGAGGTATATTTTTTGCAAATTGAGGATTTAATAACATTGCAAAGTTAATAGTAAAATCTCTGTAGTCTACCAATCTAAAGTTTACAATCTCACCTTCAATTTCACGACCATAAATATTTAGAGTAAAAATATCACCTAGTTTAATATTAAAATCTTTAGCAATTTTACTATCTAGTGATATTTGAAGTTTATCAGGTCTGCTTAAATCCCACCACTTACCTTCTACAATTGGATTATTTTTTAAAACTTTATCAGCCCAAGAAGATCTTCTGTCATTTCTAATTACCCAATGACTGTCATTACTTGAATCGATATAAGTATTTGGATCTATTCCATTAATTTTTATAATACCTGTTGAGACCATCGGTACAATTTCAAGGGTAGCTTCTTTATCCATATCAAAAATTAAATCTTCAAATATTTGTCTTTCATCACTTTGAATACCAATGAAAAAATAATCAGGAGCAAGTTCTGGTATTGATTTTGCAATCTCTCTTTTAAAGTTTGATCCAACAAAAGCCAAAGTTAATAATAATGTGACCCCCAAACCTAAGGACATAATAGTTATAGGGGTAATACTTTTAGTTTGAGTGATGTTTTTAACAGATACTTTAATTGAAATATTTGGATGCTCTTTTAATCCTTTAAATAATCTAATAATTAAGTTTGATAGTAAATAGAAGACTAATAGACAAATAAAGAAAGCTCCAAAATAACCTAAGCTATAAATGGGTCGAGCTGAACCAATAGTAAATAAAGAAATCAAAATCGATAATAAAAATAGGCTTAAAACGATTGATTTTTTTGAATAATAAAATTGAAGGTTTTGAAAAACATTTCTAAATAGATTTGAAGCCTTAACCTGATCGATTGCATTAATGGTTGGTATAGAAAATATGACTAATACCAATAAACCTACTGAAAAAACTTTGAAATAATTAAGAATAGAAAAACTACCTTCAATATTTAACCCAAGGCCAGCTGACAAGTAAACATCTACAATTGGGACTAGAAAGAAACTAAAAGAGTAGGCTGCGGTAGAAATTAGGAATAATAGAATGAGTAATTGTAGATAGTAGACTATTTTAATATCTTTTGAGAAAAAGCCTAAAGACTTCTTAACTGCTATAGACATATTGTTCTGATTAATGAATGAAAGTAGGGTGTTTGCAATCCCAATTCCAGCAATTAACATAGCACTAATTGATACAAGGGACAAAAATTGAGAGAAATTATCAATTATTCTCTTTAAAGGACCATCAGATTTTTCATGATATCTAAGTCTAACTTTTTTTTCATCTTTAAATAATTGTTCAATCTTTTTAGATAAAGTTTTTGTATTATCTCCCTCATTAAATCTTACTTTATATTCATAGTTTAAAAAGCTACCTAGATTATTAAGCTTTAATAGTTCTAATGTTTGTTTTCCAGCTAAGGCAAAATCACCAAATACAAAAGCACCCCCAATATCCGGTACCGATTTTACAATACCAATTACAGTAAAGAGTTTGTCTTGAACTTTGATTTTATCATTTATTTCTAAATTAAGATTTTTGAAAATATTTTCATTAACAAGGATTGTATTTTCTGTAGTTTGTAATTTTTCAAAAGCACCAATAGGCTCATAACCTACTTTGCCAAATAAGGGATAATTTTCATCTACCGTTTTAATTCTAGAAAATATTGATTTATTTTTAGTCTTATCAGTAGTTGAAATCATGGTACTAAACTCAACCATTTGTGAAACGGTAGCAAATTCTTTAACTTGGTTAATTAATTCTAAGTTACCAACATTACGATTGTAATCAATTTCAATATCACCACCCAAAAGCGCTCTTGAGTTATTATTTAATTCTTTATTTAAGCTATCTTCAATTGTGAAAATTGAACTTAAGATAAATAAACTAATAAACAATGTTAAAATAATACTAGAAATTTTTTTATAATTCCTGCTTAAATCTCTTAAGGCATATATCAAAGTTAACTTAAACTCTGAAAGCTTAGACAATTTTTCCATCTTTAATTTTAATTTTTCTTTTTGCTTTATTTGCAAGCTTTAGGTCATGTGTAACCATAATTAAAGATGATTTTTCTTCTTTAATATATTTAAATAAAATATCTGCAATCATTTGTGAATTTTCACTGTCTAAATTTCCAGTAGGCTCATCTGCTAATATAAGTTTAGGTTTCATGGCAATAGCTCTTGCAATAGCAACACGTTGTTGTTCACCACCAGAAAGTTGGCTAGGTAAATTATTAAATCTATTTTTTAAACCAAATCGATCAAGTAATTCTTTTGCTCTGTCATAAGGATTTTTTAAATTATTTAACTCTAATGTTAGAGCAACATTTTCAACGGCTGTATAATTTGGAATAAGATAAAAAGATTGAAAAACAATCCCAATATTTTTTCGTCTAATTTTAGAAACTTCATCTTCACTCATTTTGGATATGTCTTGATCTTCAAACAAAATTTTACCAGAAGTTGCTTTCTCCAGTCCTCCAGCAAGCATAATTAAGCTTGTTTTCCCAGACCCGCTTTCTCCAACTATTGAAATAGACTCATTTTTTTTTGTCTCTAAATTAATATTCTTTAAAACCTTAATTGTATCGTTACCAGTTTGGTATTTAAGATTAACGTTTTTTAGCTTAAGAAGACTATTCATGATTAAAAGATTTATTATTAAAATTATTGCCTTCTGTCTAGTGATCATAAACGTCAATGCCATAGAAAACGTTATCTTATTCGGTGATAGCTTAATGGCTGGTTACGGTCTTTCTCAGGAAAAACATTTATCTATTGTTCTTCAAAAAAACCTTGCTGATAGTGGTTATAATCTTGAAGTTATTGACGGTAGTGTTTCTGGTAGCACATCAGCTGGTGGATTAAACCGTGCTGAATGGTCTTTATCTGAACCCAACATTAATTTAATGATTTTAGGTTTGGGTGCCAATGACATGTTGAGAGGCATAAGTCCTATTGAGACTGAAAAAAATTTAGAAAAAATTATTCAAATAGCAAAGAAAAAAAAAATAGAAATAATTTTAGCAGGAATGATTGCTCCAACAACACATGGATTTAGTTATAAAAAAAAGTTTGATAATATCTATCCAATATTGGCTAAAAAATATGATTTATATTTAATACCTTTTTTATTGGAAGGTGTAGCTTTAAAACCTGAACTCAACCAAGATGACGGTATGCACCCAAATGAAAAAGGAACTTTAGTTGTAAGTGACACACTTAAAAAAAGCATCATCAGTTTTATCAAAAAATAAAAATCTGATTAAGTAAAAAAAATTAAAGTTATTTTTTATTAAAGAAATCATTATATAATCCTTATTTTATAATAAAGCTGATTCAACTAGAGACAGAAGTTTTAATAAAATTCATACTCTATTACTGTTCTATTTATGCTAGGATTGTTTCATGAAAATTTTTTCTGATCCTAATTTGAAGGTGGATCCTAAAGAAATTGAAGAATGGATAGAATCCTTAGACTCTGTTGTTGAAAGAAATGGTAAAGAAGGTGGAAAAGAAATATTAGAAGCCATAGAACAAAGAGCAAAAGAGCTTAGAATTCTACATAATCCACTTCCATATTCTCCTTACCGAAACACTATATCTTCTGATGAACAAGAAATTTATCCAGGAGATTTAGAAATCGAAGAAAAAATAACAGCTATATTAAGGTGGAATGCATTAGTTATGGTAATGCGTGCGAATGAAAAATATGATGAGGTAGGAGGACATGTTGCAAGCTACGCGTCTTGTGCAGAAATATTTGAAGTTGGTTTTAATCATTTTTTTAAAGGTGGAGACAATGGAGATTTAGTTTTTTATCAACCACATTCTTCCACAGGTGTATATGCCAGAGCCTTTCTTGAAGGAAGATTATCAGAAGAACAGTTAGAAAATTATAGACATGAAGTGAATGGAGGAGGACTTTCTTCTTATTGTCATCCTTATTTGATGCCAAACTTTTGGAGTTTCCCAACTGGATCTATGGGTATTGGACCTATTAATTCAATCTACCAAGCAAGATTTATGAAATATTTAAAAAATAGAAATTTATTAAAAACTAAAAAACATGTTTGGGGAATCTTTGGTGATGGAGAAATGGATGAACCAGAAAGTCATGGAGCCCTATCACTTGCAGCTAGAGAAAAATTAGACAACTTAACTTTTATAATTAATTGTAATTTACAAAGATTAGATGGACCTGTTCGTGGTAATGGTCAGATTATTCAAGAATTAGAATCTCTTTTTAAAGCTGCAGGCTGGAATGTGATTAAGGTTTTGTGGGGTTCTGAATGGGACAAATTGTTTGCATTAGATACAAAGCATTTACTACTTAAACGTTTTGCTGAAACTGTTGATGGAAAATATCAAACTTTAGGTGCACGTGATGGTGCTTATAATTTAAAAAACTTTTTTGGGGAAGATCCAGAAGTTATGGAGCTAGTTTCTAGTATGTCAGATCAGGATATTGATTTACTTAAAAGAGGAGGTCATGATTTTAAAAAATTATATACAGCTTATAAGCAAGCTTTAAATACCAAGGGAAAACCAACAGTTATTTTAGCTAAGACTAAAAAAGGTTATGGTATGGGTGAAGTGGGAGAATCTAAAATGACTGCGCACCAGGCTAAAAAATTAGATTTTGAAGCTCTTAAAGCTTTTAGAGATAAATTCTCATTACCTATTAACGATGAAGATGTTGAAAATCTTAAATTTTATAAACCAAAAGAAAGTTCAGAAGAAATACAATATCTAAAAAATAAAAGAGCTAAATTAGGTGGTTTTATTCCAAATAGAAGTTTTAAGGATATCCCTATTTCCATACCTCCAATTAACAAATATGCTCAATTTGCTTTTGAAGAAAGAGAGAGCCCAGTTTCCACCACTATGATTATTACAAGATTATTAAGTGGTCTATTAAGAGATAAAGAAATTGGACCAAGATTAGTTCCTATTGTTGCGGATGAAGCTAGAACTTTTGGTATGGCAAATTTATTTCAACAAGTTGGAATTTATTCTCCTGATGGACAACTTTACGAGCCAGAGGATGCAAGTACTCTTTTATCTTATAAAGAATCTAAAGATGGTCAATTATTAGAGGAGGGCATCAATGAAGCAGGAGCGTTATCTTCTTGGGTTGCTGCAGCTACCTCGTATTCTAACCACAACTTTCCTACTCTACCATTTTATATTTTTTACTCTATGTTTGGCTTTCAAAGAGTTGGAGATTTAATTTGGGCTGCAGCTGATCAAATGTCTAGAGGCTTTCTTATTGGTGCAACAGCTGGAAGAACAACGCTGTCTGGAGAAGGGCTCCAACATCAGGATGGCTCTAGTCAAATTATAGCAGCAACTATTCCTAATTTAAGATCTTATGATCCTTGTTTTGCGCATGAGCTCGCAATTATATTTGATTATGGATCAAGAAGAATGATGGAACAATGTAAGAATGAATTTTATTACATTACAGTTGGTAATGAGAAATATATTCATCCAAAAGCTTCAGTTAATAAACAAAAAAAAATTATACAAGGTGGTTACCTTTATAAACATCATAAAGGAAGCATTAGTATTAACCTGTTAGGATCAGGTCCTATTTTAAGAGAAAGTATTGAAGCTGCAAAAATTTTAAAAGAAGAATTTAATATTGGAAGTAATATTTTTAGTATTACAAGTTTTACAGAGTTAGCAAAACAAGCAAGAGAAGTTGAGAGATCAAATAGATTAAGTGCTGTTGTTAAAAAAGAAAAAAGTATTATTGAAAATTTGATTAATAATGATGACCCAATTATTGCAACAAGTGATTACATTAGAGCTTATCCTCAGTTAATCAGTTCTTATCTTTCAAACTCTTTTACAGCACTTGGAACAGATGGCTTTGGTAGAAGTGATACTAGAGAAAATCTTAGGAAATTTTTTGAAATAGATAAGTTTCATATAATTATTGCAACTCTAGATGCCCTTTGTGATCAAGGCAAAATTTCTAAGTCAGTACTTGAATTGGCAATTAAGAATTATAATATTAACGGCAATTTAGAGCATCCTTGGAACAGATAATATTCTTTAATTTCTATTTGTTAGAATTGATTATTACACATAACTTAAAATACTTGCTCTAGATATAAATTGATGTTTAAATAATATAATTCTTAAAAATGAATTTAACTAAAAAACAAGTAAAACAATTTCATAAAGAGGGATATTTATTCTTCCCAAGTTTATTTTCTCAAGAAGAGATTAAGAATCTTTCTTCAGAAGTTCCAAAGATATACGATATTAGAGAAGAATATAATTTTAGAGAAAAAGATAGTGATTTAGTTCGTACTAATTTTGCTGCTCACTTATATAATACGCCATTTGCAAAACTTGCTAGACACCCACGTATGATAAAGCCAGTTGAGGATCTGCTCCAAGAAAAATTATATATGCATCAATTTAAAATTAATGGAAAAATGGCATTTGAAGGTGATGTGTGGCAATGGCACCAGGATTATGGAACATGGTTAAATGACGATTTAATGCCAAGTTCTCGAGCAATGAATATTGCAATATTTCTAGATGAAGTTACGGAATTTAATGGTCCTCTTATATTTATTCCAGGAAGTCATAAAAAAGGAGTAGTTCAAGCCAATCATGATTTAACAACTACAAGTTATCCACTTTGGACAATTAATAATAATCTTATTTCAGAATTAGTAGATAGAGCTGGTGGTAGAGAGGGAGGCATTGTTAGTCCAAAAGGTAAAGCAGGATCGATGATTTTATTTGATAGCTGTTTAGTTCATGCCTCTAGTAATAACTTATCTCCCTTTAATAGAGTGAGTGTTTATTTGAGCTTATGCGCTGTAAGTAATCATATTAGAAGGTTTAAGCGTAAAGAATATATAGCACATCGCGACTTTACACCCATTGAATGTTTACCAGACGATTGTTTAGTAAAAGATTACAAAGTTAACTTACCTTGGAAGGATGGTGTTCCTGAAAGTGCCTATCAAACTTCACTTAAGGAAATAATAAAATAACAAAAAATTAATAATCTAGATTATGTATTTAAACACAAAATTAGAGGGTTATAATGGGACTATAAACGTAGCTTTTATAGGATGTGGTAAGTTTATTTCCATGTTTTTGTCCCAATACAATCAGCTTAAAAAAATAAGAATAGACACAATAGTTGATCTTAATATAGAGCAGGCAAAAAAAAATTGCCTAAATAGCGGCTTATCAAAGGAAACTATAAGTACAATTAACTTTGTAAAATCCATTGATGAAGCTCTTGATAGAGACATAGAAATTTTTATTGAAGCTACTGGTAATCCAATTGTTGGAACTATTCACGCAATTAAGATTATTAAACAAAAAAAGCACTTAATATTAGTCAATGTTGAGGCTGATGTAACTTGTGGAAAATATTTGGCAGATATTGCAAAAAAAAATAATGTTATTTGCTCAATGGCTTATGGTGATCAACCCTCATTAATTATGGAACAGATTGAATGGGCAAGATTAAATGGTTTTTCTGTTGTTTGTGCAGGAAAGGGTACAAAATACCATCCGAGTTTTGAGTATTCTACACCCGATACTGTTTGGGGTCATTATGGTTTAAGCAAAGAACGTGCTGAAGTTGAGTCTGGGATGAATCCTAAAATGTTTAATAGTTTTTTATGTGGAGATAAATCAGCAATTGAAATGTGCGCGGTAAGCAATGCAGCTGATTTAAAATGCCCAAGTAATGGATTAACTTTTCCACCCGTTGGAGTTTATGATATTGCAAAAAAATTAATTCCAAAAGAAGAAGGTGGTTTGATTGATTACGAAGGTCAAGTTGAGGTAATATCAAGTATTGATTTAGATCAAAAAGATATTCTTAACGATTTAAGGTGGGGTGTATACATTGTAATTAAAGCTCAAAATCAATATGTTAAAAATTGCTTTAAAGATTATGGAATGGTTACGGATTCTTCAGGCAGTTATTCTGCTATATGGCGACCATATCATTACATAGGATTAGAGCTTGCTCAATCAATATACTCAATTGCATTAGATCAAAAAGCAACTGGTCATACCAAAAATTATAATGCAGATGTCGCGGCTTATGCAAAAAAAGATTTAAAAATTGGTGAAAAATTAGACGGCGAGGGTGGTTTTTGTGCTAGGGGAAAGTTAGTTACTTCAAAAAAATCTAAACAAGAAAATATGTTACCTCTTGGGTTAACTGATGGTGCTATAGTTAAAAGAAATATTATGAAAGATGAATCTATAAATTTATCAGATGTAGAATTAAATCTACCCGATGATGTTGTTAAAGCTAGACAATATCAATATGATTTAATTTAAAGAACAACTAAATCAAGTTTTTGCTTCCCTAATCTTTCATTACCATTCTCAGTTACTAAATACGTTTCACCTAAATTCATCGCTAATTCATTGTCTGAATCCATAAGTATCATATGCATAAAGAAGACATTACCTGGTTGGATTACATAAGGATTACCCGTGTAAAGCATTGGCCAGTCCATCCAGTTTGGAGAAAAGGTTGTACCTAATGAATAACCACACGCATTCATTCTTGCTTTATTATAGCCAAGATCATCAAAAGTTTTAGCGTGTACATCAAATACATCTCCTGCA
>Ga0209501_10006542_pt1 | contig 10430 bp, 9 predicted proteins | sample ArcticOcean_MG_C_4_FD_187434 | JGI IMG/M metagenome (GOLD analysis project Ga0209501, IMG submission 187434) | Marine microbial communities from western Arctic Ocean - ArcticOcean_MG_CB4_134 (SPAdes) (version 2) | ecosystem: Environmental > Aquatic > Marine > Oceanic | place: Arctic Ocean...
CACCTCGGCCTCTCGTAGCTTCATGATGATCTGCTCCGGTGTGTGCTTCTTTCTTGGCATTTCGCCCCCTTTCGTGTCCGTCCAACCCTAACATTTGGCCTGGATCGGATTTCGGGGGGGCAGGTCAGTCACAGGTAACCAAATCTCATGGAGGGTTTCTTATGAAGATGCGAAACGCAATAGTGATGCTGGGAATAATTGCCATTGTGGCAGCGGTGGGCATATCTTCCTTCTTGCCGGATGCACAGGCCGCGCCGAAGGCCAAGCAGGGTGACAAAGGCCAGGTGGAGATACAGTTGGTTCTCGATCCTGGCGAGGGCGGCAGCGCTGAGAGAATGGTCACGGCGATCAGCAACATCGGTTCGAGCGGGCAGGACGGCGTAAGGAGCACCTTCATCGTCGACTCGTTCTTCGATATCTCCTACTACGCCGCGAATATCGGTTCGAGCGGGCTCGATGGGGTCAGCTTCGATTCGTTCTTCGACATCACCTACAGCACCAGCGCTGGTAACAGGACGGTACAGACCGAGATGATTTCGATGTCACTCACGGGTTCCTTGAGTAACCCCGACAACCCCGGTGAGGCGCTAGACGCCATCAGGGCAGCTGTGACGAAGGCCCGCGGTGTCCTGCACCACGGGCACGTGACCATACTGAAGTAGTTTTTGTGAAGTGACCGCATGACGAGGCGACGGGCCGAAGCCGGGAGTGCCCGTCACCTTGTCTGCGTCTGGTAGATTCGTAAGGTCGAGAGAGAACGTGCCGACGACACCACTCGGCAGGCGCATCGCTGTCTTTGGCGGCGGGGGCAAGACCACTCTGGCGAAGGCCATCGCCCGACAGTTCGGCATGCCCCATATCGAGCTCGACGCGATTAAGCATGGACCGAACTGGACGGAGCGTTCTCGCGACGAGATGGCCGCAATAGTGCAACGGCGGCTCGACGAATCGGCGGACGGTTGGGTGACTGACGGCAACTACTCACGCATCCGACCTCTAATACTCGCCCGTGCCGACACCGCTATCGTCATCCAACTCCCCTTCCGACAGATGTACTGGCGCATATTCAAGCGCACGATTCGTCGCTCTTGGAAACACGAGACCCTGTGGAACGGGAACCGGGAAAGCTGGCGGCTGAGCTTCGCTTCCAGGGAGACGATACTTATCGAGATGCTCCAGAAGCGTGAGAGGTACGCGGGCTACGGAGAAACCATCCCCCTGGAAGCCCCGTCTGGCACAACCGTCATTGTCCTCCGTAGCAGCGCTGAGCTTGATAATTTCTACGAAACGTATTGTTTGGAACGAGAGGATCGTTCGATCCTACCATCGTCCTCTCCGTGACAAATCGATCTATGTGGTCACGACAGACACGCCGACTATGTACAGTTTCTCTAGTCAGCGTCATCAACGACCTCGAAAGACGTGGTAATCGTAGCAACGCCTTTGAGGGTCGCGCCGACAGAGCAGTACTTTTCCTCGGACAATTCGATAGAACGGTCGACGGCCTTGGGGTCGACATCGCGGCCCGCAACTACGTAGTGGATATGAAAAGCTGTCCACGCCTTGGGCCAGTCTTCCTGCTGAGTGGCGGTCACCCGTATCTCAACGCCAGTCACATCCTGCCGTTTCTTCTTGAGGATGCTGACCACGTCCACCGCGGTGCACGCGCCGAGGCTGGTGAGCATTAGGTGAGTCGGCTTGAAGCCGCCGAACTCATCACCGTCGTTCATCGGGGCTTCGACCGTCATTGTGTGCCCGAAGGCGTCTGCGGCCTTGAACTTGTAATTGCCCTCCCAGCTCAGGTCGATGGTCGCTTGGTTCGGCACGTTCCCCTCCTCGGTCGCTCAGGTCATATGTCTATTCGATGATAGTTGATTTCCGTCGGTGCCGCCCGACGAGTGCAACGCCTACCAACCCTATTAGGAGCACACCTGCGTCCACGTGACCTCCACCGGTGGTCGAGCAAAACCCGCCCGACGGAATTGTCGTCGGCAGAGGCACAACGGTTGGCGTAGCAGTGGGATCGAGTACCTGAGTTGGTGAAGGCATCGGTGTCAGAGTAGGCACCAGTGTCGCTGTCGGCGACGGCGTTTGAGTCGGGGCTGGGACAGCGGTTGGTGACACGGTGGCCGCAGGCACGGGCGTGCCGGTCGGCGATGGTGTTGGAGTACCGGTAGGGGTCGCGGTCGGGCTAGGAGGTGGCGTCTGTGTAGGAGTCGCCGTACTTGTCGGCGACGGGGTGAGGGTCGGAGTAGGCGTGTGTGTCGGGGTAACAGTCGGCACCGGAGTATTAGTCGCGGTTGCCCTAGGCGTCGTAGAAGGGACGACGGTGGGAGTTTCCGTAGGCATGGGCGTCGCGGTATTCGTAGCTGTCGGCATTGGCAAAGGAGTTGCCGTGGCAGTCGCCGTCGGTGTGACCACCGGCACTTTCTTCAGTGCCTCAGTCACGTCGATGCTGAAATCGACCTCGTTGCCAACCTCATCGCGAACTGTCAGGTCGAGTCGATGAGTGCCCGCGCTCAAGTTTTTTGGGACGTACATGAAGCGTACGCCGTCCATGGTTGTAACTTCGTTCAGGATATCCCGTCCATCGAGCCTGGCCGAAAGAAGCTCTAAGTTCGGATGGGTGTCGTAGGAGGGGTTGACGTCGTCGAAGCCCGTCGGCACGAATGGGAAGAACTGCGGCACCGAGAAACCGCCATTGCTGAGGACGCCGTACTCGCGGCCCTCGTTCACGAAGTCGACAACCAGTGATGCATTGATTAAGCCTGGGTTGTTGACCGATATCCTCGGCGGTGGAATAGACACGTCGAACTCGAACAGGGCAATTCTTGGGTCATCGAGAGTAGTCTGATCGTCGCGGGGTTCGCCTACAGCGTTTTCAATATGCGTCCCGACGAAGCCGACGTTGCCGTTGCGGTCCTGGACGGGCAGGTACAGGTTGTACAGCCCCATCTTCAGCCCGCCCTCCAACTGGAACTGCCATTCCCACTCGTGGCCCTCACGGATAAGCTCAAATCGGGTCGGCACCAACTGCTGCTCCAAAATACTGGAGCCAAGGACTCGCCGAACTTGTAGCGACGCGCTGATGGGGTTCACAGAAGGCTCGTCCGAGATAACGCGCACCGTGACTGGCCGGTTCGTGATCGCTCGTCTTCCATCGTCGCCCGGACTGAGCAGCATGTTCGACTCGACACGAAGTCTGGGTGCGATGCCATCCGCTGCGACCACGAATATCTGCCCCTGCACCCGATTGCCGGATTTATCCTGCACGGGCCCGACAACCTCGATTCGTGGTCGTGCGTTCGACAGCATCAAGGGGACGGTCAGAAATACGTCCGACGGCGATTCTGCGAACCAGTTCGCAGTTATTGGAGCAGTCCCATCCACGGAAAAATACTCCGGTCTGATCGTCGCGCCATCGAGATCGTCGTTGAACAACACTCGGACGCTCGTATCGTCAACCTTTGTCGGGTCAGTCACGATCAGACCCGATTCCTGATCCCAGAACTGCCCTGTGATAGCGCCGTTCGGCGATGCGAATGACGGCGGAATCGTATCGACGGTGAAGTAGTAATCGTTCTGAGTCGTCGTCTGCGGGTCCTGATCGCTGAAGGCTATGTTGCCCGCTTTGTCGTGCGCCTCGACGTTCCATCGTACGACCACCTCGCCCGCTGCCGGGAACCCAAGCAGCGTCGCCTCCACTCGGAAGCCATCAGGAATACTAAACGACCGTACTCCACCACTAGATATTCCCGAGACTATGTCTCCAGCTGGGGTTGTGACATCGATGACGTTGAAGAAGATGTTATTCGACTGGATGCCCTCACCTGCGTCGGTCACCTCGGCAACGAGCAAAGGCGAACTCTCGTTTGTGAAGGACAGGTTGATCGGGCCGACGACCGAGATCGAAGGAGCGCTCGAGTCTACCAGGGCTGAGGCGTTCCTAACAGCGACGGGATCGGCATCATCGTAGGTCACCGTGATCCGGTCGTCGAGGGCGGCGGCGATGGTCGGGCGCGGCGTAAGATCCGGGTTCACAGCGGAGTCGAAGCCGAAAAAGTTCGTCTGCGTAACGAAGCCCGTCCTAAACGTCGCCTCAAACACGCTCGTTCTAAGGCCGGTCTCTCGGAGCGTCAGGTCGAAGCCCGCCGGGTCTGCGACGCTGGAGACTTTGACCTCATGTGTCTGGACGCCCTCACCGGCATATGTAAGTGTGAACGCCGTATTGGTGACGACCTGAGTCCGAACGATCATCGTGACGAGCCCGTTCGACGGCCTGATGCCAATGATATCGAGTGATGGGAGGCTAACAGTCACGTCCTCGAAATTCACCGCATTGTCGCCGTTCGTGTCATAGATGGAAAAGTTCCGCACCCTCACTTCGAGTATCGCGCCAACGCCCAGCGACGCCGGTTGTCGATACTGGTTGCCGTCTGCGTCGGCCAACTCCTGTTCGTGAAGCACTGGCGCGTTCAGGTCGGAGTCGTTTAGCGTCACCGTGATGACCCCGTCGGGCGTCTTGACGAAGTTGCGGTCGAGTTGCAGCGTCCCGACACTATCCGCCAATGCGGTTTCAGGGGATACTGCGAGAAGAATGATGAGTGATAGTAATAGAGAAGGACAGTAGCGAAGGGGCATGAGATTGAATATCCTGAACGCACTAAATGCGAATATTGCGGTGCCCCTCATAGATACTACGAAGCGGAGAACGATTCCGATCAGTTTTGCTAGAGGTAGTATGATAGGACATACTCTTCCAACTCGTTGGATTCAGTCGAGATGTACCCTTCCCGATCAATATTCTATCTTGCGGCCCTCGCACTCTTGCTCTCGGCATTCGCCTGCTCCAGCGGCAGCGATTCTGCTGACGACGACGCTCCATCGGCCGGCCTGGTCGTCACCAGCCCGGCCTTCTCGGAAGGAGAGTCCATCCCAGACAAGTACACGTGCAACGGCGACGACGTATCCCCGCCCGTTGAGTGGGCAGGCGTCCCGGCGGACACGGCGAGCATTGCGGTCATTGTCGACGACCCGGATTCGCCTCGGGGCACGTGGATACACTGGGTCGCCTGGGGCCTGCCTCCCGACAGCACCGGCCTGGAAGAGGGGCAGCCGGCGGTCGAGCACCTGCCGAACGGCGGGGATCAAGGCGAGAACGATTTCAAGCTCTTCGGGTACAACGGGCCATGTCCGCCGCGAGGCGCTGCTCATCGGTACTTCATCCGGGTGTATGCACTCGATACCGACGAAATTGGACTATATACCGGTGCAACGGCGTGGGATCTCCGGCGCGAGATGGGGGGACATGTCCTTGCCTCGGGTCATGTGCTAGCCAGCGGCACCCTCCTGGGGACGTATCAGAGTCAGTAAGATCATTGCTCTTTGATCTCCTCTGATACCATGAGTGCCTCATGATTAAAGCTGTGCTTTTCGACGTGTACGGAACAATTGCTGGATGGCAGCCGTCGCGTTACGAGATACAGAAGGAGGCATGTGCCGCGTTCGGCTTGGCTGAGAAAATTACTCCCGACGGTATCTTGAAGGGCTACGGAGCGGCAGACAGCTTCATGACCGCTGAGAACTCCGTCAGCCCAATACGTCTGCGCGATGAACAAGGCACAGCTGCGTTCTTTGGAGAATACGAGCGGCTGGTCCTTGAAGGGTGTGCTATTCAGGTCTCACCGGAACGCGCGTTGGAGATTTTCGCTAAGGTGCGGCAAGTACCGTATAACCTGGTTCCCTTCGACGACGTGATCCCCACACTGACGACGCTGCGGGAACGCGGCCTCATCGTTGGTCTAATATCCAACATCGACCAACCAGGTCGCGAGCTAATGGACGACCTTGGTTTGACCGAGTACCTCGACTTCGCGGTCACGTCCGGTGAGATCGGCGCAGAGAAGCCGAACGCAGTCGTTTTTCACGCAGCCCTGGATAGAGCGGGCGTGGCCCCAAACGAAGCCGTCATGGTCGGCGACCAGCCATCGTCGGACATCGAAGGTGCTATTCGCGTCGGCATCGTGCCTATCCTCATCGACCGCGACGGCAATAATCCCTTGTACGACAAATGCCCGCGAATTACGAGTCTCGTAGGGCTCTCAGCACTCATCGAGTAGAGAAGTGGCGGTGCTGGCAGATGTCTGCCGTCACGCCCTACCCCACCACGCCAGCCTGAGCCACGACTGGTTCCGCACTGTTCACCACTCGAACGATCTCGTCGCTTGCAAAAGGCTTGTTGATGTACAAGTTTCCAGTCTCAGCGATGAAGTTATGGGTGTCCGGGCTCATTGTGTCGCCGGTGATAAAGATAACCTTGCTCGCCAGCCCGTTGTAGGACTGAGCAAGGTGCTTGTGGAACTCCCTGCCGTCCATACCTGGCATCCTCATGTCGAGGAAGATGTGGTCGAACTGAGCACCGTTCTGCACCTTGGTCAAAGCCTCCTCGGCACTCGCCGCCGACTCTACCGAGTGACCCTCAATCTCAAGTATCCTGCCGACGATGTCCCTGATGTGGTCTTCGTCGTCCACCACTAAAACGTGCTTCCTTTCCGGTTGGACTTTCTCGACCCACAGGTCTTCCAGTGCCTCAACGGGCTCCGGCTGCCCGATAGGCAGTTTAATAGTAAAGGTCGTCCCTTCCCCCTCCGTGCTGTCCACAGACAGGACGCCACCGTGCTGGTTGATGAGCCCGTAGCATATGCTGAGACCTAGGCCGGTACCCCGTCCGACCTCTTTGGTCGTAAAGAACGGGTCGAATATGTTCTTGAGGTTGTTCGACGGTATGCCCGGGCCATCGTCTTCGATCTCGATAGTTACCATTTCCTCATTCGCCGTCCCTCGGATGCGTATGTACCCACCGTCATGAGTATCCGACATCGCCTGCTCACCGTTGGTAACGATGTTCAAGATAACCTGAGCAAGTTGGTGCTCGTCCGCCATAATCTTCGGGAAGTCGGCCGACCACTCGTGGGTGACCTCCACATTATTTACCCGGAACTCATGGGCCTTCAATTCGAGCACGTTCTGCACGACTCGCTGGAGGTTAACCATCTTCATTTCCGGCTCATGACGGCGCGCAAACGACAACAGGTTTTGCACGATCTTAGCGGCTCGCTGCGCTTCGGAGTGGATGCGTTCCAGATCAGTCCGGGCCTCGTCTGGTATACCCTTCATGTTCATAATAAGTTCAGAAAAGCCGATAACGCCTGTCAAGGGGTTGTTGATTTCGTGCGCGACACCGGCTGCCAATTCGCCGACTGACGCCAGCCTGCTGGTCTCTCGAAGCTTCTTGTCGTTCTGCCGTGATTCGGTGATATCGCGAACGACAGCTAGCACCTCATCCTCGGCGGTGACCACGATTCTGGACTCATAGTCGCGCGTTTGGCCATCGACAGTAAGTTGATACTCATGCCGTTGCGATTCGCCGCTCTCCAGCGCCTTGGCGATAAGGCGCATCAAGTCCTCCGCAACTTCTGAAGGCATCACGTCATAGATGTTTTTGCCGATGAACACGGTCGGAGGAACGAGCGGCGACGCGTTTTCACCTGGCATAAAGTCGAGGAACATCCCATCCCATCTGATCCTGAACATCATGTCGGGGATGGCTACGACGAGTGCATGCATATGCGCCTCGCTTCTCTCTCTGGCCTCCTCGGCCCTCCTCCGCTCAGTGATGTCCTCCACCATCGCCGCCGCACGGAAGCCGTCTTCGACATCAGGCAGCCTTGACACCGAGAGGCGTACCCAAACGATGCCGGCGTCCTTCCTCAGATACCGTTTCTCCATGACGTAGTGATCAATCGTCCCAGCCACCATACTTTCAAACAGTTCCGCGTTCTTCTGAAAATCGTCGGGATGGGTTATTTCGCGGTATGTTAGCCCTTCAATCTCCCGCGTCTCATAATCAAATCCGAGCATGTCGTGGAACGTTCGGTTCGCACTAATCATTCTGCCGTCCGCGTCGGCAATCGCGATGCCGTCGGGCGCGAACTCGAAGATCGTCCTGAACCGCCGCTCGCTCTGTCGAAGCGCCTCTTCAGCGCGCTTGAAATCTGTAACGTCTCTTAGTAACGCGAGCGATGCTGGCGCTCCTTGGTACGCGATTCTGACTCCTGCCGCTTGAAGAGTTCGGACTTCGCCGTCAGTCCGTCTCACCCGATACTCATATACATCGGGTACGACCTCGCCGCGTTGTCTGGCGAGCGCTGTGCCGACTACGAAATCCCTATCCTCCGGGATCGCGATATTTCCAAGGGATGCGGCAAGCGCTTCTTCTCGGTTATCGAACCCGTGAATGGTCAAGTAAGCGTCGTTCACGAACTCTTTGCGCGAACCTGTATGGATGACGATGCCGTCGTTGGCATTCTCAACAACTGCACGGTACAGTTCCTGGCTCTCGCCCAAGCGTTGGTTCTGCGAGAGCATTTCGCTGTGAACACGCGCAATCGCCTTGTCGCCTCGCAGTACGAGAATGAGCAGGAGCAAGAATAGTCCTACTCCGACGCCGAACGAGGTGCCGACGGTAAAGAAGAGCGTCTGCTGCCGGTTTGCAGCCAACTCGGTCGTGACGTTCTTGTCCACCTGGAGAACGCCGATGACCATTCCTTCTTCCGGCGCCGCGAGCGACGTGTCTCTCAAAGGGTAGTGAACGCGGACGATATCAAGGGGGTTCTCGCTTCCCATCACGGTAACGTCGTCCTGAATCAACTCAGACGAATACGTACCTCTCTCGACTACCTTAGCGAAAGCTTCTGGTGAGTACCCTTGCGTCCCCGGGCCATAGGGCTCGAAACTCCACAAAACGTTTCCAGCAGGGTCGGCTACATTCAGCGATACGATGTCGAAGCCAAACGTTGCACGCCGGACAAACGCCGAGAGAGATTCGGACTGCAACACATCGGAGAGCTTCACGTCAGGGTTTTCCTGGATAGCAGGCACCCATATCGCGTCGTAGAAAAGCAGCGCGATGTGGCCTACGTCCTGTGCCCCGCCCGCTGCGCTCCGGTCAGCGAACACACGCTCGGCAGTATTCGTAAGCAGGAACGCGACAACCACCGTCAATACCGTTATCAGGACGAGGCTGACCCCAAGATAGTAACGGAGCAGATGGAAGCGCTTGACCCCCTCAAGGTTGGGGGCCTCGTGGTTGCCGGACGCTATTTCATTTGTCTGTGACATATTTCGCGTGATGGACGAACAGCCGAATGTATATTGAGCTTACTTCTCGATATTGCCACAAGACGTGTAGACACGGATCTCCGGCTGCGACTTGTGCAGATTGACGGCGAAGTTGCCGTTTACCAGGCTCAATAGGTTGGCGTCGACCAGAGTCGTGGACTTGCCAGCCTCGACGCTGTTGAGCCCTATATGGACAGACCCTAGATTCGCACCACAGTCGCCGAAATGAATGTGAACCGGTTGCGGGTCGTTCTCTACCGGGCCGGGCGTCACACGTAGGACAACTTCGGTGCGGGACCCCTTCGCCGTCAGCGTGGCTGTCCCGGACTGCTCCGATGTCACGTCTTGCTCAACGAGCCGAATTGTCAGATCTTCGAGTTCGGAGCCGCAAGCGATTCCCAGCAAGCCTACCAGCACCGCGATCTGGGTCCACATGCGGTACCGAGATAGAGATTTTGTAAGGCGAAGCACTCGGTTCGCTGGCTGAATATTCATAACTTAGCACCCTCGTGACATTGGACAGATATTTCCCATAGAACTTGATTTCTCGTCAATCCTGACTTTGTCCCACATCCGTCTCAGGACGTACTTCACCTTAATTGACAGCTACGCACTGCATCCCTCTGTCCGATGCGAGATGAAGTTTACTATTGGACATCACGACGTTCGTTGGGCCAATAGGTCACTCCCTCGACGAAAATCTCGTTAGGAGCGGAAGTAGAATCTTGAGTTCGTCGACTGAAAAGGGCTTTCTCATGACGGCGAACGGCCCAACCTCAAGTGCCTCTATCATCAAATCTGAACCGGGATAGCCCGTGGCGATGACTACGAAGATGGTCGGCGCGACTTCACGAATCTTGCGAAACGTCTCGACGCCGTTCATCTCCGGCATAGCCAGGTCCATGAACACGATATCGAAGTGCCGCACACCAACGATCTCTATTGCATCCTTACCCGACTCGACCGCGACGCTGTCCCATCCCAGCGCCTTGAGCGCACGTTGGAAGAACAGGCGAATGTTGTCCTCGTCATCTACGACGAGCGCGGTCGGTGTTAGAGCGTCCACTGACATGGTCAGTCCCGCATCGAGATTTTGGTTCGCTCGGCCTAATGTTGTTGTCATTGTGACCTGCCCCCCGAAATCCGATCCAGGCCAAATGTTAGGGTTGGACGGACACGAAAGGGGGCGAAATGCCAAGAAAGAAGCACACACCGGAGCAGATCATCATGAAGCTACGAGAGGCCGAGGT
>Ga0209501_10006543_pt1 | contig 10429 bp, 8 predicted proteins | sample ArcticOcean_MG_C_4_FD_187434 | JGI IMG/M metagenome (GOLD analysis project Ga0209501, IMG submission 187434) | Marine microbial communities from western Arctic Ocean - ArcticOcean_MG_CB4_134 (SPAdes) (version 2) | ecosystem: Environmental > Aquatic > Marine > Oceanic | place: Arctic Ocean...
ATTGCGTGACCTGGAGGGCATCACCATTTTCCTCGCTTCATCTGCCTCAGACTACATCACGGGGCAGACAATTTATCTGGATGGAGGATTTACGGCAAAATAACAAGGCCGCTGCCCCCATAAAACCTCGCCTACTGCTCCACTGCAAACTCAGGGATCATAGCCGCCAGACCACTTCCAAAAACACTCCTCCGCTTACTGCCGAAACCTATTGAAAATACCACTGAAATCCCGTAGACTAGATAATTTTTCCAACCCCAAGCTATACAGCATTTCAGACATGCGTATCATCCTCCTTGGTCCTCCGGGGGCCGGCAAGGGTACTCAAGCGAACAACCTCATCCGCGACTACGGAGTCGTGCAGTTGTCCACGGGCGACATGCTGCGGGCTGCAGTGAAATCGGGCACCAAGATTGGCCGCAAGGCTAAGGCGGTCATGGAGGCGGGGGAATTGGTGTCGGACGAGATTGTCGCTGGAATTGTCAGGGAGCGCATTCAGCAGACGGACTGCGCCAAGGGTTTCATGCTTGACGGCTTTCCACGCACACAAGTTCAGGCGGAACTGCTTGACCAGATGCTCGCGGAACTCGGTGTCGGCATTGACCGTGTGATCGAGTTTCAGGTGGATAATGAGACTGTGGTTCAGCGCATTTCCGGACGTCGCATTCACCAATCCAGTGGGCGGACTTACCACGTCGAGTTCAATCCGCCCAAGCAGGAGGGCAGGGACGATGTCACGGGCGAACCGCTGGTGCAACGCGAGGACGACAACGCCGACACCGTCCGGAACCGGCTCAACGCCTACCACGAGCAAACCGCGCCGCTGGTTTCGTACTACAGCAACAAAGGCAATCTCGTTTCCATCGACGGCATGCAATCTCCGGAGGAGGTGTACACCTCGCTCCGCAACACTTTACCGAATTGAGCAGAGGCTTCCCGACGGAAGGTGCCATGATCACACATTCCACCACCTACGACGTGCTCGTGATCGGCGGAGGCCACGCCGGTTGTGAGGCCGCGCTTGCGTCCGCCCGCATGGGTTGCCGCACCTTGCTGGTCACGATGTCTCGCGACACCATCGCGCAGATGTCGTGCAACCCGGCCATTGGTGGCATTGGCAAGGGCCATCTCGTCAAGGAAATCGATGCGCTCGGTGGCGAAATGGGCAAGATTGCCGATGCCACCGGAATCCAGTTCCGCGTCCTCAACGCCTCGCGGGGACCGGCGACTCGCGGCTCGCGCTGCCAGTCCGAGATGTATGCGTACAAGGCGGAGTTGCGCAAGGTGCTGGAAGGCCAACCCAATCTTGAAATTGCCGAGGGTTTGGTGGAAGAGTTGTTGTTCCGGAACCAGCGCAGCGCGGGCATCCGTACCCAAACTGACGAATTCCTCAGCGAAACGGTGATCGTCACCACCGGAACCTTCCTCAACGGCCTCATCCACCGGGGTGAGCAGCGCGAGGCAGCCGGACGGGTGGGCGAGCCTCCAGCGCAACAGCTTTCGCTTGCGCTCGCAGGACATGACCTTGCGCTTGGACGCATGAAAACCGGAACTCCCGCCCGCATTGACAAACGCACCATCGACTGGAGCCGACTCGAGGTGCAGTCCGGAGACGAGCCGCCCCGGCGTTTTTCGTTCTGGGACACGGAAATCCTCCAACCGCAGGTCTGCTGCCACATTGCCCACACGAATTCGCGCACCCACCGCGTCATTCAGGACAACCTCGGACGTTCGGCTCTCTATGGCGGGCGCATCTCCGGAATCGGCCCGCGCTACTGCCCGTCCATTGAGGACAAGATCGTCAAGTTCGCCGACAAGCAGCGGCATCAGGTGTTTCTGGAGCCGACCGGACTCGCGGACGACAACTTCATGATTTACCCGAATGGACTTTCCACCAGCTTGCCCACCGAGGTGCAGTTGGAATTCCTCCGCACCATCGAGGGGCTGGAGCAGGTGGAAATCCTCAAACCGGGCTATGCGATTGAGTACGACTATGTGGACCCGATCCAACTGCGGGTGACGCTGGAACTGAAGTCGGTTCCGGGACTCTTTCTCGCCGGGCAGATCAACGGCACCACCGGCTACGAGGAAGCTGCCGCACAGGGTTTGATTGCCGGAATCAACGCCGCCTTGCAGGTGCAAAAGCGTGAGCCGTTCCTCCTGCGGCGCGACGAAGCCTACCTCGGCGTTTTGGTGGACGACCTTGTCACCAAGGGTGTGAGTGAACCCTACCGCATGTTCACCTCCCGTGCCGAACACCGCCTGCACCTCCGGGAGGACAACGCGGACCTGCGGCTTTGCGAACACGGCAAAACGCTGGGGCTGCTTACGGATGACTGCTGGCAAAAGTTTCAGGAAAAACGGCGGCAGGTCCATGCGCTTTCCGGGGTGCTTCAGTCAGAAAAACTGGTTCCCAATGCAGAAACCCAAGCTGAGTTGGAGTCACTGGGGGAACCACCACTCAAGCATCCAGTTTCCGCCGCCGAACTGCTCAAACGCCCCAAGCTCACACTGGCTCGGCTCCGGACCACCCAAATGCTTGGCCAGCGTGTGGCGTGGGAGTTGTATGCTCCAGAGGCCACGCAACAGGTCGAAATCAGCATCAAGTATGCGGGCTACCTCGTTCGGCAGACGCAGGAACTCAAGCACCACCGTGAATTGGACCGTCTTGCGATTCCGGAGGATTTCTCGCCCAAAGGAATTTCTGGATTGTCACGGGAAGTGATCGAGAAGCTGGAAAATATCCGGCCCGCCACACTCGGACAGGCGAGCCGCATGGACGGCATCACTCCTGCCGCCATCACCATTCTGCGGATTTACCTCAAGGCACATCAGCAAGACGGGCGGGTTTCAAATCCGCCCCAACCAGTACAGGCGGTCTCTTGAGCCTGCACAAATCTGACGAGTCCGAAAGACATGAACTCAAGCAACTCCTTGGGTGGGGTGGCCAGCATCCACGCAGCAACCCTCGCCGTTGGTATGGCGGGACTGTTCGGAAAATTTCTGGAGCATTCGCCCGTGCTGATCACACAAGGCCGCTCAACGATTGCCGCACTGGCACTTGCGGTCGTGCTGAGCCTTCAGCGCAAACGTCCGCGGCTTTCCGGATGCCAGTGGTTTTGGCTGGCGGTGACGGGCGGGATTCTTGCTGCCCACTGGGTGACATTTTTTCACGCGATTCAGGTTTCGACGGTGGCCATTGGCCTGCTTTCCTTTTCGAGCTATCCGCTCTTCACAACGCTGATCGAGCCGTGGGTGTTCCGGGAACGGCTACGGCCCATTCACCTCGGTTTTGCACTGGCGGTGATGGTCGGAATTGCACTGATCGCCACTTCGGAATCCGGCAATTCTGCAAATCCGGACGCCCCCGATGTGCTGCTCGGCGTGGGTTGGGGGCTGGTTTCCGGATTCACCTTGGCCGTGCTGACGATCCTCAATCGGCTGCATGTGCAAACGCATTCCCCGCTCCTGATCAGCTGCACCCAAAACGGATTCGCCGCGCTGGCTCTGCTGCCGTTTTCCGCAGGGTTGAACTGGCACTTGGACGGGCGCGACTGGAGCCTCTTGCTGGCCCTTGGTCTGATTTGCACGGCGGGAGGCTACGCTCTGTTCCTTCACGGACTCCAGCGGGTGCGGGCGCAACTCGCCAGCCTCATTCTCGCAGGCATGGAGTCCGTGTACGCAATCCTCTTTGCCATGCTGCTGCTCAGTGAAATCCCACCTCTCCAGACCGTGCTGGGTGGCATCTTCATCATCGGGACCACGGTCGTTGCCAGCTTTCAATCCTCCGAACCTACCACCCCAACCGTCAACTCCGGATGAATTCCGACGACTTTGAAAAACCAAATCCAGCAGATTTCCCGGTCTCTCATGAGAGGCCGCTCCGTGTGCGCAAACGCCCTCCGGAACCGCCACCTGAAGAGGAAGCCCCGCAGCACCAGCGGCGAGAGCGCCCAAACCGAGATCGGTTTGACCGTCAGCGTGGCCGCGATGGAAACGATCAACGAGAGCGTCGTTTTGAGCGAGGCCGCCGGGACGAAGGCGACCGGACAGGGCGCAGGTTTGAACGTGACGGGGATTCTCACCAAGAACGCCCCCCGCAGCGTCGCCGTTTTCTCGAGGATGGGCCCGTGGATTCGGAAAGACCGGAGCGTCGGTTCCGGGAGGAACGCCCCCGCCGCGAGGACAGGCCGCGCACCTCAAAAATCTCTCGCGCTCCACTGCCCAAGGAATGGCACCGTCCGGGCAAATCTATGCCCCCGGAAAGGAAGGGCAAGCGTCGGGCGGCCTCGCAGCAGAGCATCAAGGAGCGATTGCGTGGTAAGGATGCCGAGTGGCTGATGACCGCGCTGAAAACCCCGAAGCCCGAAAAGGCGATCCGCGACTGGACCCACGGTTTCCACACCTACCCCGGACGCTTTCATCCCAACCTGCCCCGCACCCTGCTGCGCTCCATCTCATCGCGGTCACATCCGGTAGTGATGGACCCGTTCATGGGCGGAGGCACCGTGTTGCTGGAAGGACTGTTGCGGGGGCACCGCGTGATCGGCAACGACCTCAATCCGGTTGCTCAACTTGTGGCGCAGGAACGCTGCCGCTGGCTCAGCGAATCCAACGCCGAGCGCGTTTGGGGGGCGCTGGAGGCCGTCCGGGAGCGTGCAGAGACACGTGGCCGGGAGGAAGGCCCAATCCGCCGACCGTACATTGATTGGCTCAAACTCCAGCACCCGCCGCACCTCTTTGTGGAGATGTTGCACTGGATTGACGCGATTGATCAACTGCCCTCCACTTCGGAGCGTGACACTCTGCGGGCGGTGTTCTCCAGCCTCATCGTCAAGTTCTCCACCTTCAAGGCAGACACTTCGCTGGAGCGTGTCACGCCAAAGTATCCTCGTGGCGCGGTGGCACGCTGGATGACCGCAAAGACGCAGGAGTTGCTTGACCAGCAGATGCGCATGGAGTTCAAGCTCGCCAAAGTTCCACAACCCACATTGCTCAACGAGGACGCACGAACGCTCCCCTCGGTGGCAGCAGGTTCGGTCCACTGCATCATCACCAGTCCACCATACCCGGGGACTTACGACTACTTTGAGCATCACCTGCTACGCATGAAGTGGCTGCAAATGCCAATCTCGGAGATGAGACAAGGAGAGTTGGGCGCAAAGCGCAACTTCACGCCCAAGCAGTGGAAGCAGGCGTTCCGGGAGTCCATGCTGGCGCTGCGCCGCACCATGGTCCAGTACGGCCACTGCTACCTTGTGCTGGGTGACTGGCTCGATCACGACGAGCGTATCAACGGCATCGAGTTCGTGCGGCAGTACGCCCCCAGCGTGGGCTGGGAGGTCGGCAGTGCGGTTTCGCTGAAGTACCCGCTGCGTGACGAAGAGTTGATCGAGTTGTACGGTGAGGCCGGACGCTGGGAGCACCTGATCCAGCTTCAGAATCCCTACCGCCCGGAGCCGGAACCCCGAATGGCCCCCGAAGATAATGCAGATAATGCAGATAATGCAGATAATGCAGATAATGCAGATAATGCAGATTCGGAAGCGGAGGAGAACGAGGCGTGAGTGTCTTTGAAGCCTTGGTGTTGGGTATCGTGCAGGGCTTCACGGAATTCCTGCCGATCAGCAGCACCGCCCACCTGCGGATCGTGCCGCACTGGCTGGGTTGGAGCGACCCCGGCGCCGAATTCTCCGCCGTCATTCAACTGGGGACTCTGCTTTCGGTGCTACTTTACTTCCGGGAGGATGTCGTCCGTCTCACACTCGCGGCGTTCCGGAGCCTTGCCGCCCGTAAGCTGTTTGAGACGCAGGATTCTCGACTCGCGTGGAGCATCGCAGTCGGCACGCTTCCGGTCGTGATCCTCGGCCTCGGTTTCAAGGATTGGATCAAGACCGAAGCCCGGCAACTTTGGGTGATCGGCGTGGCCTTGATCGGACTCGCCATCCTGCTCTGGCTGGCCGAACGCTACTCCCGTCGTCGCGGCAATCTCGACACGCTCGGTTTCTGGTCGGTTCAAGTGATCGGCCTCTGCCAAGCCCTCGCGCTGATTCCGGGCTGCTCGCGTTCCGGTTCCACAATCATGGGCGGCTTGCTGGTCGGACTCGACCGCGCCGAGGCTGCCCGCTTCTCCTTCCTGCTCGGACTCCCGGCGATTCTCGGCAGCGGCCTCTTTGAGCTGTGGGAACTCTCGCACTCCGGATTTGGAAACCACGGCACGCTCCCCTTGTTGCTCGGCATCGGCAGCGCCTTTGTGTGCGGCTGGGTTGCCATCGAATTCCTGTTACGCTTCCTGCGCACACATGGTACCTTGGTCTTCGTCCTCTACCGCCTCCTGCTCGGCTCCGTGATCTTGGCGACCTTGCCCTAAACATTCCACGGGCTTGCCAATGAACCGCATATAGATTATCATCATTTGATGTATGTTTATAGTTAAAGCTACTGGTTCTAGGACACATTTGGACTGGGATACAAACATCCAATTCATTGATTTTAAATAATATTTATTAGATTTTATCGCTAGGTCATAGTGTTCGATTTTTAATGGATTTTACTATAGTGTGACCTTTGCAAACAATACCTACATGAGAACTACCTTAAACATTGATGATGAGCTGCTGACTCAGGCCTAACAAATCACAGGAATGGCGGAAAAAACAGCCCTTGTCCGAGAGGAGCTGCGCGCCCTGATTGAACGGGAGAGTGCCCGCAGACTGGCACGTTTGGGGGGAGCGAGCCTCAATTACAAACAACCCCTCGTCGGCAATCCTGATCAACATGGTTCTAGTTGACACGTCCGTCTGGATTGATCACCTTCGAGTTGGCCATCCAAACCTGGTGTCATTGCTCAATCGCAATGAGGTTGTGATCCATCCCTTTGTAATTGGTGAACTGGCATGTGGAAATCTCAAGAACCGAATCGAAGTGTTGTCCATGCTTCAGGATTTACCCTAGGTTTCCTCTGCTACCGATGCCGAAGTCTTGTACTGCATTGAGCAACACCAGTTGATGGGTCGGGGAATCGGGCACATTGACGCACATCTGATGGCCGCTACAGCATTAACCTCGCCAACTCGCCTCTAGACCCAAGACAAACGCTTGCGTACCGCTGCTGCTTCCCTGAAGCTGGCTTACGAAACCGACAACAATTAAAGCCGTGCCTCGGCAAACCCTGCTTGCCAAAGGGTGACTAAACGTGAAAACCCTAGAGTACTTGTTTGAGAGGAACCGAGCGTGGGCCGCTGCGGTCAAGGAGGAGGATCCCGGATTTTTTTCCATGCTGTCCCAGCAGCAAGCACCGGAATACCTCTGGATTGGCTGTTCCGACAGCCGAGTTCCCGCGAATCAGATCGTCAGCCTGCCTCCAGGGCAAGTTTTTGTTCACCGCAATATTGCCAATCTGGTGGTCCACACCGACCTGAACTGCCTGTCGGTCATCCAGTATGCTGTCGAGATTCTGAAGGTGAAGCACATCATCGTCTGCGGACACTATGGGTGCGGGGGCATCAAGGCCGCAATGGAGAATCAGGATCACGGTCTGATCGACAACTGGCTCCGGCACATCAAAGACGTGATCCGGTTCAACACCACCAAACTCGCCGGACTCGATCAAGAGCAGAAGTCCGACCTGCTCTGCGAACTCAACGTGAACGAGCAGGTTAAGAACGTCTGCAACACCACAATTGTGCAAAACACTTGGAAGGCCGGAGTTGAACTATCTGTGAACGGATGGATTTACAACATCAACAATGGAATCCTGAAAGACCTCGGCACCTGCATCACCTCAACGCAGCAGTTGGAGGCGCAGCATGAGAAGATTTGAGCGTTTCCCAATGCGCCTAGCCCTTCTGCTTAGCCTTTTCATCATTGCCGCCTCGCCACTCCACGCCGCACCTCGCGAGCGGCAGACGGTGGAACAGGCCGTGGTGCGCCTCACGAACTACCAGCAGAGTCCGAACTGGAACGCCCCATGGCGCATGAAGCCTCCGCAGCCTAGCACAGGCACAGGCTTCCTTGTGGAACCGGGGTTAATCCTCACCAGTGCGCATGTGGTCAGTGATTCCCGGATGTTGTTGGTTCACAAACCTTCAGTTCCCGAACCCTTCATCGCTAAAGTCATGGCAGTTGCTCATGACTCCGACCTCGCACTGCTTCAGGTGGAAGATCCCTCGTTTTACGAAGGATTGACACCGCTGCCCTTCGGAGGACTCCCAGTGCTTCAGAGTCGTGTTCAAGCCTACGGGTATCCGCTCGGCGGAGAGGAATTGTCGCACACCGCAGGGGTGGTGTCGCGTATCGAATTCGGCACCTATGTCCATCCGGGAGTGGACTCACACCTGCTCATTCAGACAGACACCGCGATCAATCCCGGCAACAGCGGAGGCCCGGTGGTCCAAGAGGGTAAGGTCGTCGGGGTCGCGTTTCAGTCCAACCTCAAGCTCAACGATGTCGGTTACTTCATTCCGGTGCCGCTCATCCAACGGTTTTTGCGCGACCTTGAGGACGGCTCCTACGACGGTGTTCCAGAAATCGGCATCCAAACTAGCACCCTGCTCAACCGCAACGAGCGAGCCTTCCTTGGTCTCCCGGAAGGAGCGGGCGGCGTCCATGTGGACCGCATCCTCTCACGCTCTTCGGCAGCGGGCGTCTTGCAGGCAGACGATGTTTTGCTGGAAATCGAGGGCTTGCCCATCGACCTCGCGGGTATGGTGCATCATCAAGCGCTGCTCGTTGATTTCTACATTGTCGCCGAAGGTCGGCAGGTGGGAGAGACACTGAGCTTTGTGATTTGGCGTGACCACCAGCGCCAAACCGTTGCCCTCACACTCAAGCCCCCGCCGTTTGGACACGAGGTGCGCAACAGCTATGACCGACTTCCGGAGTACCTGATTCACGGTGGACTGGTCTTTGTTGCGCTCACCCGCAACTACCTGCAAGCGCAGGAGCAGTTGCATCCCGTGCTTGCCTACGAACACTGGTACCGAGAAATCGAGCAGCCCAACACGCGCCGCAAGCAGCGGGTCGTGCTGGCTCGGGTGCTGCCTGCTTCGAGCAATTCCGGCTACACGGAGTTACGCAACTTCGTCCTCGATCAATTCAACAACACCCCCGTGCAGTCGCTGGCTCACCTCGACTCGCTGCTGCGTTCGCTTCCATCCGAAACCGAACATCTCGTCTTCACCAGCCACTGGAATCCAGTGCCCGTAATACTGAACCGACACGAGATTGCATCAGAACACGATGCAATTCTCCGGACCTATGGCATCACCGAAACCAAGCGGCTACATCGGAAAACTGGCTTATGAACACTTTTCGGAAGCGACCGCTTGCTTCCATCTTTTTGATTTCTGGACTTCTACTGATGGGTTTCGCGGCAACAACGGTTTCCGCCACCGAGGTGCAGCACGCCGTCTTCCTGCGCGTGTATCAACAGCCCTACGACTGGCAGATGCCGTGGAACCGCAAGCCCGTTCGTCGGCAAACCGGACTCGCACTGGTCACACCGAATCAGCGGTTGCTGACCACCGCAGAACTCGTTGCCGAACACACATTGGTCGAGGTCTATCGTCCGGGAGATCGCTACCCGTCCAAAGCCACCGTACTACGCACCGACGATGCCCTCAACCTTGCGCTGCTGGAGGTTGAGGACAACGCCTTCTGGTCCGGACTCGAGTTTCCGGGTTGGGGCAAGGCTCAGAAGGGAGAAGTGCAGGTAGCCACTGCCAAGGCTCCGGACCGGTGGGAGCAGCAGGCGGGGATGCTGGATGAATTGAAGGTGGGCTATCGCCTGCGCACCGAAACGTGGATTCCGGTGCTGCAAGTTCAGGACGTGAAGGATTCTGGTCCTGCCGGTGCGCCCGTCTTGCAAGAGGGTCGTGTGATCGGTCTCGCCTTGAAGCAGACTGATGAAACGTGGAGCGTTCTTCATGCCACGCACCTGCAGCAGTTTCTGGAGCATCCACCCAGCAATCCCAACTCGGCCCTCACGCACCGGGGTTTTTTGTGGACTCGCGTCCCCCAACCCAGTGTGACCAACCACGCGGGGATTCCCGCTGCTACAGTGGGCATCTGGATCACCCGAATTTTGCCGTTTGGCACGGGGTCGCAGGTGCTGCGTCCGGGTGATTTGCTCACGCAGCTTGGAGCATGGACACTCAACGCCGACGGACAGATCAAACATCCGGTTTGGGGTTCCGTCCTCTTCGATACCCTCTTTCTGGAGGAACTGACGCTGGGCACTGCGATTGAGCTTCGCATCTGGCGAAACGGGCGTGAGCAAACTGTCACCGCAACCGTCCGGCCCTTTGAGCCAAATCAGGCGTTGGTGCCAAGCGAACCTGCTGGTGCCGCGCCGCATTACCTCGTCCAAGGCGGGCTGCTTTTTCAGGAACTTTCCCTCAACTACCTGCGCTCGTGGGGGAGCGAATGG
>Ga0209501_10006544_pt1 | contig 10428 bp, 8 predicted proteins | sample ArcticOcean_MG_C_4_FD_187434 | JGI IMG/M metagenome (GOLD analysis project Ga0209501, IMG submission 187434) | Marine microbial communities from western Arctic Ocean - ArcticOcean_MG_CB4_134 (SPAdes) (version 2) | ecosystem: Environmental > Aquatic > Marine > Oceanic | place: Arctic Ocean...
TCACAGAGATCACAGAGATCACAGAGATCACAGAGATCACAGAGATCACAGAGATCACAGAGATCACAGAGATCACAGAGATCACAGAGATCACAGAGAAGAATGAATGCGCTGCGCGCGGGCATAGTTTTCGGGCGGCAAGCGCCGAAAGCGTGGATAGTAATTGAAAACATTGTTCCAATTTTGTTCTTGACATGTCGATGTATTATATATATATTATATTTAATCCTATTTAAATACTAAGGAGGCTCTCATGGAAGTCCTACCCCTCAACCGGCTTTTTGGCCGGGGCGCCATTTATGATCCCGATGATTTGAACCTTGTGGACCGCGCGCTGCGCCGCCTGGACCTGATGCCGACACCGAAACGAGGTATGACCACCAACACCGCCGAGGACGTGATCGGCGGGGTGGAACGGCTGCAACGGGAGGCCGGCGATCTGGCCGTTGATGGCGTCATGCGCCCGAGCGGACCCACCGCAAGACGGCTTGCCGACATGATGCGCACCCGACTTGATGATCCGGCGCTGGCGGCCACCGTGTCCAACCCCTTTGGCCGCGCCGACGGCAACCCCTGGCCGTTCCTGGTCAAGACCGCATCGGCGCCGGCGCATGTCCCGGTCAACCGCCGCCCGGTCGCCATACCGCCTTTGATACGACCCGCGCCCAAGCCCTGCGCAGCCCCATCGCGCGGGGTTAAACCCATCGTGATCGGCCGCGCCGTCATTCCGCCAAGCGGCGTTGCCGGCGGAAGCGGCAAAGTGCCGCCCTGGACGCCGCCCTCACCGAACCGCAAACCGGATGTTTCCAAGCCGGATGCGTCTAAATCACCACCAGACGGCAAGCCGGAGGTTCCGAGGCCAAATCCCGGCCCCAATTCCGAATTTGCGGACGCCATTGCCAAGCGAGAATCCGGCGGCGAGCCGAATCGGGGCTGGGGCGCGGTCAACGAAACCAAGGGCCCGGATGGCAGGGTAACCGACCGAGCGCTCGGTCGGTATCAGATGACCACCTCGGCATTGGTCGATGCCGGTTACAAACACCCCGACGGCACCTGGACCGGCAAAGGCGGCGTTAAAAGCGATAAGGATTTCCTGTCCAGCCCCGATGCTCAAAACGCAGCCCTCGGCGATTTCACCGGCAAACTTTGGGGCCAATTGGGCGACGCGCGCGGCAAGATTGGTGGCAAGATAAATGGGATCAAAGGTGATATCACAATTACACAGGGCGGCCTAATTGCAGCGGCACATCGTCGTGGCGCTAGCCGAGTAAATGAATATTTTAATTGGTTGTCAAAAAACGGAGGTAATTCAAAAGCGAATTATCAAAAATTGGACCCAAGGCTCGCCAAACAATTCAAGCAAATTGAGACGAGACTGCGGGAGTTTCAGGCTGTACCCTATGAAAGGTAGTCATATCGTAATTACAATAACCTGTGGTTGTCACAACATCTTTGCGCGAAACATTTGAACCAATCTATCATGGCCAGTCGCAATCCTCTCAGCCGATTATTTAGATTAGCCTGGCCGGTCTTGCTATTATTTTGGCCGGAACCAGTATTCGCCCAGCGCACAGCCTTAAACTGGGCAATACCTTACCACGGAGCCGACAAAATTTTTATCTCCAAGTTCCTTCATAACCATTCCATCCTTGGTGAATGGATGGGAAACGGAATATTGAAGTTCGACGAGAATGTTTCTGTGGCCTACATCGATCTCAACAAAAACGAAACCTCGGAAATGATCGTAGGCGCAGTTCATTCTTCCGCCACCTGCGGTGGAACCGCCCCGGATGCTGGATGTCCATTTTATGTGTTTCGAAAAGCATTCGGAAAATGGGAATTAATGGGAGAAGTCGACGGCAAGGAAATTCTTATAACGAACCAATATTCCGACGGGTATCGTATTATCTGGGGTCACTATTATGGTTTCCGCTGGAAAAAGGCATTGAAACGGTTCGAAGCATTTTGTTTGGATCACGTGAAGAAGGCGTGCGAAAATCCGTCCAAGGATGAGAGCGGGTGACTGGCCTATCGATCCCAAGCCATTCATCGGGTCGACTTAAGTCGACCCCTTTGCTTCGACTAATTTTTACGCGGGTTCGTAACACGACGCTTTTTTAATGTTCCATCCGGTGGCGGGTTACCCCACAGCAATATCCCGGTATTCGCAACATAAGTCAGTGGAATTTTGGGGTTGTTTATATCTTTGCCTCCGTCATTGTGCCACTTCGTCTCCCATTTGACGTAATAAGGTTCCATCTGCTCGAGTTTCGGGACATATGTGGACGACCCCCTTTGTGCAAGGGTGATTTCGGGTTCCGGTTTAGATTGCGTGCAGTCATATGTCCGGCCTGTTTGCGCGGCGCTTATGGCCGCTGGCCCTGATGGTCACCGCGACCACAGATCCTATCAGTATATCGAGCTCGCTCTGGCTCCCGTCCCAAATCGGATTCTATCGTGGTCCTCGGTCGCAACCGATTGCCATCACCTTGCTTCACCCGCGCACAAATTCTGTTTCCTCGCTCCTCCGTTACGCCGTTACGCCTCAGGCCGCCGCTTTCGGCGCGCGGTAGACTTCGCCGGTGTTCATGATCGCCCAGGCGGTGCGCGCCATTTTGTTGGCCAGAGCCACCGCCACCTTTTTCTTTGGATGGCGCTTAAGCATCGCCTGCACCCAGGGCCGGGCGCGCGTTGACTTCGACCGCTCCAGGGCCGCCGTCGCGCCGGTCACCAGCAAGCGCCGCAAATAGCCGTCGCCGCGTTTGGATATGCCGCCAAGCCTTTGTTTGCCGCCGGTGCTGTGCTGCCTCGGAACCAGACCCAGCCAAGCCGAGAACTGACGCCCCGAGGTGAACACCGACGCATCCGCAACCGTCGCCGCGATGGCCGTTGCCGTTACCGGACCGATGCCCGGTATATCCGCCAGCAGCTGACTGATGGGGTTCTGTTTGTGCCAGGCCATCATGGCACACTTCAAAGCCTCGATCCGCGTCATCACGTCGCGCAATTGCCCGGCCATCGACGCCAGAACCTGGCGCGCCAGATCGGGGACGCGCGCATCGCCGGCATCGGCTATCACCGCCACAAGCCGCATGGTCCCGGCCATGCCTTGCTTCTCAATAACGCCGAACTCGGCCAGATGACCGCGCACGGCATTGCTCAGCATGGTGCGTTGGCGAACCAGCAAATCGCGGCCTCGATGCAGCACCAGTATCGCCTGCTGATCGGTGCTCTTGATGCCGACAAAGCGCATCGAGGGGCGTACGACCGCCTCGCAGATCGCTTCCGCATCGGCCGCATCGGTCTTATTGCGCTTCACATAAGGCTTCACATATTGCGGCGGCATCAGGCGCACCTCATGGCCAAACGCGCCAAGCTCGCGGCCCCAATAATGCGCCGTGGCGCAGGCTTCAATGCCGATCAGGCACGGTGCCAGATTGCCGAAGTAAGGCAACATCTCCGCCCGCCGAAGCTGCCGGCGCACAACAATCGCGCCGCTTTCGTCAACACCGTGAATTTGGAAAACATGCTTGGCGATATCCAAGCCGATTACTGTTACATTACCCATGGACGGTCTCCTTTGTTTGGAAATCTCAACGACATCCATTCTGGCACACTTGATGCCGCGCGGGGGCCGTCCACCCCATCAGTATACGTAATTATTGTTATAATATTGCAATAATTTAGTATACTGTCCCGAAATTATTCCCCGAAACTATTCGGCTCCCCTCATAATTACCTGCGATATCAAACCGCTCCCCCCCCATCCTAACCTTCCCCCTCAAGGGGGGAAGGGACGGGGCCGTGCCGGGGGTAACGGCAAACTATCAACCGCATTGCCGGGTGCCCGTCAACGGGGACGCGCGTGGGCCGACCATGCCCGAGAATTAAAAGGGAGCGAATCTTGGTGGCGCCCGGCTGGCCGACCCGGCCATCCCCAGCCGGGCTCGCGTGCTACTGCCACCGTTCTAATCACACCACTTCCACAGACGCAGGCGCCTCCGAACGCGGTGCGCGGCGGCCCTCCCGGTAGGTGATGTAGGTGGAGCTGGCGAAAATTACGGCGCCGCCGGCCAAGGCCCAAATTGTGGGAACCTCGGAGAATATGAGAATTCCGAAGACGGCCGCCCAGATCAGCTTGGTAAAATCAAACGGCATCACCAAGGTCGCGTCGGCGATCTTCAAAGATTGCGCAAACATCAATTGGCCCACCGTGCCGCCGGCGGCAATGGCAAGAAGCCAAAGATATTGCGTAGCCGTTGGCCATTGCCAGACGAACAAAGCCGGCGGCAAGGTGAATATGGCCAGGAATGACATGCCATAAAAGGTGATCGTCACCGTGGAATTGGTCCGCGACAAATGCTTGATCAGGACCACGGCGGTGCCCCAGGTGATGGCGGAAAACAAGGCGTATAGCGCACCCACATGGATAATCTCGATGCCCGGACGCAAAATAATCAAGGCGCCCGAAAAGCCAACCACCAGGCTGATGATGCGGTGCGGGCCCATCATTTCTTTCAGGAATATGGCCACCATCAGGGCAACAAACAACGGCACCGTAAACATCAGCGCCGATATTTCGGCCAGGGGCAGCATGGTAAGGGCAACAAAGAAGCTCAACATGGCGGCGGCATTGAACACACCGCGCGCCGCCATAAAGCCCATGTCGGAAGTGCGCAGCATCGCGGCGCCGTAGCGTAACAACAAAGGCGCCAGCACGAGAACGCCAAAGACGTTCCTAAAAAACGCAATTTGAAACGGATGCAGCTCTTGCGCCAAATGCCGGACCAAGACCGCCATTCCGGTCATGATCGCGGCAGACAGGGTCATGAACAGCATTCCCGACAAATTCGCGGAGAATTTTCGAGGCGCGGATGTCACGAGGCACGAAATCCTTCGGTGCAGCAAACAGGGCTAATACCAAGCTGTATAGATAGACACACCGAGGCCGGCGAGGACGTCGAGATGGCCGTGTGCATGCCCGGTCTCGCTCTCCGCCGTGGAGCGGAAAACGGCGGAGATGTCATGGCAGCCCGCGAAGACCTTTGCGCTGAGATCAGGCGAGGTCGAAGCGATCGAGATTCATGACCTTGTCCCACGCCGCCACGAAGTCACCCACAAACGCCGCTTGCGAGTCGGCACACCCATAAACCTCCGCGATGGCCCGCAGTTGGGAGTTCGAGCCGAACACCAGGTCGACGGCGGTGCCGGTCCACTTGACCGCGCCGGTCCCCCGGTCGTGTCCCTCGAACACGCCTTCGGATGTGGCGGACGCCTTCCACTCGGTGCTCATGTCGAGCAGGTTCACGAAGAAATCATTGGTCAACGTCTCGGGCCGCTCGGTGAAGACGCCGTGTTCGGTCTGCCCGGCGTTTGTATTCAACACGCGCATGCCGCCAACCAGCACCGTCATCTCGGGAGCGGTCAGCGCCAGCTTATGGGCCCGATCCACCAGCAACTCCTCCGCCGATCTGTTTTGTCCGTTGGCGAGATAGTTGCGGAACCCGTCGGCGGCCGGCTCCAGCACGGCAAATGAATCCACGTCGGTTTGTTCCTGCACCGCGTCCATGCGCCCCGGCGAGAAGGGTACCTGCACGTCGTGCCCGGCGTTTTTCGCAGCTTGCTCGACGCCGGCGCAGCCGCCGAGAACGATCAGGTCGGCGAGTGAGACCATCTTGCCGCCCGACTGCGCGCCGTTGAATTCCTTTTGAATCTCCTCCAAGCTCGCCAGCACTTTGCCCAGTTCGGCCGGGTTGTTCACGTCCCAATCCTTTTGCGGCGCAAGGCGAATGCGCGCCCCGTTGGCGCCACCGCGCTTGTCGGTGCAGCGGAAACTTGCCGCGGCGTTCCAGCTGGTCGAGACCAGTTGCGAAATGGACAGTCCCGATGCCAGCAGCTTGGCCTTGAGGGCGGCGATGTCTGGCGCGCCAATCAATTCATGATCGGCTTCGGGGACCGGGTCTTGCCACAACTGCGGCTCGGCGGGAACCAACGGGCCGAGGCACCGGGTGCGCGGCCCCATGTCGCGCGACGTCAGCTTGTACCACGCCTTGGCGAAGGCGTCCGCGAAGGCGTCCGGGTTCTCGTGGAAACGCTTCGAAATCGGCCCATAGATTGGGTCCATCCTCAGTGCGAGGTCGGTGGTCAGCATCGTCGGGGCGTGCGACTTCGACGCATCGTGCGCATCGGGCACGGTGCCGGCCGCGGAGGCGTCGGTGGGTTTCCACTGCCACGCGCCGGCCGGGCTCTTCTCCTGCGCCCACTCGTAGCCGAACAGGTTTTCGAAGAAGTTGTTGTCCCACTTCGCAGGCTCGGTGGTCCATGCGCCCTCCAACCCGCTGCCGATCTGATCGCCAGCTATGCCGCTGCCATAGCTGCTGGTCCAGCCAAAGCCTTGCTCCTCGATGCCGGCAGCCTCGGGTTCGGGACCTTTGTACGACTCTTCGGCGGCGCCATGGGTTTTGCCGAAGGTGTGCCCGCCGGCGATGAGCGCAACCGTTTCCTCGTCGTTCATCGCCATGCGGCGGAACGTCTCTCGAATGTCGATGCCGGCGGCAAGCGGATCCGGATTGCCGTTCGGCCCCTGCGGATTAACGTAGATCAGACCCACCTGCGTGGCGCCGAGGGGTTCCTCGAGGTCGCGCTCGCCGCTGTAGCGCTCGTCGTCGAGCCAAGTGGTCTCCGAGCCCCAGTAAATATCCTCTTCGGGCTCCCAAACGTCCTCGCGCCCGCCGGCGAAACCGAAGGTCTTGAATCCCATCGATTCCAGGGCGCAGTCGCCGGCGAAGATCATCAGGTCAGCCCACGAGATCTTGCGGCCGTACTTCTGCTTGACCGGCCAGAGCAACCGGCGCGCCTTGTCGAGGTTCACGTTGTCGGGCCAACTGTTGAGGGGCGCAAAGCGTTGTGTGCCGGAGGCCGCGCCGCCGCGGCCGTCGCCGATGCGGTAGGTGCCGGCGCTGTGCCACGCCATCCGAATGAAGAGCGGCCCATAGTGGCCGTAGTCGGCGGGCCACCAGTCCTGGGACGTCGTCATCACCGCATCGATGTCTTTTTTCAGCGCATCCAGGTCAAGTGTCTTGAATTCCTCGGCGTAGGAGAAATCATTTCCCATTGGATCGGACTTGGGAGAATTCTGGTGGAGAATCTTCAGGTTCAACTGTTCCGGCCACCAGTGTTGGTTCGCCGTGGTCCCAACCGCGTTGTGTCTGTCAGGCCCGCCCAAAACCGGGCACTTGCTTTCGTTGTTCATATTACTCTCCAATCCTGGTCTGAATTGTTCCACTCTGGTTAGCCGGCATTCCGCAGATAATGCCAGCTTTTAGCCGGAAGCGATAACAAATTCGGCTGGTTAAATCCATTTGGCTGCTGGTCAGGGTATTGCCTGGCAATCTCCTGGGCCTGTTGGGTTGATTTGGGCTTGAATGGTCGCTGATATTCCATTCTCGTAGACTTGGCGCGCTGTGGGCCATGTCAATATGCCGATGGCCCGCGCCTGAGTCAAAACATATTTGAAGTATTCTAATAAATCAAATAAACAATTGATAATAAAATATAAATTGGTTTATTTCACGCGAATAATGACATCCACGCGGCTGACTTCCATACCATCGGGAACCGCTGGCATGGATTTGATATCGATGTCGGCCTTGGATATATCGACCAGCTTCTTTTGGTCTTCTATATACATGTGGTGATGGTCTTTCACGTTGGTATCGAAATAGGAGCGCCCGCTATCGACGACGATTTCGCGCAACAGGCCGGCATCGGTAAATTGGTGCAGAGTGTTGTAGACCGTGGCGAGCGAAACCCGCATGCGATGTTTTAACGCCTCGCCATGCAGTATCTCGGCGCTGACATGGCGATTTTCGGCGCCATCGAACAACAATTTCGCCAGCGCCAGCCTTTGCCGGGTTGGGCGAAGACCCACGGTGCGAAGCCGTTCGAGTACATGGCTGTATGGCCGCTGCATATCCATACTGGTCACTCTGTAATTGGCGATGCGCCAGTATGCCGATAACCCTAAAATAATCAAGGGATTATATGGTCTTTTATAAAAGCGACAAACTCTGGTGGGCGCGTCTAATCGGGCTCGCCGGTCAGGTGGGCAAGGCCGACGATGTTAAAGCCGCTGTCCACATGGTGTACTTCGCCGGTGACGCCGGAGCCGAGATCGCTCAACAAATAGAGCGCCGCGCCGCCGATCTGTTCCTGGGTTACCGAGGCCCGCAAGGGTGCATTGGCTTCAGAGCGGCGATAAATCTCGCGCGCCGCCGAAATGGCGCTGCCGGCCAGGGTGCGCATCGGGCCCGCCGATATGGCGTTGACGCGGATGCCGTCCGGCCCCAAATCGGCGGCCAGATATTTGACGCTGGTTTCCAGGGCCGCCTTGGCCACGCCCATGACGTTATAGGCGGGGATCACCCGCTCGGCGCCCAGATAGCTCATGGTGATCAGGCTGCCGCCGTTTTCGGCCATCAGAGGCTGCGCCCGGCGTGCCATGTCGGTGAACGAAAAGCACGAGATCTGCATGGTGTTGCGAAAATTTCCTTCGCTGGTATCGACGAAGCGGCCCTTGAGCTCGTCCTTATCGGAATAGGCGATGGAATGGACAATAAAATCCAGCGATCCCCATTCGGCTTTGAGCGCGCCGAACAAATCATCCAGACTATCCGCATCGGTAACGTTGCAGGGCAGGGTCATGGCGGCGCCGATCTGTTCGGCCAGCGGCAGGACCCGTTTGGCGAAGGGCTCGTTCTGATAGGTGAGCGCCAGCTCCGCGCCTTCCGCCGCCAGCCGCTGGGCAATCCCCCAGGCGATCGAACGGTCGTTGGCGATGCCGACGACGAGGCCGCGCTTGCCGGCCATGATGTTGGATGATGCGTTCATGGATGATCAGCTGGCGCCACCGGAAATTTATAGAAGCGCCCCGATTGCGGCTCTAGGCGTCGATGCGGGTAAAGGCCAGGGTAGCGTTGGTGCCGCCGAACCCGAAGGAATTGGTCAGCACGCAGTTTATCTCGGCGTCGTCCATGCGTTCGAGGACGATGGGCATGTCATCGGCCGCCGGATCCAATTCGTCGATATTGGCCGACGCGCAAATAAAGCGTTCTTCCATCATCAACAGGCTGTAGATGCTCTCCTGCACGCCGACGGCGCCCAAGGAATGGCCGGTCAGGGATTTGGTGGAATTGAACCAGGGGATGCGGTTGCGCTTTTCGAACACGCCGCGGATGGCTTCCAGCTCCTTGGCATCGCCCACCGGCGTCGAGGTGCCATGGGTGTTGATGTAATCCACTGGCCTATCGAGGCTGTCCATGGCCATGGTCATGCAGCGCGCGGCGCCTTCGCCGGACGGCTGCACCATGTCATAGCCGTCCGAGGTGGCGCCGTAGCCGGCCACTTCACCGTAAATCTTGGCGCCCCGGGCGCGGGCATGTTCATATTCTTCGACCACCACAACGCCGCCGCCGCCGGCAATAACAAAGCCGTCGCGGTTGGCATCGAAGGCGCGTGACGCCTTGGTCGGGTCGTCGTTATATTTCGACGACAAGGCGGGCATGGCGTCGAACAAAACCGACATGGACCAATGCAGTTCCTCGCCGCCGCCGGCAAACACCACATCCTGCTTGCCCCATTGGATCAATTCGGCGGCGTTGCCGATGCAATGGGCCGAGGTGGCGCAGGCCGATGAAATGGAATAATTGACGCCGAGGATTTTGAACGGTGTCGCCAGGGTGGCCGAATTGGTGCTCGACATGGTGCGCGGCACCATGAACGGGCTGACTTTTTTCGGCCCCCGGTCGCGGGCTTTGTCGGCGGCTTCGATCAGGTTGCGGGTCGACGGCCCGCCCGAGCCCATGATCAGCCCGGTGCGCTCGTTGGAAACATCCGCCTCGGAAAGCTTTGCATCATCAATGGCTTCGCGCATGGCGATATAGTTATAGGCGGCGCCGTCGCCCATGAAGCGGCGCAGCTTGCGGTCGATGCGTTCATCCAGATCGATATCGGGGGCGCCGTGAACATGGCTGCGAAATCCCATATCGCAATATTCCTCGGAAAACGATATCCCCGAGCGGCCTTCGCGCAACGAGGTCAGCACCTCGTTCTTATCGTTGCCGATGCTGGACACGATGCCCATTCCGGTGATGACCGCTCTGCGCCTGTCCATATTCTAGCTTTCCTCTTCGGGAATGAATGTGCCGACTTTAAGGCCTTTGGTCTGATAAGCCAATTCGCCGTCAACTTCCATAGTGCCGTCGGCAAAAGCCAGCGCCACCTGCCGGTTCACCAGCCGCTTGATGTCGATATGATAGCGGACCAGGCGCGCGCTCGGCGGCACCTGGCCGGTAAATTTAATCTCGCCGGCGCCAAGGGCGCGGCCACGGCCCGGCGCGCCCGACCAGCCGATAAAAAATCCAACCAATT
>Ga0209501_10006545_pt1 | contig 10427 bp, 9 predicted proteins | sample ArcticOcean_MG_C_4_FD_187434 | JGI IMG/M metagenome (GOLD analysis project Ga0209501, IMG submission 187434) | Marine microbial communities from western Arctic Ocean - ArcticOcean_MG_CB4_134 (SPAdes) (version 2) | ecosystem: Environmental > Aquatic > Marine > Oceanic | place: Arctic Ocean...
GGGTGGTTCTGGAATGGTGAACTCATTTCTTTATGAGCATGACGGTAACATGATTGCGCCGCCGCTTCTCTCAAAGGCAACCGGTATCAGCTTGAAGGAAGGTCAACGGGTCCGTTTGGAAACTCCCGGGGGAGGGGGTTATGGAGATTCCGCTGAAAGAAAAGAGCAGGATATCGCTAACGACATTCTAGAGGGTTATGTGACTGAGCGATTCGAGGTTGAGAGCGTTCATGACTGAATTACCCGCTCAGACGGCAATTGGGATTGACGTTGGTGGGACGTATACCGATTTGTTTCTGTATGACGCAAACAATCGCGAATGTAGTGTGGTCAAAGTGGTTACCGATCATGCTGCTCAAGCCAATGGCATTGAAGCCGGGTTGAACAATTGCAATGTCCAGTTGAATAACGTTGGGACGATTGTTCATGGTACAACCGTTGGCACTAATGCGTTACTTCAACGCACGGGAGCTCGAGTAGGATTGATTACAACCAAGGGCTTCGGTGATGTTCTCGAAATGCGCCGAAGGGATCGGCCCCAAACGTGGGGGTTGTGGGGTAGCTTTGATCCGATCATTCCTCGCCATCGTCGCCTTGAAGTAGAAGAACGCACTTTGTCCGATGGAAAAGTGATTCAACCCGTCGACAAGGATGAAATTAAAGAGGCTGGCCAAAGATTACTGGACATGGGTGCGGAATCGGTTGTCGTTTTTTTTATAAACTCATATGCAAATCAACAAAATGAAACTTATGCGGGTGATATTCTTAGAGAGATATGGCCGAACGAGTATGTGTCGACTTCGTCAGAACTTTTACCTGAAATAAGAGAATACGAGCGTGCCTCGACTTCAGCGATTAATGCTTATCTGCAACCGATTATAGGACCTTATCTAACCGATCTGGGGGACAGACTTCATCGCCACCATATCGATACCCAGATATTGGTCGTTCAGTCAAATGGCGGATTAACCAGTACACGTATGGCGTGTCGGGAGCCGGTAAGGACGACGCTTTCTGGGCCAGCCGCGGGGGTGATCGGTGCAGCATATATTGCCCATCAAAGTGGCTACGACAACGTCATTACCTGTGATATGGGTGGTACAAGCTTTGATGTATCACTGATAGCGAATGGTTCCGCATCAATGGTCGCTGAGACGGCGATCGATTTTGGTATGGTCACGCGATCTCCGATGATTGAGATCGTGACAATTGGTGCGGGTGGAGGTTCTATCGCTAATTTGGATGCCGGTGGCATACTAGAGATCGGGCCAGAAAGTGCGGGTTCTGAGCCCGGCCCTGCTTGTTATGGTAAAGGGAACGGGACGCCTACTGTTACCGATGCCAACCTGGTTCTAGGTCGAATTAACCCTTTGACACCGATTGGGGTGGGCATCGGACAACTTGACCTCGATGCAGCGAAGCGGGCCATCGTGTCGCACATTGCAAAACCATTGGGTTTGGACATGATGGCCGCTGCGGATGCAATTATACGTGTCGCAAACTCCAAAATGGCCGGTGCGATACGTCTTGTCTCCATCGAACGAGGTTATCAACCGGAAGCGTTTGTTTTAATGCCATTTGGCGGTGGGGGAGCTCTGCATGCAGGTGCGTTGATTAAAGATGTTGGACTCTCGAAAGCGGTTATTCCAAGATATCCTGGAGCAACGAGTGCCTTTGGCTGTGTTGTTGCTGATATTCGATTGGATCGTGTAAAAACTATCAATACTTTATTAGAGCACTTAGATATTAATCGATTAAATGAAGAATCCGAACGATTACACCTGGATGGAATGCGGAATCTCGAAGCGTCACAGCTGTCGGTAAAAGAGTTAACGGTTTATCTTGAGCTTGACATGAATTATGTCGGTCAAACCCACACGATCACAGTTCAATTACCACAGAATCCGGTCAGTGTGGGGTTCATCCGAAAAGCCTTCGAACAGACCTATCGTAGAATATATAGCGACGTGTTAGAGGGTATTCCAGTAAGGGTGCTCAATATGCGAATTGTTATGATTGGGAAGCGTCCAGAGTTCGACTTATCACTATTTTTGAATGCGAAAGTAGAGAGCACACAAACAAAAACAATTAAGCAAAGAGATGTCTGGGTCGAGGGTGAGTGGCAAAGTGTTCGTGTGTACCAACGTAACCAACTGAATGCCGGCACAGTCATTGTTGGACCAGCGCTCATTGAGCAGAGTGATGCCACAGTCTTTGTTGATGACAAGCTGACGGGTACAGTTGACACATTCGGTAATTTGACACTGGAGCTACAGTAGTGGGAGCACGGCAGTGAATGGCCCGGGACGCTCTAGTGCGTTATTGTTACTAGATCTGCAAAATGATTTCATACACCCTGAAGGTGCTTATGCGCGGGGAGGGGTCGATGTTTTATCGTTCCAGAGGACAGTAAAGACCCTGCGCCCGTTAGTGGGGAAAATTCGAGGGGCGGGATTGCCCATCATCTCGTCTCACTTCACATTAGTCACTGGGATGAACGGAGATGCGTTTATTTCCGCTCATCTGAGGAGATTGCGCCCCTTCTTGAAGGCGGGTGACTTTCGTTCCGGAACCTTCGGGCACTGTTTAGTTGACGAACTGTCGCCGAGTGATTTTGCTGTAGAGAAGGTTACCTATTCGGCGTTTTACATGTCGCGATTAGATTGGTTATTGAAGCAGTTAAGCATCGACCGCTTAATTGTTGGGGGCATTGTAACCAACGGCGCGGTTGCATCGACCGTGCGTGATGCCCATCTGAGAGGCCTTGACGTTGTTTTGCTATCGGATGGCTGTGCGGCGAGTAACGATGAAAGTCATGACGTTAATCTAAAGGCATTGTCCGATGTTGCGACAATCATGCGGTGTGATGAAATACGATTGTCTGAGTGAGTGTGATGCCTAAACGAGGGCGCCAATAGTTCATTATCAAGAATTAGTCGATTGCGTCAGTTCCCGCGCTATAGCACGGCCAGCCGCGAAGCCGCTTGTAATCGCAAAGAACCAGCCGTTCCCTGATAAGTAACCATCGCTGCCGGCACCTGAGAGTCCCACAGCATCGTTGCCAACCGCATAAACATGGTTGATCGAGGTTCCAGATTCGTCTATGACTTGGCTCTGTTTATTAATCGTTAATCCGCCCTGGGTGTGTGCGATGGATCCCGTTACTCGGGATGCATAAAATGGAGGGCGCAATACGGGAGTTTCCCTCACACGGCCAAATTCATCTTGGACTCCAATCGGTGTCAGATTGTAAGTGTCAAGCGTGTCCTTAAGACGATCTCCTGGAAGGTCAAAAAATTCACTAAGTTGCTTTACGTCAGAGAAGGAGTGAATTTCGCCTTTTTCTAATGCATCAATCATGATGTAGAGATCGGCAATTTTCCCCTGGATTCGCTCATCCCACAACAAGAACACAAATTTTCCATCTTGGGCTCGAAATAGAGTGGATAAAGGAGAATAACCGAGATCCTCGCGAACAAATCGAACACCGCTGTTGTTCACTGCGATACCTCCCTCGCTGATGACCCCCGGCGTCACTCGAGTACCGTCCTCACGGATGGTGTCTCGACCCTGAAACGCGTTCATCAATTTGGTTTCGCCGCCAAGTGTTAGGCCCCAGCGGATTCCATCACCCGTGTTGGTCGCTGCGCCAATATGCCATGCATCAGTCATGTCCGGGATGTACTGTTTGATCATTCCGGGATTGCCCCCAAACCCACCCGTGGCAAGAACCAGAAAGTCGGCCACAATGTCTAACTCGCGTCCATCTGAAAGCGCTTTGACCCGAAAGGCACCTTTCGACGTGCGTTCGATCTCTCGGGCGGTTGTATGATCGAGCAAATGGATGTTCTCAGATTTCTCAAGGAAAGTGTGCAGACACCGAATGATTGGGATGCCACTTCGTAATTTGTGGCTGTGCATACGCGGCGTGTTATGCCCGAGCCAGTGTATTTCGCCAGCAAACTCAATTGGAACGTGGGCAATGTCGGCCATCCAATGGAGAGCGTTTGCCGAATGCCTGCACATGGACAATGTGATCTCGTAATCACTTTCGCCATGATTCTTCGCGCAGATGTCGGCGGCCATCGCTTCAGGCGTATCGAGGATACCCTGTTGTTTCTGAAAACGTGTGGCAGCACCTGGGATAAATGCACTCGCTATTGTTGAGTTACAGTCGGCACTGCAATCGATCTCTAGTAGAGTGATATGCTGGCCGGGCGCGAAGCTTGCAATTACGCCGGCCGTCACACATCCGGCGGCGCCCCCGCCTACAATTACAACGTCTGTGTTAATAGAATGCATCTGGCTAAGTGTGAAAGTTAAAGTTCCGAATGCAAAAGCAATCCAGCAAGTCTCGTATAGAGGCCATATTAAGATGTCGATACTCGGGCGCGGTATAGATATCGGCTATTAGTGCTGGATCAACGCCCGAAGGAAGGAAGTCCAAGATATCTTTGACTTTATCTCGCATTTGTTGTTTGGTCAGAGGTAGCTCTGGATCTCCAGGGCCACGTTCGACTCGGGAGGAAAACGTTTGCCCGTTCAACGTGGTAAGCGCGACCGTGGCCGGTGCAGATACAGGATAATCGCGCGTCGCGTCTGAACATTCCTTAATCTGTATTAGATCACGCAATCGAGAGATAATCGGATCGTCTCTCATACCTGCGTTGAAGTCATTCAACTCTGGTTTTCCGTGGAGAATCGTAACGGCCGCCACATGCTGCAGACTAAACCGCCCGGCAGTTTCATGGACTGGCGCAGCCTGATCGCATAACTTAATTGCCTCCGAGAAAGTACTGATTTCTATCTTGGATATATCATCAGGAACGAAAGGCCCATATTCCAGGAATAACTTCTGAAGTGCGAGTACGGTGGAATGAGTATGTCTACAGCAGGGCCATGGTTTAAGGCTAGTGTCCCAAAGAGACCATCGAGTCAGGGGCGCTTCCAGAAATGACGTTTCAGGTTCTGGGCAAGCTGCCGAAAAATATCCGTATTCTCCTTCGAGTACCGCGGATGGGCCACGTAGACCTGCCTGCGCGGCGGTTGCACAAAGATACCCAGACATAGCCGCGTGGCTTGAATGAAGTTGTTTTGTTTCGGTTGCCTCTGTACGGCATTCCCAAATACCGCCAGCCATAGAGCCCGCGTGCCCGAGTGCATTTTGCATAATCGTTTTGTTATAGCCGTTTACGCGCACAGCGGTAGCCGTAGCAGCGAAGGTTCCGCAGGTGGCAGTTTTGTGCCAGTGCCGATAATGTTTTTTGCCGACGGCACTCCCCATCCGGGCCATTACTTCATAGCCCACGACTATTCCATCTAGAAAGTCTCGAATGTCCCGCTCTTCCTGTTGGGCGACTCCAAGTGCCACAGGTATAACGATCGGTCCTGGATGAGTTACAGACGATCTGTGATAGTCATCGAGTTCGGCCGCATTACCCAGAGCAGCATTGTGTATTAGTGCCGTCATGATGTCACAGTCGCCGATGCCCAGAGTGGTGGTTCGACCACCAGAGCGAATGTTTTTTGTCAGCGTTATGATGCCCGAGCCTACGTTCAGCTTGAGACCGACTAATGAGGCTAACAGCCAATCAATAAAGTGTTGCAACGCACGGTCCCGCAGTTCGTCTTCAACAGGCGCTTGGCTCAGCTTTGCTAAATGTTCAGAAAGAAACATATTGACACTCGCATGGTGGTGAGAGTTGAGTGCTGAAATGGGTTGTTACAGTCTTTTGGCTATGATTCAGTATCATGTGCGGGTAGCACATCACTATTGTCAATAGCGTCCTGCTCTGCTTCCCGAAGCAATCTTTTAAATCATCTAGGCGTTAGACGCGCGCTTCTTTTTCAACCTCAATTTGTAGCGTGTCATTAAAACGATTAAAGAAACCGCATAGGGCCGTTCTCAGAACGAGTTCCACGATTTGGGCTTCCGTGAAATGCTCGCGCAGGTCAGCAAACATTTTATCGCGAATTCGTCCAGGAGTGTTCGTGACCTGGACAGCGAAGTCGCGAACCAAGCAATCAAGATCATTCAGCCCAGGGCAGTCAGGGTTAAGAATGTTTTCCACGGCTTCGGAGTCTAGCCCTTCGGCGATAAGACGGGGATCATGATGGACTACGCAGTAGTCACACTCATTAATTCGCGAAACGACAACCAATGCGATTTCCAGATAACGTTGTGGTAGGCAGGCTTCCTCCTTGAGGTCAAGTAAAAGTCCCATGATATGTTTAAGGGCAGGGGGTCTTTGGGCAAAGATTTTGACTTGATTTGCAAATGGTCCGTATTCTGTGGAAAAGCGTCGGTAAATATCGTGTAGTTCATGGGGAACTTCTTCGAGAGTGATTTCTTTTACGCGCGGCATAGAGTGTGCTCCGTAGGCGGTTATTGATTGTTGCGGCTATGCCTTTTCTATCGCTTCTAATGTTTCGTAATCAGTAGGGTGACCATGCAATGAACGGATAGAGCGCGCGCTAGTCGCTTTAACTAGTAACGTGATGGCAGCGTTATAAGGTAATTCCATCCCGAGGAGTCTACCCTCTCGCACTGCAGCACCGTTCAGTGCGTCAATCTCTGTCAGGACCCCGTTTTCCATATGCTGAAGCATAGAGGGTTTGTTGAATATGGTTCCACTGAATGCTGCGATGGTTGAGCGAATATCGGGATCACGCAAGCTTATTTGTTTGGCTTGCAGAAGTGACAGGATTTCGTCAACGATGACTCCTTGAAAAATCTTTGCATCGGTATTATTTCCAATCTCACCTGTGCGAAATCCAGTCAAAGCACAAATAGGATTAACAGCACAATTTAATACAAACTTTGTCCAAATCACGGCTTCAATATCGCTGACTAAATCCACGTTAAATCCGGCGTTCGAGAGCATGGTTTGAAGGGTACGTGCGCGCTCGGAAATATCACCGTTCAATTCACCAATCCATGTTGTGTTGGCGTTGGTATGAACTGAGTGACCAGGGGCATCAAGGCGCGCGCTATGGTAACTGATACCACCGAGAACGCGGTCATTACCAAGCGTCTCCTGCAGAATATTGACATTACCGATACCATTTTGAAATGTGACTGCAAAACCATCCTCTTTTAACCATCGTTTGGCATGTTGCGCGGCTTCCGCCGTATTATTAGTGTCAGTATGAATAAAGGCGACGTCGACGGGCTCGAGCTGACTTGGATCACATTCGGCATGCAGTTTGACAAAATGGTCTCCTGTGAGACCGCTCAAGTGAAATCCGTGCTTCTGGATGGCAGATAGGGTATGTGGATTTTTTTCCACCATCGATACTTGCACTCCTGACAGCGCCAGTTGTACTCCGTAAAGACCCCCCATAGCGCCGGCTCCGATGACTCCGACTTTCATTAACTGTCGACCCCGTGTTTGGTAAATTCATAGATCCGGGTCGCATCAACTCCCGGTTCTGTTTGGTTGAAAGAACGCCATTGGTTAACAATGGTATTGGCTACCACGCTGGCGGTGTCAGATTTCTCGCACCCTTCAAGAAAAAGTTCGATGTCTTTTAGCATGAGCGAATTGGTGAATCCGGCATCATATTGGCCCGTTACGACCTGGCTTGGAAATTTGTCGCGGCTGGCAGAGTTCACACCGGTTGAGACATTAATAACGTCGCACATCTGCTCAATATCAAGGCCTTGGTTGACGCCATAAAGAATTGCTTCGCTGGTTGCTGCCAGTGCTGTCGCTGAGAGAAAGTTGTTAAGCACTTTCATTACCTGTGCTTGTCCGGGGTTGGGACCAATGTAAAACTGATTTGCCGTGAACGTTTTCAGAAAACGAAGAACTGCCTGAAACAGGGTGTTGTCTCCAGCACACATGATGGAAAGCGACCCCGCTCTCGCACCCCGTACGCCACCTGACACGGGGCTGTCGAGATAGAGTCCCTTATGCGGCTTCAGAGCGGCTGCGATCGAAGCACTATTTTGTGGGCCGATCGTGGATGTATCGATTACCGTGAATTCATTTAACGGAGACCCCGAGATTAGTTGCGATGTGACGGCTGACACTGCGTCGGAATCCGGAAGGCTCAGGAGCACAGTCGAGGCGGACCGTTGTATTTCTTGAATAGATTTGCAGGAAACCCACACTCCTTGAGTGTCGAGTTTTTCGTTATCCGTATCGTAAGCAAATACCTCAAAACCACCGTTAGCTAAATGTTCTGCGATAGGTCTCCCCATATTGCCCAAGCCAATGACGCCGATATTATTGTCTTTGATAGTCACGATGCCTTGTCCTGGTGTGAGGAAGTGGGTAACGTCAAGATTGTCATGTTAATGAACACGAACATCTTGTGTTGCGTGGGGGGATGTATTCATGGGTGAGAATGATATCTACGAAGTATACGCTGTCTGTTATGCCATTCGACACGAAAGAAGGCGAGCAGAAAACCATATCATGGTCGCATCGTCTGACCCGATTCATGATGGGTTAGAACCACTCGCATACTTTATTTGGGCTATCCGAAACGCTCATCGGACCATCGTTGTTGATACAGGGTTTGATGAGAAAGAAGCCGAGAGACGCCGCCAGGCGTCCGGAAATGTTTGGACATGTGATTTCCGGCGTTCACCGGCAGCGGGCCTGTCGCTTATCGGTATTGACTCCCATACGATTGAAGATGTCGTAGTCACTCATTTGCATTACGACCATGCGGGCACTTTGTATGATTTTCCGCGCGCCAGATTTCATTTACAGGAACGCGAAATTCAGTATGCAACGGGGCCGCATATGAAACAGAAGTTTTTTTCTGGTGCGTATACGGTGAATCATATTGTCGATGTTGTAAGGAATGTATTTGAAGGACGGGTCGTGTTCCATAATGGTGATGATGAGATCGCTCCCGGGGTCTCTGTACACCACATTGGTGGTCATACGATGGGCATACAATGTGTTCGTGTGAAAACACGTAAAGGATGGGTAGTGTTAGCAAGTGATGTTAGTCACTTTTATGAGAATTATGAGAAACGATCACCGTTCCCGATTGTTTATAACGTTGCCGATATGCTTAAGGGCTTCCAGCGTCTGGAAATACTCGCGGGAGAAGATGGAATTATTGTGCCCGGACATGATCCCCTGGTATTGAAGCGATTTCCCGCCGCCAGCAAGTCTAGTGCGGGCATCGTCGTAAGACTCGATGCGGATTAGACTGGCATCCGATACTTGTTGCGTTCTAATAACAGAACTTATAAGGGGTTTGTTAAATGACACCACTTCTATCGTTTGATGACACTGTCGCAGTAATCACATTGAATCGCCCGGAAGCATTGAACGCATTGTCGTTTGATATTATGTCCACGTTAGATGAATTATTGGTCAAAGTTGATCGATCTGACGCCCGTGGACTGATTATCACGGGTGCGGGAGCGAAAGCATTTTCTGCGGGTGCCGATATCGGCGAATTACGCAAGCGCAGCATGCGGGAACAGCAACAGAGCACACAATTTGGTCAATCTGTGTTTCAGCGATTGGAGCAACTTCGTCAACCATCTATCGCATTGATGAATGGGTACGCTTTTGGGGGAGGGCTTGAGCTCGCAATGGCGTGCACTTTTCGCATTGCACAGAAGAACGCAAAAATGGGTTTGCCCGAAATCAAGTTAGGATTAATACCGGGTTATGGGGGAACACAACGGCTGCCGCGTCTGATCGGACAGGGTCGCGCAATGGAGATAATTTTAAGTGGTCGAACCGTCGAAGCGATCGAAGCCCAGCAGATCGGCCTCGTGAATCAGTTGGTTGAGGAGGCATCAATAGAGGTCGCGAAGAGTTTCCTGAAGCCAATGTTAGGATTTAGCCAAGTTGCTCTCAATCTCGCTCGCTCAGCAATTCTCAGGGCGTTCGACAAATCGTTACTTGACGGACAGGCCATTGAGAATGATCTTTCAACGCTTGCGTTTCAAAGTGAGGATTCTGAGGAAGGCATGATGGCATTCCTAGAAAAACGTAAAGCGATCTTTAATGATGCCTAGGTTGCGCGCCATCGTTACAGGGGCAAGCCGTGGGATTGGGGCTGCCATCGCAATCGAACTGGATCGTCGAGGTTACGAAGTCTATGGACTTTCCCGTACTGGACGAAGCTCGGTTGGGACCGGCATGGTGTGCGATATGAGCGATGAAGGCGCTGTCCGTGATACTTTCGGGCGCATCACGGATGAGGGCCCGGTCACGGTGTTGGTCAACAATGCCGGATTTCATGCATCCGCTCGCAGTTCATCGTTAAGTGTTGCTGACTACGCAGCGGTAATGGCATTAAACGCAACCGCCGTCATGGTCGCCTGTCGTGAGGTATATCCTTCTATGAAAGGAAGCGGGGGAGGAATGATAGTCAATATCGGATCTTTCTTCGATAAATTGGGGGTTCCAGGTAATCTCGCCTACTGTTCATCTAAGGCGGCGGTC